>SWCF01003245.1_pt1 | contig 21045 bp, 20 predicted proteins | sample 4690081 | NCBI WGS metagenome assembly SWCF01 (sample SAMN10267280, study PRJNA491770) | bioreactor metagenome | isolation source: DHS bioreactor inoculated with | place: Japan: off Shimokita Peninsula
ACCAGGTCTACGAGGAGGCCGACGACACCGTGGAGGTCGGCGGCTCGGGCCGCAACGCCTCCCGCGGCCGCCGCGCACCGGGGGAATCCGGTCGGGCCGTGAGCGCCGGCGTCTACGAGGGCCGCGACGTGAAGTCCATGCCCCGCGCCGAACTGGCCGACCTGGTGCAGGAACTGACCGACCAGATGATGAACGCCGCCCGCGAGCTGCAGTTCGAGCTGGCCGGAAGGTTGCGCGACGAGATCGCCGACCTGAAGAAGGAACTGCGCGGGATGGATGCCGCGGGTCTCGCGTAGCGTCTGCGGCATGGACCCACAGTCTGCCGGCCGCACCGCCCGTGCCCTCGAACTGATCCACTCCGTCGGGTACTTCGCCCCCGAGGTCGACGCCGCCCTCGGCGACACCGGCCTCGAAGGCGGCCGGATGCGGTACTTCGCGGCGCGTTCCGCCGCGCTCGGCGCCGTCGGCGCCGGCGTCGTGACCGCCACCTTCTACAACTTCAGTCCCCGCCTGGTCGCGTCCGCGATCCCGCGCGCCTGGCAGCTGGCCACTCCCGACGCCGTCGTCGCCGCCCGGTTGCGCGGCATCGACGAGGCACTGGCCCGGATCCTCGGTGCCGAGGTGCTCGACTCCCCGGAGATGCACGAGGCGGCGGAACTCGCGGCGAGCGCCGCCCGGGCGGTCCCCGGGCCGGAGGGCCGGCCGCTGTACGCCGGGCATGCCGACCTGCCGTGGCCGGACGCCCCGCACCTGGTTCTGTGGCACGCGCTGACCCTGCTGCGCGAGTACCGCGGTGACGGGCACGTCGCCGCCTTGCAGACCGCCGGACTCACCGGCATCGAAGCCCTCGTCACCCACACCGCCGCAGGCATCGGGTTCAGCGAGGACTTCGCCCGCGCGCGCCGCGGTTGGAGCGCGGAGGAGTGGACTGCCGCGGCGACGGCGCTGCGTGCCCGCGGACTGCTCGACCGCGCCGGTGAGCTCACCGACGAGGGTTTCGAGGTCCGCGAACTCGTCGAGGACCTGACCGACGACCTCGCGGCGGCGCCGTGGGCGGCGCTGGGCGAGAGCAAGGCCGATCGGCTGATCGAGCTCGCGCTGCCCTGGCGGGACGCCCTCGTGGAGTCCGGCGTGTTCCCCGCGCAGATGTTCGGCCCGCGTTACGGTGACGCACGGTAACGTCAACGGCGGTCAGTGGCGTCGAGCGCACGCCGGCAGGTCTGTGGGATCCACCCCAAAGGCTGCCGGACCCGTCCGATCGGCCGTTACTGTCTACGCAGCAGTCGGAGGGGGGACGCATCGACGGTCGCCCGCCGGCCAGACCCGACCAACTTCATGGAGGATTGCATGAGCGCCTACCGGACCGTAGTCGTCGGCACCGACGGTTCCGAGTCGTCGTACCGGGCCGTCGAGAAGGCGGCAGCTCTCGCCGGTGACGCCGAGGCCCGCCTCGTCATCGCGTGCGCCTACTACCCGGTGGATCCGAAGGACAGCGCCCGCGCCGCCGACGTGCTCGGGGACGACGCCTACCAGGTGACCGGATCGGCGCCCACGTACGACATCCTGCGCACCGCCCGGGAGAAGGCACACGCGGCCGGCGCCCAGAACGTTCTGGAACGGGCCGTCGTCGGGGCGCCCGTCGACTCGCTCCTCGAACTGGTCGCGGAAGTGGAAGCGGACCTGCTCGTGGTGGGCAACCGGGGCCTGAACACCCTCACCGGCCGGTTGCTCGGGTCCGTCCCGTCCGACCTCGCCCGCAAGTCCACCTCGGACGTGCTCATCGTGCACACCGTGCGCTGACCCCCGGGTCAGCAGTACGTCTCGCGGGCGGCACCCACGTAGAACCGGGCGGCATCGTCGCCCTGCAACGCCGCCCGCGAGACGGACGCCGCGAAGGCCGCGACCGGCCGGACCGAACCGAGGACCTGGTCTTCCGGCAGTCCGGCAGCCAGCTGTGCACACGTCCCGCGGACCAGCGCCACGAGCGTCTCGTCGGGCACGCCGGCGGCCAGCCCCACCTCGGCCAGGGCCTGTTTGAACCGCAGGGCCGGCCCGTCCAGCGCCGCTGCCTCGACCGGAGCGGCCGCCATCGGGACCGTCACCGGGACGGAGGGACCGGAGTCGTCGGACGCCGAGGTCCCCGCGCATCCCACCGCCGCGGCGAGGAGCCCGGACCCTGCCAGGAGCCGTGTCCGATCCCTCCGTGTCCGATCCCTTCGTGTCCGATCCCTTCGAGGCCACGCCTTCCTCACCGCCCCGCCTCCCGTTCCGACCGGCCGCACGTTCGCCCGCAACATACCGCCTGCCGGGACGGGGCGGACGTCGACACGGCACATCGACGACCCCTCACGACCGGGCCGGCGTCGCCAGTGCCGTCAGCGACTCGGGCAGCTCCCCGGTGTGCAGCACTCCGAGCCGCTGGGTGGCGCGGGTGAGCGCCACGTACAGGTCGTTGAGCCCGCGAGGCGACTCCGCCACGATGGCGGCCGGCTCCACCAGCAGCACCGAGTCGAACTCCAGGCCCTTGACCTCCCTCACCGTGGACACCCGCACCGAATCCGACCGCAGGTGATCCCATTGCGCCGCCAGCTCGTGCGGCGCGATCACCGCGGTCAGACCCGGCCCGTCGTCGTCCGCGAGGGCGCTGCACACGGCCTCGAGCAGGTCGTCCTCGACGACGTGCCGGGCCCACGGCGCGAATCCCGACTCGCGCACCGAGCGGGGCGGCACCTGATGCGGGTCGATCTCGGCGAGCACCGCGTGGGCGATCTCCATGATCTCCGCGGGCGTGCGGTAGTTGACGGTCAGCTCGGCCTTCTTCCACCGATTGGCCACGTACGGCTCGAGGATCCGCTGCCAGGACGAGCACCCGGCCGGATCTCCGGTCTGGGCGGTGTCCCCGACCAGGGTCATCCAGCGGTTCGGAATGCGCCGCATCAGCATCCGCCAGGCCATCGCGGACAACTCCTGCGCCTCGTCGACGATCACGTGCCCGTACGTCCAGGTGCGGTCCCCGGCGGCGCGCTCGGCCGTGGTCTCGTGGCTCGACCGGCCCTGCCGCTGCGCGAGCTGGTCGGCGTCGATCAGGTCGTACGCCATCAGGATCTCCGGGTCCAGGTCGTCCTCGAGATCCTGCGGCGCCGACCCGGTCAGGATGTCCAGGGCGCCCTGCGCGTCGGCGATCTGCCTGCGCCACTGCCGCGCGGCCCGCTCGCGTTCGGCGGCATCGTCGACCCCGAGCAGTTCGGCGAGTTCGTCGAGCAGGGGTGCGTCCGCGGCGCTGAACACGCGCGTCGCGGTCGGGCGCAGCAGCAGCTCGCGCTGGTTCTCGTCGAGTTCCGGTGCCGCCGACGCGAGCCGTTCCCGCGAGGCGAACAGCTCGGCGAGCACCTGTTGCGGGCTCAGCTGCGGCCACAGCGAGTCGATCGCCGCCACGATGTCCCGGTCCGACCGCATCTCGGTACGGATGTCGTCGATGTCCTCGCGGCTCAACAGATTCGCCCCGCCGACCGGATCGGCACCGATGATCGACGCGAGCTGGTCGGCGAGGGCGTCCACCACCGCGGCGACGAAGATCGGACGGGCCAGGTTGTGCGGCCGCCGCGACGACCGGGCCCGTCCGCGGGCCCGGGTGACCGTCTTCCGGTCGAGCGTCAGCCGGTAGGTGTCGAAGACGAGGGGGATGGGCGTCGCCGGAACCTCCTGACGATCCCGCACCGCCTTCTTCAGCACCTCGACCATGTCGAGGGAGCCCTTGACGGTGCCCGCCTCGAGCGAGTCCTCCACGGTCGCACGCACCCCGGGGTACAGGTCACCGATCGTCGACAGCAGCACGCCGGTCTCACCGAGGGAGGGCAGCACCTGCCCGATGTAGTCCAGGAATGTCGAGTTCGGTCCGACGATGAGCACACCGCTCTTCGCGAGCTGCCGACGGTAGGTGTACAGCAGAAACGCCGCCCGGTGCAGGGCGACGGCGGTCTTCCCGGTGCCGGGACCCCCCTGCACGACGAGCACGCTCTTGTGCTCGGACCGGATGATCGCATCCTGCTCGGCCTGGATCGTCGCGACGATGTCCTGCATCTGCCCCGTGCGCGCGGCGTTCAGCGCGGCCAGCAGTGCCGACTCGCCGGCGACACCGCCCGCCGAGACGGTCGCGTCGTGCGCCTGGGCCGCGTCGAGATCGAGGTACTCGTCGTTGAGGGCGGTGATCGCCCGGCGGCGTGACCGGATGTGCCGGCGCCGTGTCACTCCCTCCGGCGCCGCCGGCGTCGCCAGGTAGAACGGCCGCGCCAACGGCGCCCGCCAGTCCAGCAGCAGCGGCTCGTAGTCGTTCGTCTCGTCGAGGATGCCGAGGCGGCCGACGTACCGCACCTCCGTCGCGTCGCCGTCCTCGTCGTCGCGGACGTCGATGCGGCCGAAGCACAGTCCGTGCTCGGCCGCGTCGTACTTCGCGATGTCCTCGGTGTACAGCTGCGTGAAGGACTCCCGCTCACTGCGGGCCTGGGGGGTGCCGCCGGTGTCGAGCAGGACACGGCTCAGGCGGGTCTGCGCGTAGGCCCGCATGGAGTCGAGGTGGCCGTACAGCATCGACAGGTAGACCTGCTCACGCTCATGGTCGGGGTGGGACAGGCCATCGGCCGGCAAGGGGTCTCCTCGGGGTCGGACGGGGCGACGGGTGCGCCGCGACGAAGTGCCCAAGAAGTCTAGTGCCGGTCCCGCACCCGCGCAGAATCACCGGGTGCGGGACCGAACCGTGCGGTCAGCGCTGCAGCTGCAGGCGGGCGCGGGTGAGGGCCTCTTCGGCGCGGTGCCGGGCCTGCTGGGCCCGCAGCAGGGACCGTTCCTCCGCCGTCAGCGCCCGCTCCCGGGCGACCTTGGCCAGCTCGGGGCCGCGTTCACGGGCCGTGCCCCACAGCAGCGCGCTGCGTTCGCGAGCGACCTCGGCGAGTTCGGGGCCGCGTTCCTTGGCGACGTCGAGCAGGCCGGTGCCGCGTTCGCGGGCGACCTCGGCGAGTTCCGGGCCGCGCTCGCGGGCGACGTCGAGCAGGTGCGTGCCGCGTTCGCGGGCCACCTCGGCGAGTTCCGGGCCGCGCTCGCGGGCGACGTCGAGCAGGTGGCTTCCGCGTTCGCGGGCGGTGCCGGCCCTCTCCGACGCCTCCTCCGACAGGGTCCGCACCCGTTCGGCCACCTTGTGCAGGCTCTCGGTCACCGCCTCGCCCGCGGCGTCGTCCTGATGGGGCAGGACGCCGGCGACGGCCTCCTGGGCGCGTCGTGCGGCCCGCCGTCCGCGCCACCCCAGCGACGGCTTGCCCTCGGTGTCCACCGCGGTGATGATCAGTCCGCCGAGCAGGCTCACGTTCTTGAGGAACTGGGTGCGCTGGATGGCGCGGGCCTCCGCGTCCTCGACGTTCCAGAAGTCGTGGCCCGCCACCGTCGTCGGGACGAGCGTGGTGGCCAGTGCGAGCGCCGCCAGCCGCGGGGCCTTGCCCACCGCGAGCAGCGCACCCGCCCCGATCTGCACGGCGGCGTTGATCCGCACGAGCGTCTCGGGATCGTTCGTGATCTTCTCGCTCACCGTGTCCGGGAGCTTCCCCGTCACCGTGTCGGGCAGCATGCCCACCGCCCGGTCGAGTCCCGGCTGCGCGGCCGCCGCCTTGGTGGACGAGTCTCTCAGCGCGTCGATGCCTCCGGCGACGAAGACCGACGCAAGCATGGGGCGGGCGATTCTGCGGACAATCATGTGCTTCCTCCCGTGATCGGTGGCGGTTCCACCTTCGCACGCATACCCCGCCGCCCGGCGGGATATGCGCGTCCGGCCGGGATCACGCCCGCCGGCTCGGGTGTGCGCCGCAGGTGGCACGATGTCGGTGTGCACGGTGGGGGCGAGGAGACGAGGAGCGGCGACGTCGGTGTGGCCGGGGTGCGGGTAAAGCGGACCCCGACCTCGCTCGGGGTCGCGGCCACGCTACCGGTTCCGGTCGCGGCGCTGTTCGAGGTGATCCGGAATCCGTTGCGGCACAGTGAGATCGATGGTTCGGGGACGTTGATCGTCCCCGCGGGGCAGCCCCGGATCACCGCCGTCGGGCAGCACTTCGTCGCGCAGGTGCACTTTCCCGGGGGCACGGCGTATCCGGTGGTCAATCACGTGGTGGCGTTCGAACCCGGCAGGTTGCTCGCCTGGCTGCCCGCCAACCCGGACACCCCGCCGCTCGGCATCCGATGGGAATGGACCTTCGCCGAGGCGGCCGGGGGGACCGCCGTGCGACAGACCTGCGACTGGTCCGCGGTGACCGACACCGCGTACCTGCGCCGGGTGCGGCTCCCGCGGGTCTCGGCCGAGCAGATGTCCGCGAGCCTCGCCCGACTCGAGCGCGCCGCGCGTTCCTGACCTGCTCCGCATGCCCGGTGCTCGCGCCCCCGGTGCGGCGGTGCCCCGACGTGTCGCATGTCACGCGCGCCCCGGTATTGCTGATTGCTAAACTGCGCAAGTACACGCACCGCTCGTCTTGCGGTGGCTCGGACGACGGGAACGGTGATGGTCGCGCAGGCACGTCAGCCGCTCTACCGGATGAAGGCGGACTTCTTCAAGACGCTCGGGCATCCGGCCCGCATCCGGGTCCTCGAGTTGCTCAGCGAGCGCGACCACGCGGTCTCCGAGATGCTGCCCGAGGTGGGGATCGAACCCGCGAACCTGTCCCAGCAGCTGGCGATCCTCCGGCGTGCGGGGCTGGTCACTGCGCGCCGGGAAGGGCTGTCGGTGACCTACGCCCTGACGTCGCCGCGGGTCGCGGAACTGCTGGGCGTCGCCCGCGCCATCCTCACCGGTGTGGTCGCCGGACAGGCAGAACTGCTCGAGGACGATGTTGCCGAACCGGCGGGGGTCCGGGCCCGCGGCTGAGCCGGCCGCTCACCCGGGGCGCCACGCGCGCATTGATTGCAGACTTTATTAAGTTCTTAGTTGTTGTTTGTGGTGGAGGCACGATGTCGATGTCGACGGAGCAGCACGATGCGGAGACCGGGCGCACCGGAGAAGAGGCGACGGGAGCCGGCCCCGTCGTGGCTCGCGCCGCACGGTCGGTCGCCGCGCTGATGCCACGCTGGGGTGAGTGGAAACCGGCCCTGCGTTCGCCCCGCGCCGATCTGACCGCGGGGCTCGTCGTCGCCCTCGTCGCCCTGCCCCTCGCGCTCGGCTTCGGCATCAGCTCCGGACTGGGGGCCGCGGCGGGGCTCGCGACCGCCGTCGTCGCGGGTGCGGTCGCCGCCGTGTTCGGCGGCTCCCGCTTCCAGGTGTCGGGCCCGACCGGCGCGATGACCGTCGTCCTGGTGCCGATCTTCCACGAGCACGGCGCCTCCGGCGTCCTCGCGGTGGGACTCGTCGCCGGCGTCGTTCTCGTGGTTCTCGCCTTCGCCGGCATCGGCCGGGCGGTGCGCTTCATGCCCGCCCCGGTGATCGAGGGCTTCACCGCCGGGATCGCCGTCGTCATCGCCCTGCAGCAGGTCCCGGCCGCGCTCGGCATCGCCCACGCCGAGGGGGAGAAGGTGTGGCAGAGCGCGTTCGACGCCGTCCGACAGTTCGCCGACCGGCCGTCCCTCCTGCCCGCAGCCGTGGCGGTGCTCGTCGCGACGGCCATCCTGATCGGGGGCCGGTACCTGCCGAAGCTGCCGTTCTCGCTCGTCGCGGTGGTGCTGGCCACCGTCGTCGCACAGCTGTTCCATCTGGACGTCACGCGGATCGGGGCCATCCCGTCCGGCTTCGGTGCCCCCAGCCTCGGATTCCTCGACCTCGGCGAGCTGACGTCGCTCCTCGCGCCGGCGCTCGCGGTGGCCGCGCTCGCGGCCCTCGAATCCCTGCTGTCCGCGACCGCCGCGGATTCGATGAGCGTCGGCACCCGGCACGACCCGGACCGAGAGCTGTTCGGGCAGGGCCTGGCCAACATCGCCGCCCCCTTGTTCGGCGGCGTTCCGGCCACGGGCGCGATCGCACGCACGGCCGTCAACGTCCGGTCGGGGGCGCGGTCCCGGCTGTCCGCCCTCACCCACGCCGTCATCCTCGCCGGCATCGTCTACCTCGCCTCGCCGCTCGTCGCGCAGATCCCGCTCGCCGCCCTCGCCGGGGTTCTGCTCGCCACCACCGTGCGCATGGTCGAAACCGCCTCGATCGTCGCGATCACGCGGGCCAGCCGCGCGGATGCGATCGTCATGACGGTGACGTTCCTGGTCACCGTCGCCCTCGACCTCGTGACGGCCGTGGCGATCGGTGTCGGGTTCGCTGCGGTTCTCGCGCTGCGGGCGGTCGCGAGGTCCGCCCGGATCGAGCAGGTTCCCCTCGACGAGGACGGGGATCACGCCGACGAGGAACACGAGTTGCTGCGCGAGCACATCGTCGCGTACCGGATCGACGGCGCCCTGTTCTTCGCCGCGGCCCACCGGTTCCTGCTCGAGCTCGCCGATGTCACGGACGTCAAGGTCGTGATCCTGCGCATGTCCCGCGTGACGGCCATCGACGCCACCGGTGCGATCGTCCTCAAGGACGCCATCACCAAGCTCGAGCACCGGCACATCACGGTGCTGATCTCCGGGGCCAGGCCCGAACATCTGCGGCCGTTGTCCGCCCTGGGGGTGTTCACCACCAAGGACAGCGAGGAGCGGCACGTCTTCGCGACCACACCCCGGGCCATCGCGTACGCCCGCATGCTGGTGCTGCCGGAACACCGGTACGCCCCGGCCGTCGCCGGTGCCGAAGGGCCGAGGCCGGGACCGTTCGAGGCCACTCCGCGCGGGTAGAATCGGCCTCGTGACCGGCCCTCGCCGCAACCTGGTTCTCCTCACCCGGTAACACCAGGTGAGCGCGGGGACCGGTCGCCTGCCGACGGTGGTGCCCGGCGTACGCCCGGCCCGGGTCGGGTGCGCCCCGGCTCGCCTCCCGGGACCGACCGGCTCCGGCCAGTAGCATCTTCCCCCGTGACCGACGCGACCGCGAGTGCCAGCCGCCCTGCCGCCCTGCGCGTCCTCGTCTACAGCGACGACGCCGACACGCGCGAGCAGGTCACCCGCGCGCTGGGCCGGCGACCCGATCCCGAGCTCCCCGAACTCGACTTCGTCGAGGTGGCGACCGCGCCGATGGTGATCCGGCGCATGGACGCCGGCGGTATCGACCTCGCGATCCTGGACGGTGAGGCAGCCCCCGCCGGCGGGATGGGGATCGCCAAGCAGCTCAAGGACGAACTCGAACAGTGCCCGCCCGTCGTCGTGCTGACCGGCCGCCCGGACGACGCGTGGCTCGCCGACTGGTCCCGGGCCGAGGCCGCGGTGCCGCGGCCACTCGACCCGTTCCGCCTCGCCGAGACGGTCGTCGCGCTGCTGCGCGGCCGCAGCACCACCTGACGGCGCCGCGGGACGCCCGCCCCGGCGGGCCGCGCGAGTGGGCCGGTCCGCGAACGGTCGGGCGAAACGGAGAAATCGCGCCGCGTGGTATCCGCCTCGGGGAGACACCCCGCCGGTAGGCTGAGCCGTACATCACAATGATGCGGTTGAAGTGACCCACGGCACCGACACCGCCTCGTGATCGTTCGGCCCCAGCGGCCGAGAGGTCGGCAAGGGCAACGGAGTCGGCGCGGGTGGCCGGCTCGCACGGAGAGGAGCCAGGCGCCGTGAACGTCTACATCCCCATCCTCGTGCTCGGCGGGATCGCGGTCGCGTTCGCCGTGTTCTCCGTCGTCGTGTCCTCGGTGATCGGCCCGAGCCGCTACAACCGGGCCAAGCTCGAAGCCTACGAATGCGGGATCGACCCGACCCCGCAGCCGCCGGGCGGCGGCAGGTTCCCGGTGAAGTACTACCTGACGGCCATGCTGTTCATCATCTTCGACATCGAGATCGTGTTCCTCTACCCGTGGGCCGTCCACCTCGACGCCCTGGGGGTCTTCGGGCTGGCCGCGATGGCGCTGTTCGTGTTCAACGTCGCAGTGGCCTACGTCTACGAGTGGCGGCGGGGTGGTCTCGGCTGGGACTGACCGCGGCAGGTATTGGGTGCGACAGGGAATGGGATTGTGCCGTAATGGATTCGAACACCGACCGAAAGTGATAAGAGTCGGACATGGGTCTCGAGGAGAAGTTGCCGAGCGGCTTTCTGCTGAGCACGGTGGAGAGCTTCGCCGGTTTCGCACGCAAGGGTTCGCTGTGGCCCGCGACCTTCGGGCTCGCGTGCTGCGCGATCGAGATGATGACCACCGTGTCGCCGCGGTTCGACATCGCACGGTTCGGGATGGAGGCGTTCCGGGCCTCGCCGCGACAAGCCGACCTCATGATCGTCGCCGGCCGGGTCAGCCAGAAGATGGCCCCGGTGCTGCGGCAGGTCTACGACCAGATGGTCGAACCGAAATGGGTGCTGGCCATGGGGGTGTGCGCCTCCTCGGGCGGCATGTTCAACAACTACGCCATCGTGCAGGGCGTCGACCACATCGTCCCGGTCGACATCTACCTCCCCGGCTGCCCGCCCCGACCGGAGATGCTGCTGCACGCCGTCCTGATGCTGCACGAGAAGATCCAGCAGATGCCGCTCGGCGTGGACCGGGAGAAGGCCGTGCAGGCCGCCGAGGAGGCGGCCCTGGCTGCCGGCCGGCCCGTGCTGCCCACTCCCCGGGGGGCGGCCCGATGACCCCTCCCTCGGACGACGAACGGTCCTCGCTGCCGGTGGACCGGGCCGCCACCACCGGACCCGAGGGAACGCTGCCGGCGCAGCCCGCCGGTGACGCCGAGGTGATCGGCGTCCGTCAGGGCATGTTCGGCGTGCGCGGCAGCGGTGACACCTCCGGCTACGGGCGGCTCGTACGCCCGGTGACCCTGCCCGCCGGCACCCCGCGCCCGTACGGCGGCTACTTCGACGACGTCGCCGACGCCCTGCGCGACGCCGTCGCCGCATCGGGGACGGAGTTCGAGGACGCGATCGAGAAGGTCGTCGTCCACCGCGGTGAGCTGACCTTCCACGTCCGGCGGGAGCACCTCCCCGAGGTGGCCCGGCGCCTGCGCGACGACCCGGACCTGCGCTTCGAACTGTGCCTCGGCGTCGACGGGGTGCACTACCCGCAGGACACCGGCCGCGAACTGCACGCCGTGTACCCGCTGATGTCGATCACCCACAACCGCCGCATCCGGCTCGAGGTGTCGGCCCCGGATGCCGATCCCCACATCCCGTCGCTGTACGAGGTGTATCCGACCAACGACTGGCACGAGCGCGAGACCTACGACTTCTTCGGGATCGTGTTCGACGGGCACCCGTCGCTGACCCGCATCGAGATGCCCGACGACTGGTCGGGGCATCCTCAGCGCAAGGACTATCCGCTCGGCGGCATCCCCGTCGAGTACCACGGAGCGGAGATCCCGCCGCCCGACGAGCGGAGGGCGTACACATGACCGACCTGACCGAAGGACCGGTCCACACCGTCGTCGGCGAGGACTGGGACAGCATCGTCGAGGCCGCCCGCGCCGCGGCCGCCGACCGCGGCGACGAACGCATCGTGGTCAACATGGGACCGCAGCATCCGTCGACCCACGGAGTGTTGCGGCTCGTGCTCGAGATCGAAGGCGAGACCGTCACCGAGGCGCGCTGCGGAATCGGCTACCTGCACACCGGCATCGAGAAGAACCTCGAATACCGCACCTGGACCCAGGGCGTCACGTTCGTCACCCGGATGGACTACCTGTCCCCGTTCTTCAACGAGACCGCCTACTGTCTCGGCGTCGAGCAGCTGCTCGACATCACCGAGGCGATCCCCGAACGAGCCACCGTCGTGCGGGTGCTGCTCATGGAACTCAACCGGATCTCCTCGCACCTGGTCGCCCTCGCCACCGGCGGCATGGAACTCGGTGCGATGACCGCCATGTTCCTCGGTTTCCGCGAGCGCGAACTGATCCTCGACGTGTTCGAGACCATCACCGGTCTGCGCATGAACCACGCCTACATCCGGCCCGGCGGACTCGCGCAGGACCTGCCGGACGGCGCGGTCGAGAAGATCCGCGACCTGCTCGCGCTGCTGCCGCGGCGACTGCGGGACATGGAGAACCTGCTCAACGAGAACCACATCTGGAAGGCCCGCACCCAGGGGATCGGCTACCTCGACCTGACCGGGTGCATGGCCCTCGGCATCACCGGACCCGTGCTGCGCTCGACCGGCCTGCCGCACGACCTGCGCAAGGCACAACCGTACTGCGGCTACGACACCTACGAGTTCGAGGTGTGCACCGACACCGGCTGCGACGCCTACGGCCGCTACCTGATCCGGATCGACGAGATGAAGGAGTCGATCAAGATCGTCGAACAGTGCCTCGACCGGCTGCGTCCCGGTCCGGTGATGGTGGAGGACAAGAAGATCGCGTGGCCGGCCGACCTGTCGCTCGCCGCGGACGGTCTCGGCAACTCCCCGGAGCACATCCGCAAGATCATGGGCAACTCGATGGAGGGCCTGATCCACCATTTCAAGCTCGTCACCGAGGGCTTCCGCGTCCCACCCGGCCAGGTGTACACCGCCGTCGAATCCCCCCGCGGGGAACTGGGGGTGCACATGGTCAGCGACGGCGGCACCCGGCCCTACCGGGTGCACTTCCGGGATCCGTCCTTCACGAACCTGCAAGCGGTGTCCGCGATGTGCGAGGGCGGCATGGTCGCCGACGTCATCGCCGCGGTCGCCAGCATCGATCCCGTGATGGGGGGAGTGGACCGGTGACGCAGCAACCGCGAGTAGCGATCGACCCGGACCCGGCCACGGGGCCGGTGCTCATCCCGTTCGGCGTCCGCCCCGACGAACCGTCCCGGCTGGCGCGGCCCGGCGCCCGCGAACACTACCCCCCGGACGTCCGTGCCCGCCTCGAGGCCGACGCCGACGAGATCGTCGGTCGCTATCCCCAGCCGCGCTCGGCCCTGCTGCCGCTGCTGCACCTGGTGCAGTCCGAGGACGGCTACCTCACCCCCGCGGGTGTCGAGTTCTGCGCCGGCCGGCTCGGACTGACCGGAGCCGAGGTCGGGGCGGTCGCCACGTTCTACTCCATGTACCGGCGCGAACCCACCGGCGACTACCTCGTCGGTGTCTGCACCAACACCCTGTGCGCGATCATGGGCGGCGACGAGATCCTCGAAGCGCTGGAACACCACCTCGGGCAGCGTCCCGCGGCCGGCACCGCCTCGGACCCGGGCTCGGACACCACGCCGGACTCGCGCGGCGAGAGCGCCGGCTCCGTCACCCTCGAACGCCTCGAGTGCAACGCGGCCTGCGACTTCGCGCCCGTCGTGATGGTCAACTGGGAGTTCTTCGACCACCAGACCCCGGACTCGGCGCGTGCGCTCGTCGACGACCTGCGCGCCGGCCGGCCCGTCACCCCCACCCGGGGCGCGCCGCTGTGCACCTTCCGGCAGACCGCCCGCATCCTCGCCGGGTTTCCGGACGAGCGGCCCGGCGCCGTGGCGGCGGGCGGCAGCGCAGGAGCGGCATCGCTCGCCGGTCTGCGCATCGCCCGGGAACGGGGCATGCGGGCGCCGGAACCGGACCACCCCTCCGGCCCGGACCCGGCCGCCGGTCCCCGATCCGAGGGAGGCTGACGTGACGCTGACCCCTGTCCTGAGCCGCTACTGGGACGAACCCGAATCCTGGACCCTCGACACCTACCTCCGCCACGACGGCTACGAGGGCCTGCGCACGGCGCTGCGCATGCACCCCGACGAGGTGATCGGCACCGTCAAGGAGGCGGGGCTGCGCGGCCGCGGCGGCGCCGGGTTCGCCACCGGGGTCAAGTGGAGTTTCATCCCCCAGGGCGACGGCAAACCCCACTACCTGGTGGTCAACGCCGACGAATCCGAACCGGGCACCTGCAAGGACATGCCCCTGCTGCTGGCCACCCCGCACGCCCTCGTGGAGGGTGCGGTCATCGCCGCATACGCCATCCGCGCCGCGCACGCCTTCGTCTACGTCCGCGGCGAGGTGGTGCCGGTGCTGCGCCGGCTGCAGGCCGCCGTCGCCGAGGCCTACGCCGCCGGCTTCCTCGGCCGCGACATCCTCGGCAGCGGCTACGACCTCGACCTCGTCGTCCACGCCGGCGCCGGGGCCTACATCTGCGGGGAGGAGACCGCGCTCCTGGACTCCCTCGAGGGCCGGCGCGGCCAACCCCGCCTCCGACCCCCGTTCCCCGCCGTCGCGGGGCTGTACGCACGCCCGACCGTCGTCAACAACGTCGAGTCGATCGCGAGCGTGCCGTCGATCCTGCACCACGGGATCGAATGGTTCCGCTCCATGGGAACCGAGAAGTCCCCGGGCTTCACGCTCTACTCCCTGTCCGGTCACGTGGCGACCCCCGGCCAGTACGAGGCGCCCCTGGGCATCACCCTGCGGGAGCTGCTCGACTACGCGGGCGGTGTCCGGGCCGGGCACCGGCTGAAGTTCTGGACCCCCGGCGGCTCGTCGACGCCGCTGTTCACCGACGAGCACCTCGACGTCCCCCTCGACTACGAGGGTGTCGCCGCCGCCGGATCCATGCTGGGCACCAAGGCACTGCAGATCTTCGACGACACCACCTGCGTAGTGCGCGCGGTGCTGCGCTGGAGCGAGTTCTACGCGCACGAGTCCTGCGGCAAGTGCACCCCCTGCCGCGAAGGCACCTACTGGCTCGTGCAGATCCTGCGACGGCTCGAGCGCGGCGACGGAACCGCAACGGACCTGGACACCCTGCTCGACCTCTCCGACAACATCCTCGGCAGGTCGTTCTGCGCACTCGGCGACGGGGCGACCAGCCCCGTCACCTCCTCGATCCGGTACTTCCGCGACGAGTACCTGGCGCACTTCGAGCAGGGCGGCTGCCCGTTCGACCCGCACCTGTCCACCGTCATGGCCGGGGCCGGCGCGAACCGACCGCACGACGGAGGTGCCCGATGAGCGTCCACACCAACCGCGACACCACCGGCCTGCCGCCCGCACCGGACCTGGTCACCGTCGTCGTCGACGGCGTCGAGATCGGCGTCCCGAAAGGCACCCTCGTCATCCGCGCCGCGGAACTGCTCGGCGTCCAGATTCCCCGCTTCTGCGACCACCCGCTGCTCGAACCCGTCGGTGCCTGCCGCCAGTGCCTCGTCGACGTGGAAGGCCAACGCAAACCCGTCGCCTCCTGCACGACCCCGGTCACGGACGGCATGGTCGTGCACACGCAGCTGACCTCCCCGGTGGCGGACAAGGCGCAGAAGGGCGTGATGGAGCTGCTGCTGATCAACCATCCGCTGGACTGCCCGGTCTGCGACAAGGGCGGCGAATGCCCCCTGCAGAACCAGGCCATGTCGAACGGGCGTGCCGAGTCCCGGTTCACCGAGACCAAACGCACGTTCCCCAAACCGATCTCGCTCTCCGCGCAGATCCTCCTGGACCGCGAGCGATGCGTACTCTGCGCCCGGTGCACGCGGTTCTCCCAGCAGATCGCCGGCGACCCCTTCATCGAACTGATGGAACGGGGTGCCCTGCAGCAGGTCGGCATCTACGAGAAGGAACCGTTCGAGTCGTACTTCTCCGGCAACACCGTGCAGATCTGCCCGGTCGGCGCACTCACCGGAGCGGCCTACCGGTTCCGCGCCCGGCCCTTCGACCTCGTGTCGAGCCCGAGCGTGTGCGAACACTGCGCCAGCGGCTGCGCCCAACGCACCGACCACCGGCGCGGCACGGTGCTGCGCCGGCTGGCCGGCGACGACCCGCAGGTCAACGAGGAGTGGAACTGCGACAAGGGCCGATGGGCCTTCACCTACGCCACCCAGCCCGACCGTCTCACCACCCCGCTGGTGCGGGGCGACGACGGCACGCTCACGCCCGCCTCGTGGCGTGACGCCCTGCGCGTCGCCGCCCGTGGCCTGACCGCCGCGCGCGGCCGTACCGGGGTGCTCGTCGGCGGCCGCGTCACCGTCGAGGACGCGTACGCCTACAGCAAGTTCGCCCGGCTCGGCCTCGACACCAACGACATCGATTTCCGGTCGCGGCCGCATTCCGCGGAGGAGGCACAGTTCCTCGCCGCCCGCGTCGCCGGGCGCTGGCCCGGCGCCGGAGCCGTGACGTACGACGACCTCGACAACGCCCCCGCCGTCCTGCTCGTCGGATTCGAACCCGAAGACGAGTCGCCGATCGTGTTCCTGAGACTGCGCAGAGCGGTCCGCAAGGGAGGACTGGCGGTGTCCGCGATCGCACCGTTCGCGAGCCGCGGCCTGACGAAACTGCGCGGACGGCTCCTGCGGGCCGTCCCCGGCACCGAGCCGGACCTGCTCGACACGCTCCGCCTCGGCGCCCGACCCGGCGACCGCGATGTCACCGAGACGGCCGAACTCCTGACCCGACCCGGGGCGGTCGTCCTGGTGGGGGAGCGGACGGCGGCAATCCCGGGCGCCTTGACGGCCGCCGGCCGGCTCGCCGACCACACCGGCGCGCGGCTCGCGTGGATCCCGCGACGGGCCGGGGAACGCGGTGCGCTCGAGGCCGGGGCCCTGCCGGGACTTCTGCCCGGTGCCCGCCCGGTCACCGACGCCGAGGCCCGGCATCAGGTTGCCGCCGCATGGGGCGTGCCGGACCTGCCGTCCTCCGTCGGCCGGGACACCGGACAGATCCTCGCCGGCGCTGCAACCGGCACCCTCGGGGCCCTGGTGATCGGCGGGGTCGACGTCGACGATCTGCCGGATCCGCACGCCGCCGTCGCCGCGGTCGACGCCGCCGGCTTCGTCGTCAGCCTCGAACTGCGGCGCAGCGCGCTCACCGACCGAGCCGACGTCGTCTTCCCCGTCGCCCCCGCCGTGGAGAAACCCGGAACGTTCCTCGATTGGGAGGGCCGGGAGCGCCCCTTCGCCGCCGCACTGCGCAATACCGGCGCCCTGCCCGATCAGCGGGTGCTCGGCGCGATCGCCGACGAGATGGGGGTCCGCCTCGGGCTCGCCGACGCCGCGGCCGCCGTCGACGAGCTCGTCGCGTTGGGGTCCTGGGACGGCGAAGCCGCCGGGTCACCGGACGTCGCGCCGCGCGGCACGCCGGCGCCCGGCACCGGTGAGGCGGTGCTCGCCGGATGGCGGATGCTTCTCGACCGCGGACGGATGCAGGACGGTGAACCGCATCTCGCCGGGACCGCCCGGCGGCCGGTCGCGCGCCTGTCCGTCGCCACCGCCGCCGAGATCTCGGCGGACGACGGGGACCCGGTGACCGTCGCGACGGACCGCGGCTCGGTCACGCTGCCGCTGGTGGTCACCGACATGCCGGACCGGGTCGTGTGGCTGCCCCTCAACTCGCCGGGGTCCGCGGTGCATCGGCAGCTGGCCGCGTCCGTGGGCGACATCGTCCGGATCGGCCGGGCGGAGCGCTCGTCGCAGGGGGTGGCCGATGAGTGACGTCACGCTGTTCGGCGCTGCGACGGTACCGGGGCCGGGGGTCCTGTCGGCGCAGTCCGGGTACCCCGATCCGGCCGCGTTCGGTCAGGATCCGTGGTGGCTGGTCGTCGGCAAGGCGGTGGCCGTCTTCGTCTTCCTGGTGTTGACGGTGCTCGTCGCCATCCTCGTGGAACGAAAGATATTGGCGCGCATGCAGATGCGCGTCGGACCGAATCGGGTGGGCCCGCGGGGGTTGCTGCAGAGCCTCGCCGACGGCGTCAAACTCGCCCTGAAGGAGGGCATCGTTCCCGCGGGCGTGGACAAACCCATCTACGTCCTCGCGCCGATCATCGCGACGGTGCCGGCGTTCATGGCGTTCGCCGTCATCCCGCTCGGACCGGTGGTCTCCGTCTTCGGCCAGCGCACCCCGCTGCAACTGACCGACCTTCCGGTGGCCGTGCTGTACATCCTCGCTGCGACGTCCATCGGCGTCTACGGCATCGTGCTCGCCGGCTGGGCATCCGGGTCCACCTATCCGCTGCTGGGCGGTCTGCGCTCGACGGCGCAGGTGATCTCGTACGAGATCGCCATGGCGCTCTCGTTCGCGGCCGTCTTCCTGCTGTCGGGCACGCTGTCCACCTCCGGCATCGTCGCCGCCCAGGACGGCACCTGGTACGTCTTCCTGCTCCTGCCCTCGTTCCTCATCTACGTCACGTCCATGGTCGGCGAGACGAACCGGGCACCGTTCGACCTGCCCGAGGCCGAGGGCGAACTCGTCGGCGGCTTCCACACGGAGTACTCGTCGCTGAAGTTCGCGATGTTCATGCTCGCCGAGTACGTCAACATGGTGACGGTCTCGGCGCTGGCCACCACCCTGTTCCTCGGCGGCTGGCGCGCACCGTGGCCGCTGAACATGTGGGAGGGCGCGAACTCCGGCTGGGTGCCGCTGCTGTGGTTCGTCCTCAAGGTGTGGGGATTTTTGTTCCTGTTCGTATGGCTGCGCGGCACGCTGCCGCGGCTGCGCTACGACCAGTTCATGAATCTCGGCTGGAAGGTGCTCATCCCGGTGGCGCTCGGCTGGATCATGGTCGTCGCCGTGATCCGCGTCCTGCGCACGGAGGGCCTGGACCGGTGGCAGATCGTCCTCGCCGCGACCGGCGTGGTCGTCGCCCTGGCAGTGCCGTCGCTGCTGTGGAACCGCATGAGCTCCGGTCGCGTCCGGCCCACCGGCACCCCCGGCGGCCCGGCGGTCACTGCCGAAACCGAGCAACCGTTCGACCCGATGGCCGGCGGCTTCCCCGTCCCGCCGTTACCCGGCCAGACGCTGCCACCGCGGCGTCGGCGCACCCCCGTCACCGCAGCCGCCGAGAGCGGGCGCCGTGGCGATCCGACCACCGAGGAGAATCGCGATGCCTGACTTCCTCGATCCCATCGCGGGATTCGGCGTCACCTTCCGGGCGATGTTCGACAAGGCCCAGACCGAGCGATACCCCGAGCAGAAGGAACCGACCGCACCGCGCTACCACGGCCGCCACCAGCTCAACCGCCACCCCGACGGGCTCGAGAAGTGCATCGGGTGCGAGCTGTGTGCCTGGGCGTGCCCCGCCGACGCCATCTACGTCGAGGGCGCGGACAACACCGACGACGGGCGATACTCGCCGGGGGAGCGCTACGGACGCGTCTACCAGATCAACTACCTGCGCTGCATCGGATGCGGTCTGTGCATCGAGGCCTGCCCGACGCGGGCGTTGACCATGACCAACGAGTACGAGATGGCCGACGACAACCGGACCGACCTGATCTACGACAAGACCAGGCTGCTCGCCCCGCTCGGGCCCGGCATGGTGGCACCACCCCACGACATGTACCCGGGCACGACCGACGAGGACTACTACCTCGGCGCGGTGACCGAGGCCGCGCCCGGCACCACCACGGCCGCTGCCGGGCAGGGGGAGGACGCCGTCGCACCCGACCGGGAACCGACGCAGCCGCGAGGCGGTCGCGATGTGGCGTGACCGGCGGAGAGGGGAGTGGTCTCGATGGACCCGATGACGCCGGCCCTGCTGACGGCCGAAGCCGTCACCCGCACCTCCACCGGCGAGGCCGTGCTGTTCTGGATCCTCGGAACGCTCGCGGTGCTCGGCGCACTCGGCGTCGTCGCCGCGTCCAAGGCCGTCTATTCGGCGATGTTCCTCGCGGTCACCATGATCATCCTCGCGGTGTTCTACATCGCCCAGGATGCGCTGTTCCTCGGAGTCGTGCAGATCGTGGTCTACACGGGGGCGGTGATGATGCTGTTCCTGTTCGTGGTCATGCTCGTCGGCGTCGACTCCTCCGACTCGCTCGTCGAGACGCTGCGCGGCCAGCGGGTCGCCGCGATCGCGGCCGGCCTCGGATTCGGCCTGCTGCTCGTCGGCGGTCTCGGCAACGCCGCCGTCTCCGAGTTCGCCGGCCTCGACGCAGCGAACGCCGCCGGCAACATCACCGGCCTGGCCGAGCTGATCTTCGTGCGGTACGTCTGGGCGTTCGAACTCACCGGCGCCCTGCTGATCACGGCCACGATCGGCGCCATGGTCCTCGCTCACCGGGAACGATTCGGGCTGCGCAAGACCCAGCGGGAATTGTCGCAGGAACGCTTCCGCGCCGGTGGTCGCGCCACCCCGTTGCCGAGTCCCGGTGTCTATGCCCGGCACAACGCCGTCGACGTGCCGGCCCGGCTGCCCGACGGGTCGTACTCGGACCTGTCGGTCAGCGAAGTGCTCCGGCAGCGCGCCGTGACCGTCGACGACGCCGGACCGCGCGAGAGCGACGCACCGCGCGGCGGGTCGTCGGGTGAGGAGGAATCGCGGTGAACCCCGAGAACTACCTGTACCTGTCCGCCCTGTTGTTCACCATCGGCGCGGCCGGCGTCCTGCTGCGCCGCAACGCGATCGTCGTGTTCATGTGCATCGAGTTGATGCTCAACGCCGCGAACCTGGCGTTCGTCACGTTCGCGCGTATGCACGGCAATCTCGACGGCCAGGTCATCGCGTTCTTCACGATGGTCGTCGCCGCCGCCGAGGTCGTCGTCGGCCTCGCGATCATCATGACCATCTTCCGTTCCCGCCGTTCGGTTTCCGTCGACGACGCCAACCTCCTGAAGTACTGACGCCCCCGGACGACACCCGTCCGCCCACGCACGAGGAGGAGACTGTGCCCGAGACGACCGTGCCCGAGACGACAACCGGCGCCCCGACGGGTGGACCGGCATGAACGGGATCTCGTCGACGGTCTGGCTGCTGCCCGCGCTGCCGCTGTTCGGCGCGGTCGTACTGCTGCTGACCGGCCGGCGCAGCGACACGTGGGGACACCTGCTCGGCTGCGCGACGGCACTGGCCTCGTTCGCGCTCGGCATCGCCCTCTTCGTCGACATGCTCGGCCGCGACACCGCCGACCGCGCCGTGAACCAGGACCTTTTCGAGTGGGTGCCGGTCGCGGGACTGCAGATCGACTTCGGTCTCCAGCTCGACCAGCTGTCGATGTGCTTCGTGCTGCTGATCACCGGCGTCGGCTCGCTCATCCATGTCTACTCCGTCGGGTACATGGCGCACGGCCCCGACCCCTCCGGTCGCTCCGCTGGTTCCGCTGCGGGGGCGTCGGGTCGCTCCGCTGGTTCCGCTGCGGGGGCGTCGGGTCGCTCCGCT
>SWCF01002219.1_pt1 | contig 20771 bp, 18 predicted proteins | sample 4690081 | NCBI WGS metagenome assembly SWCF01 (sample SAMN10267280, study PRJNA491770) | bioreactor metagenome | isolation source: DHS bioreactor inoculated with | place: Japan: off Shimokita Peninsula
GGGGGGCGTCGGCTCACCGCTGCCCCGCACCGGCCTCCGGCCCGGGCATCCCTGCCGCCGGCGCGGCCGCGACCCCGACCGGCGCCGGGGCGGGGACGGGCGGTTCGGCCTGCGGGGCCACCTGCGGCATGCCGACGGTCTGCAGGATGCGGGCGATGATCTGGTCGGGCGAGACGTCGTCGGCGAGGGCGTCGTAGGACAGCACCAGCCGGTGCCGCAGCACGTCCGGGATGACGTCGACGACGTCCTGGGGCACGACGTAGTCGCGGCCGCGCAGCAGCGCCAGGGCCCGCGCGGCGGAGATGATGCCGAGCGTCGCCCGCGGGGACGCTCCGTAGGCGATCCAGCCGTCGACCTCGGTGAGACCGATCTCGCCGGGAGCGCGGGTGGCGAAGATGACCCGCACCACGTAGTCGACGAGGGCGTGGTGGACGAACACGCGGTTGGCGACCTGCTGCAGGCGGATCAACTCGTCGCTGTCGAGGATCTGTTTGGGTTCGGGTGCCGCCACCCCCATGCGGTAGACGATCTCGCGTTCCTCCTCCACCGTGGGGTAGTCGACGAGGACCTTGAACAGGAACCGGTCGCGCTGCGCCTCCGGCAGCGGATACACGCCCTCGTTCTCGATCGGGTTCTGGGTGGCCATCACCAGGAACGGGTCCGGCATGGGGAAGGTCCGGCCACCGATCGTGACGTGCCGTTCGGCCATCACCTCGAGCAGGGCGGACTGCACCTTCGCCGGGGCACGGTTGATCTCGTCGGCGAGCACGAAGTTCGCCACGACGGGGCCGAGTTCGGTGTCGAAGGCTTCGCGGCCCTGCCGGTAGATGCGGGTGCCGACGAGGTCGGTCGGCACGAGGTCGGGGGTGAACTGCACCCGCGAGAACGATCCGCCGACGACCTTGGCGAACGTCTCGACGGCGAGGGTCTTCGCCACGCCGGGGACTCCCTCGAGCAGCACATGGCCGCGGGCGAGGACGCCGACGAGCATCCGCTCGACGAGCCGGTCCTGACCGACGATCACCCGTTTGACCTCGTAGATGGCCTGTTCGAGCAGCCGCACATCGTGTGCCTGGTCCGACGTGCGGCCCGCCTCCCCGGTCGGGGCGGACGCGGCGGTCTTCGCGTCCGACGTTGCCGTGCCCGACGTGCCACCCTCGCGTGAGGTCACCAAGAATCCACCGCTTTCGCCTCGTTGCTGCTGGAAGTCACCTACCCACACCACTATTCCAGGTGGCGGACGTCGGCGCCGTCGCCGAGCCGGTGCCCGCGGTCACCGGTGTCGGACGAGCCTCCTCCGGCCGGGTGGGAGCAGTGTGTCAGGACACCATCCGTACCACGTACGGGGTCATGCCGTCCCAGCGTACCGGTGAGATCTTCACGTGCGAACCCGACTGCGGGGCTTCGATCATCTGCCCGTCGCCCAGGTACAGGCCCACGTGCTGGCTGGCGTTCGGGCCGTAGAAGATCATGTCGCCGCGGCGCATCTGAGCCGACGGCACCTGCTCGCCGGCGGTGTACTGGTAGCCGGTGTAGTGCGGCAGCGAGATCCCGATCCCGGCGAACGCGTAGATCATCAGCCCGGAGCAGTCGAAGCCGACCTTGTTGTAGTCGCCGTAGCTGTCCGCGACGCCGCCGTCGCGGATGCCGAGGGTCGGACCGTTCTCGTCGCCACCGCCCCACGCGTAAGGCACCCCGATCTGGGACATCGCCCGGTCGATCACCGTCTCGACGGCGGCCGCGCCGGTGAGGGTCGAGCCCCGCTCGGGGCTGGTCCGGGGCCGGCTGCGGGTGGGCGGAGTGGTGGTGGTGTCCTCCTCCACCACCGGGTCGGCGCGGTCGGGACTCGTCGCGTCCTCGGAGCCGGACTCGTCGCTGCCGTCGGTCGACGAGTCGCCCGAGCCGCCGGTGCCCGAGCCGTCGGTGCCCGCACCATCGCTGCCCGAGCCGTCGCTGCCCGAGCCGTCGCTGCCCGAGCCGTCGCTGCCCGAATCGTCGGTGCCCGAGCCGTCGCTGCCCGCACCATCGGTATCGGACCCGCCCGTACCCGACCCGTCCGCGCCGGATCCGTCGGCACCGGATGCGTCGGCACCGGATTCGTCGGCACCGGATTCGTCGGCGTCCGATCCGTCCTGCCCGGACGTGGCGCGCCCAGGCCGGGTCGTGCCGGAGGTCGGCGGCAGCGGCGACTCGAATCCGACCTCGGACTCCCCGGAGTCGGCGGCCGCGGCCTGGGGCCGCACGTAGCCGTCGATCTGGGTGTGGGGGCGCTGCCCGTTGGCCAACTCGGCCGCGCGGGCATTGGCGTCGGCGTCGGCGGCGACGCGCCGGGCGGCGTCGGCCGCCGCCTGCCGCGCGGCAGCCTCGGCCGCCGCCGTCGCGGCCTCCTCGGCCTGCCGCTGCCGATCCCACTCCGCATACTGCGCGCGCTGACCCTCGAGTCCGGTGACGGTGCCGCGGGCCCGGTCGAGTTCGGCCTGCGCCTGTGCGCGGTCCTGTTCGATGCGTTGCTTCTCGGCCGTCTGCGCGGCCAGCGCGGTGCGCGCCTCGCTGATGGCGGCCTCGGCGGCGGCACGACGTTCCTCCGCCGCCGCGGCGGCGGCGTCCGCTTCCTGCTTGCTGGCGCGCGCTCGCGAGTCCCGGTTGGCCTGCTCGGTGCGGGCACGTTCGAGCGCGTCGAGGACGGCGGTGCGGCCCGCGGAGAGCAAACGCATGATCTGGGCGCGGTCGAGCAGATCGTCGGGCCCGGTGGAGCCGATGAACGAGGCGAGCGAGGCGACATTGGTGCCCTGGACGTAGCTGTCGCGGGCGAAGGCGTCGAAGTCCTGCTGGGCCTGCCGGATCCGGGTGCCCGCGTCCTTCAGCGCCTGCTGCGACAGGGTGACGGCGTGGGCGGCGGCGTCGGCGGCGTCGCGGGCGGACTGCAGGTCGACCAGGGCGCGGTTGACGTTCTCCCGTTTGATCGCCACCTGGTTCTCGAGTTCGGCGAGGTGCTGGTCGGCTGCGGCGATGCGGAGGATGAGACCGCCCACCTGGTCCAGCCCGGCGGCGACGGCACCCCCGGCGGCCGCGAGATCGGCATCGCTCGGATTGGGTGGCGGGGGCGGGACCGCCCCGGCGGACGCGGCAGTGCCGGCGATCAGCGAGGCGGCCAGGCCGATGCCGAGGACCAGCCGCGCCGTGCGGGGCAACCGGCGTCTTCGGGGCGTCCGCGACGACTGCCGGGACATCTCCTGCCGTATTCCGCTACGCCTCACATCGCCCTCCCTCGGTCGCGCCGGCGGGACGCACCCGAGCGCAACCGGGAAAGGGGTCGGTGCAGCAGCGATCCACCGCGGACGAGGCCGCGGTTGCACCGCTCGACGGCCCGGCGTCGACTCACGGTTCGCACCGCAACCCGGCACCGGGTATGTGTGACACCCCTTCCCCAAGAGCGCCAAGTGCACCGTACGACACTTCGCACCCCGAGGAAACTCCAGTCACAGAAGACGGAAGCGTACTGAGACCTGTGTCAACGGCCTGAGCTGTGACGACGGCCACAGTCGGGGGCGAAAATTCTCCGTCGCGTCAGCGCGGGATCCGGTCGGCGGCCGCCGTCGTCGTGTCGGTGTCGTGACGGCGACGGACCGCCTTGGCGAGATACGTGGCCCCGGCCGCGCCCGCGACCGCGAGCAGCAGCAGCACCGTGAGCAACGTCCAGGGCGGCGCGGGCTCGGTGAGAGCGTCGACGAAATTCGACGCCGAGACGACCGGGTCGCCGGTGTAGGTACGGTCCTGCGCGGACTCGAGAACCACCCGATCGATGCTGTCGCTGTGCGCGCCCACCCAGCCGGGGCTGAGCACGAGCACGGTGCCGCCGTCCTCGCCGGCGACGTCCGTGGCGAGGTCGCGCAGCTGCGAATCGAGACGCGGATCGCGGTCGAGCACGACGATGCTCAGGTCGATCCCGTGCTGCTGCGCGCGTTCGACGACGGCGACGAGATCGTCGACGCGCTCCGGGGGTGCCGAGACCTGGTCGTCGGCGAGCTCGGCGAGGACCTGCTCGAGCGAGACGCCCGGCGGGAGGTCGGTGGCCGACGGCGTCAGGACACGTGGCAGGGGCGCAGACATCTCTCTCCGTGGTACTCGACGGCCACCGCTCGTGCGGCGCCGTTCGTACCCTACGCGACGAGGCGATCGCGGCGGCCGGACGCCGGATCGGCGGTTCCGTCCCACCGCTTCACAGGACAAGCGTACTGTTAGACTTGCCGCGAGACGCCTCCGACGCCGTCCGGCCCTGTTCTGCGGCCCGGCCCGGCTGCGGAGCCTCGCTTCGGCCGTCGACACAGCCCCGTCGGCGGCGAGCCTCATCGACGAGTGGAGCTGACGTGAGCACCAGTATTGATTCGTTCGGCGCCAAGGGGACGCTGGAGGTCGGAGAGAACTCGTACGAGATCTTCCGCCTCTCGGCCGTTCCCGGCACCGAGAAGCTGCCCTATGCACTGAAGGTTCTCGCCGAGAACCTGCTGCGCACCGAAGACGGTGCGAACATCACCGCCGATCACATCCGCGCCCTCGCGAACTGGGATCCGTCGGCCGAGCCGAGCGTCGAGATCCAGTTCACTCCCGCCCGGGTGATCATGCAGGACTTCACCGGCGTGCCCTGCGTGGTCGACCTCGCCACCATGCGTGAGGCCGTCACCACCCTCGGCGGCGACCCGAACAAGGTCAACCCGCTCTCCCCCGCCGACATGGTCATCGACCACTCGGTCATTCTCGACGTCTTCGGCCGGGCCGACGCCCTCGAGCGCAACGTCGACCTCGAGTACGAGCGCAACGGCGAGCGCTACCAGTTCCTGCGCTGGGGCCAGGGCGCCTTCGACGACTTCAAGGTCGTTCCCCCGGGCATGGGCATCGTGCACCAGGTCAACATCGAGTACCTGGCCCCCACCGTGATGGTGCGCAACGGCCAGGCCTACCCCGACACCTGCGTCGGCACCGACTCGCACACCACGATGGTCAACGGCCTCGGCGTGCTCGGCTGGGGCGTCGGCGGCATCGAGGCCGAGGCCGCGATGCTCGGCCAGCCGGTCTCGATGCTCATCCCGCGCGTGGTCGGCTTCAAGCTGACCGGCGAGATCCGGCCGGGCGTGACCGCCACCGACGTCGTCCTCACGGTCACCGACATGCTCCGCAAGCACGGCGTCGTCGGCAAGTTCGTCGAGTTCTACGGCGCGGGCGTCGCCGAGGTGCCGCTGGCCAACCGCGCCACCCTGGGCAACATGAGCCCCGAGTTCGGATCCACCGCCGCGATCTTCCCGATCGACGGCGAGACCATCAACTACCTGCGCCTGACCGGCCGCAGCGACGAGCAGCTCGCGCTCGTCGAGGCGTACGCCAAGGAGCAGGGCATGTGGCACGACGCGGACAAGGAGCCCGCCTACTCCGAGTACCTCGAGCTGGACCTGAGCACCGTGGTCCCGTCCATCGCCGGCCCGAAGCGCCCGCAGGACCGCATCCCGCTCACCGAGTCGAAGACCGCCTTCCGCAAGGACATCCACAACTACGTCGAGGAGCAGCACCCCGTCGAGCACACCCAGCTCGACGAGGCCGTCGAGGAGTCCTTCCCGGCGTCCGACCCGGTCGCGCTGTCCTTCGCCGACGACGGTGCCGTCGACGTCCAGTCCGCAGCCAACGGCGCGGACGGCCGGCCCACCAAGCCGGTGCGGGTCGTCTCCGAGGAACGTGGCGAGTTCGTGCTCGACCACGGCGCCGTCGTCGTCGCGGGCATCACCTCGTGCACCAACACCTCGAACCCGTCGGTGATGCTCGGCGCCGCGCTGCTCGCCCGCAACGCCGTCGAGAAGGGCCTGTCGTCGAAGCCGTGGGTCAAGACCAACATGGCACCCGGTTCGCAGGTCGTCTCCGACTACTACGAGAAGGCCGGGCTGTGGCCGTACCTCGAGAAGCTCGGGTTCTACCTCGGTGGCTACGGCTGCACCACGTGCATCGGCAACACCGGGCCGCTGCCGGAGGAGATCTCCAAGGCCGTCAACGACAACGACCTGTCGGTGACCGCCGTGCTCTCCGGTAACCGCAACTTCGAGGGTCGCATCTCCCCCGACGTGAAGATGAACTACCTCGCGTCCCCGCCGCTCGTCATCGCGTACGCCCTGGCGGGCACGATGGACTTCGACTTCGAGACCGATCCGCTCGGACAGGACCAGGACGGCAACGACGTCTTCCTGAAGGACATCTGGCCGTCGGCCCAGGAGATCGACGACACCATCAAGTCGGCGATCAGCCAGGACATGTTCCGCAAGTCCTACGCCGATGTCTTCAAGGGCGATCACCGCTGGCAGAACCTGGAGACCCCGGAGGGCGACACCTTCGCGTGGGACGCGAACTCGACCTACGTCCGCAAGGCTCCGTACTTCGACGGCATGACGATGGATCCGGCTCCGGTCTCCGACATCAAGGGTGCCCGCGTGCTGGCCCTGCTCGGCGATTCGGTCACCACCGACCACATCAGCCCGGCCGGCCCGATCAAGCCCGGCACCCCCGCCGCGCAGTACCTCGACTCCCACGGGGTCGCGCGCAAGGACTACAACTCGCTCGGGTCGCGGCGCGGCAACCACGAGGTGATGATCCGCGGCACGTTCGCGAACATCCGCCTGCAGAACCAGCTGCTCGACGGGGTCTCCGGCGGGTACACCCGCGACTTCACGCAGGACGGTGCTCCGCAGGCGTTCATCTACGACGCCTCGCAGAACTACCAGAAGGCCGGCATCCCGCTGGTCGTCCTGGGCGGCAAGGAGTACGGTTCCGGCTCGTCCCGCGACTGGGCCGCCAAGGGCACCCGCCTGCTCGGTGTCAAGGCGGTCATCACCGAGTCGTTCGAGCGCATCCACCGGTCGAACCTGATCGGCATGGGCGTCATCCCGCTGCAGTTCCCCGCGGGTGAGTCGGCGAAGTCTCTCGGACTCGACGGCACCGAGGTGTTCGACATCGCGGGCATCGAGGAGCTCAACCAGGGCACGACGCCGCGCACGGTGCACGTCACCGCCACCAAGGCGGACGGCAGCACGGTCGAGTTCGACGCGGTCGTGCGCATCGACACCCCCGGCGAGGCGGACTACTACCGCAACGGCGGCATCCTGCAGTACGTGCTGCGCAACATGATCCGGGGCTGACACCCCCCCGGATCGGCCGCCCGCACCCGCGGGCGGACCACGCTGTGCACCGGCGGCGGGCTCGGGGCGACTTCGTCTCGGGCCCGCCGTCTCCGCCCCGAAAGGACGTTCGCGGTGCCCAAGGTCAGTGAGGACCACCTCGCCGCGCGCCGGAGACAGATCCTCGCCGGCGCCCGCCGGTGCTTCGCCGAGTTCGGCTACGACGGCGCCACGGTGCGCCGCCTGGAGGACGCCACGGGACTGTCCCGCGGCGCGATCTTCCATCACTTCAAGGACAAGGACGGCCTCTTCCTGGCCCTGGCACAGGAAGACGCCGCGCGGATGGCCGACGTCGCCGCCGAGCAGGGCCTGGTGCAGGTGATGCGGGACATGCTCGCCTCACCCGAGCAGTTCGACTGGCTCGGTACCCGGCTCGAGATCACGCGGCGCCTGCGCACCGACCCGGACTTCGCGAAGGCCTGGACCCAGCACTCCGCGGAGCTGACCAAGGCGACGGTGGGCCGGCTCGAACGGCAACGCGAGGCCGGCCGGCTGCGCGACGACGTGCCGACCGAGGTCGTGCTCAGCTACCTGGACCTGGTTCTCGACGGGCTGATCGCACGGCTTGCCTCGGGCACCGCCGACGGCGAGCTGGCGGCGGTACTGGACCTGGTCGAGGAGTCCGTGCGGCGCACCGCCGCCGGCTGACCCGGTCAGGTCGAGGCGCGTGCCGCGCTGCGCCGGTTCGGTCCGCCCCGGCCGCGCAGCGCGACGTGGGACTCCACGAGCACGTTGTGCACGAACCCGTAGGAACGGCCCGTTTCCTGCGCCAGCGTCCGAATGCTCGCCCCGGCCTCGTAGCGGCGTTTCAGTTCTGCCTGCAGACGGTCACGCGATTCCCCCGTGACCCGTGTGCCCTTGGTCAGTACGCTCCCGGCGTGCTCGGATTTGCGTGCCATCGGATCCTCCCGTCGGCTCGGCAAGGCCCCGCCTCCCAGGCTAGTTCACGGCGCGGGGCACCGGGAGGAATCGCGCAGGTCCGGGCCGCAGCGGCCGCCCGGCTCCGCACCGGAGATGCGCCCGCACCCGCCGCGCAGGTCGAAGCTCAGGCGAGCTGGATCAGCTCCAGGTACTCCTGCGACCAGTGGTCCTCGGTGCCGTCCGGAAGAAGGATGACGCGCTCCGGATCGAGCGCTTCGGCGGCCCCGGGATCGTGGGTGACGAGCACGACCGCACCGGCGTAGCTGCGCAGCGCGTCGAGCACCTGTTCCCGCGAGACCGGGTCCAGGTTGTTGGTCGGCTCGTCGAGCAGCAACACGTTCGCCGCGGAGGACACGAGCCCGGCCAGCGCCAGGCGGGTCTTCTCGCCACCGGACAGCGTCCCGGCGGGCTGGTCGAGCTGGGGGCCGGTGAACATGAACGCCCCGAGCAGCCCCCGCAGGTCCTGCTCCCCCGCGTCCGGTGCCGCGTGCCGGATGTTCTCCCACACTGTCGCATCGTCGTCGAGGGTGTCGTGCTCCTGGGCGAAGTATCCGATCTTCAGGCCGTGTCCGGGCACCAGCCCGCCCGCGTCCGGGGTCTCGACCCCCGCGAGCAGCCGCAGCAGCGTGGTCTTGCCGGCACCGTTGAGGCCGAGCACGACGACGCGGCTGCCCCGGTCGATCGCCAGGTCCACGCCGGTGAAGATCTCCAGCGAGCCGTACACCTTCGTCAGGCTCTCGGCGGTGAGCGGGGTCTTGCCGCACGGCGCCGGGTCCGGGAACCGGATCTTGGCCACCTTGTCGGCCACCCGCACCTCGTCGAGTTCGGCGAGCAGCTTGTCGGCGCGCTTGGCCATGTTCTGCGCGGCGACGGCCTTGGTGGCCTTCGCGCCGAGCTTGGCCGCCTGCTGACGCAACGCGGACGCCTTCTTCTCGGCGTTGGCACGTTCGCGGCGACGGCGCGCCTCGTCGGTGGCCCGCGCGTCGAGGTACTTCTTCCAGCCCATGTTGTAGATGTCGGCCTCACCGCGCACCGCGTCGAGGAACCACACCTTGTTCACGACGTCGGCGAGCAGGTCCACGTCGTGGCTGATGACGACCAGCCCGCCGTCGTGGTTCTGCAGGAATCCGCGCAACCAGGTGATCGAGTCGGCGTCGAGGTGGTTGGTGGGCTCGTCGAGCAGCAGGGTGGTGGCGGACTTGCCGGAACCGTCGGAGGCGGCGAACAGGATGCGGGCCAGTTCGACGCGGCGGCGCTGGCCGCCCGACAGGGTGCGCAGCGGCTGGCCCAGCACCCGGTCCGGCAGGCCGAGGCTGGTGCAGATGCGGGCCGCCTCGGATTCGGCCTCGTACCCGCCGAGGGCCGAGAAGCGTTCCTCGAGCGACCCGTACTTGCGCACCGCCCGGTCGCGGACGTTCTCGTCGACGGCCTCGGCCATGACGGCCTGCTGCTTCTCCATCGCCCGCAGGATCTCGTCGAGGCCGCGGGCGGAGAGCACGCGGTCCTTGGCGAGCACGTCGAGGTTGCCCTCGCGGGGGTCCTGCGGCAGGTACCCCAGGTCACCGGAGCGGACGACGGCACCCGCGTACGGCTCCCCCTCCCCCGCGAGGATGCGCAGGGTGGTGGTCTTGCCGGCGCCGTTGCGTCCGACCAACCCGATCCGGTCGCCCGGCTGCACCCGCAGCGCCGGTCCCGGCGCCGAGAGCAGCGTCCGCACGCCGGCGCGGACTTCCAGATCGGTGGCGGTGATCACGCGTGGGACTCCTCAGGGATGTTTCGGATCGGTTGCCGATGATGCCGCAGGGGCAGGCGCACGAACCATTCATTTTACCGTCCGCAGCGCCGACTCCCGACGTGAGATGCGCTACGTTCCCCGGCATGACGACTTCCCCCCTATATCCCGCCGGCTCGGACCTGACGGGCCGGACGGCACTGGTGACCGGAGCGAGCCGCGGGATCGGCAAGGCGATCGCCGCGGCGCTGCTCGCCCGCGGCGCGAACGTGGCCCTCACGGCCCGCAAGGCCGAGCCGCTCGCCGAGGCCGCCGGCGAGCTGCGCGCCCTCGGTCACCGCGGACGGGTGCTCGAGCTGCCCGGCAACGCCGGGGACGCCGAGGCCCGCGCCGAGGCGGTGCGGCGCACCGTCACCGAGCTCGGCACCCTGGACATCCTGATCAACAACACCGGCATCAACCCCGTCTTCGGGGCGCTGATGGACGCCGACCTCGACGCCGTCCGCAAGATCTTCGACGTCAACGTCGTCGCCGCGCTGGGATTCGTGCAGCAGGCCTACCGCGCATGGATGGGTGAGCACGGCGGGTCCGTGGTCAACATCGCGAGCGTGGCGGGCCTGCGGTCGACCGGGGTGATCGCCGCGTACGGGGCTTCGAAGGCGGCGCTGATCCGGCTGACCGAGGAGCTGGCCTGGCAGCTCGGCCCGGGCGTGCGCGTCAACGCGGTGGCGCCCGGGGTGGTGAAGACGAAGTTCGCGGCCGCACTCGTCGCCGACGGCGAGGACAGCGCCGCCGCCCGGTACCCCATGCGCCGGCTCGGCACCCCCGCCGACGTCGCCGAACTGGTCGCCTTCCTCGTCTCGGATGCGGCCGGGTGGATCACCGGGGAGACTGTGCGGGTGGACGGTGGACTGCTGGCGACGGGAGCGATGTAGCGGGTGATCGACGCGAAGGTGATCGATGCGGAGGTGATCGTCGTCGGGCTCGGGCCCGCCGGGCGCGCGGTGGCCCACCGCGCCGCCGCGGCCGGTCTCGACGTGCTCGCGGTGGATCCGCGGCCGGACCGGCCGTGGACGGCGACCTACGCGGCCTGGCTCGACGAGCTGCCTCCCTGGCTGCCCGAGTCGGTACTCGCGGCGCGGGTGGCGGAACCGTCGGCGTGGACCGTGCGGCCGCACCGAATTCCGCGCCCCTACGGTGTTTTCGACACATCGGCACTGCAGCGAAGTCTGTCGCTGGACGGCGTGCGGGTCTGCACCGCCCGGGCGGACGTCGTCGCCGCCGACCACGTCGCCCTCGCGGACGGTGCGGTGCTGCGCGCGCGGACCGTGATCGACGCGCGCGGGGTGCCTGCCCACCGCTCCCGCGCCCAGCAGACCGCCTTCGGCGTGATCGTCGACACCGCGACCGCTGCACCCGCGCTGCAGGGTCGCGACGCCTGGTTCATGGACTGGCGGCGCGACAACCGCACCGACGCCGGGGATGCGCCGTCGTTCCTGTACGCGGTGCCGCTCGGGCAGGACCGGATGCTGCTCGAGGAGACCTGCCTGGTGGGCCGGCCGGCGCTACCCCTCCCCGAGCTGCGGCGGCGACTCGAGGTCCGGCTCGCCGCGCGCGGGGTCGAACTGAGCGGATCGGAGCCCGTCGAGCGGGTGCGGTTCGGGGTGCAGCCGCCGCCGGGATCGACGCGCGGGGTGGCCCGGTTCGGGGCCCGCGGCGGTCTGATGCACCCGGGCACCGGGTACGCGGTGGCGGCCTCGCTGGCGGCGGCCGATCCCGTGGCGCACGCGCTCGCCGGGGGCCGCAAGGCCACGGCGGCGTTGTGGTCGCCCTCGGCGCGGGCGGTCGCGCAGTTGCGCGCCTCGGGGCTGCGGGTGCTGCTGAAACTGCACCCGGAACAGACCCCGGCGTTCTTCGCCGGGTTCTTCACGCTGCCGCCCGAGCGTCAGCGCTCCTACCTGTCCGGTCGCACCGACCTCGGCGGGACGGTGGCGGCGATGACCCGGATGTTCACGACGGGCTCGCCGGCCCTGCGCGGGGCCATGCTGCGCGCCCTGTGGTGACGAGTTCGCCGGGTTCCGCGCGGCGGACGCCGATCTCGATCATGATGGAACCATGCGTTCGATCTGGAAGGGTGCCATCGCGTTCGGACTGGTGAACGTGCCGGTGAAGGTCTACTCCGCCACGGAGAGCCACGACATCCGGTTCCACCAGGTGCATGCGAAGGACGGCGGCCGGATCAAGTACGACCGTGTCTGCACCGAATGCGGCGAGTCGGTGCCCTACGCCGAGATCGACAAGGCCTACGACTCCGACGAGGGCGTCCGGGTCGTGCTCACCGACGAGGACTTCGACAAGCTGCCCGTCGCGGAGAAGCACGAGATCCCGGTGCTGCAGTTCGTCCCGTCGGAGCAGATCGACCCGATCTTCTTCGAGAAGTCCTACTACCTCGAGCCGGACTCGTCGTCGCCGAAGGCGTACACGCTGCTCGCCGAGACGCTCACCCAGACCGATCGCACCGCGCTCGTGCACTTCACGCTGCGCCAACGCACCCGGCTGGCGGCACTGCGCAACCGGGACGGCGTGCTCGTGCTGCAGACCCTGCTGTGGCCGGACGAGGTGCGGTCGGTGTCGTTCCCGGTGCTCGACGACGCGGAGCCGCCGAAGCAGAAGGAAATGGCGATGGCGGAGATGCTCGTCGAGTCGATGGCCGACGATTTCCGGCCGGACGAGTTCACCGACGAGTACCAGGCCGAGCTGCGGTCGCTGATCGACGACATCATCGCCCGGGGCGGCGAGAAGGTGCTGCCGGTGACCCCGGCGGGCGAACCCGCGGCCGAGGACGCCGAGGTGCTGGATCTGGTGGCTGCGCTGCAGCGCAGCGTGGACGCCGCGTCCGGTGAGAAGAAGGAGGAGGAGGCTGCGCCGGGCCGCGGCTCGGCGGCGAAGAAGTCACCCGCCCGCAAGAGCGCCGCGAAGAAGACTCCGGCGAAGAAAACCGCCGCGAAGTCCGGCGGCACGTCGGCCGCGAAGAAGACGGCGGCAACCAAGTCGAGCGCGAAGAAGTCCACCGCCCGCAAGCGGGCCTGAGGCCCCGGCACCGGCCGGGGCCTCAGGCGTCGGACGGTACGCCCTCAGTCCAGTCCGTCGCCGAGACGGCGCAGCAGAGCGGTGAGCTGCTCGACGTCGGCGGGATCCCAGGTGGACACGCGGCGCCGCCACCGCGCTGTCTGTTCGCGCTGCAGTGCGGTCAACCGTTCCCGGCCGTCGGCGGTGAGCGCGACGAGCCGTGCGCGGGCGTCGTGCGGATCCGGCGTCCGCTCGACCAGCCCGAGCCGGACGGCGGCGTCGATGCGTCGCGTCAACGTCGACTTCTCGATCGCGAGATCGCGGAGCAGCTCCGACATCGCCACCGCGTCCGCGCGGCCGAGCAGCACCAGCAGCGGGTAGCACGCGGGATCCAGCTGGGGGTGGACGGCGCGGGCCCGCACCCCCATCTGGTCCCGGCCGCGGCGCATCAGCGCCATGAACTCGTGTTCGAGTGCGGTGATCGGATCCACGGAGCCGGCGGCTCCCGGATCCGCGGAGCCGGCACCTCCCGGATCCGGGGACACCTGGGGGACGTGCCGGGTCACCGGCCGCGTCAGACGGTGAACCCGAGCGCGCGCAACTGCTCGCGACCGTCGTCGGTGATCTTGTCCGGTCCCCACGGCGGCATCCACACCCAGTTGATGCGCAGCTCGTCGCACAGTCCGCTGCGGACGAGGGCGTTGCGGGACTGGTCCTCGATGACGTCGGTGAGCGGGCAGGCCGCCGACGTGAGCGTCATGTCGATGGTGACGGCGTCGTCGTCCTCGGAGATGCCGTAGACCAGGCCCAGGTCGACGACGTTGATCCCGAGTTCGGGGTCGACGACGTCGCGCATCGCCTCCTCGAGCTCGTCGTACCGCTCGGGATCGAGGGCGGGGGACGCGTCCGGGGCGGCGGGGGCGGTCTCGTCCGCCGGGGTCACGGGTTCGGTCATCAGTTCTGTCCTCCACTGGCTACGGGTGCGGTCCGGTGAGTGCTGTCGGTGCCGTCGGTGATCTGCACGACGGCGTCCTTGAACGCCATCCAGCCCAGCAGCGCGCACTTCACGCGCGCCGGATACTTCGAGACCCCGGCGAAGGCGATGCCGTCGCCGAGCACGTCCTCGTCACCCTCGACGGTTCCCCGGCTGCCGACCATCTCCGCGAACGCGTCGACGGTGGCCAGGGCGCGGTCCAGCGGGAGCCCGATCACCTGGTCGGTGAGCACCGAGGTCGACGCCTGGCTGATCGAGCAGCCCTGCCCGTCGTAGGAGACGTCCGCGACGGTGCCGTCGCCGGCGAGCTGCACCCGCAACGTCACCTCGTCGCCGCACGTGGGGTTGACGTGGTGCACCTGCGCTCCGTAGGGCTCGCGCAGGCCCCGGTGGTGCGGGTGCTTGTAGTGGTCCAGGATGACCTCCTGGTACATCTGTTCCATCCGCATCAGCGTGCTCCGAAGAAGTCCTGGGCCCGGCGGATCGCCGCACCGAGCGCGGCCACCTCGTCGAGCGTGTTGTACACGGCGAAGGAGGCCCGGGCGGTCGCCGCGATCCCGAATCGGCGGTGCAGCGGCCACGCGCAGTGGTGACCGACGCGGATCTCGACGCCCTCGTCGTCGAGGATCTGTCCGAGGTCGTGCGCGTGGATCCCGTCGACGACGAACGACACGGCCCCGCCGCGCTGCTCGGCCGTGGTGGGGCCGACGATCCGCACGCCGTCGATGCCCGCGAGTTCGGCCAGGGCCGCCGCGGTGAGCTCGTGCTCGTGCGCGGCGACGGCGTCCATGCCGATCTGCTGCAGGTACCGCACCGCGGCACCGAGTCCGACGGCCTGCGACGACATCGGCGAGCCCGCCTCGAAGCGCTGCGGTGGCGGCGCGAACGTCGAGGCCTCCATGGTGACGGTCTCGATCATCGAGCCGCCGGTGATGAACGGTGGCACGTCGGCGAGCAGCTCGCGGCGTCCGTAGAGGACGCCGACGCCGGACGGGCCGAACATCTTGTGGCCCGAGAAGGCCGCGAAGTCGACCCCGAGCGCGTGGAAGTCCACGCCCATGTGCGGCACCGACTGGCAGGCGTCGAGCACGACGACCGCGCCGACGGCCTTCGCGCGCCGCACCAGCTCCTCGACCGGCGCCACGGCCCCGGTGACGTTGGACTGGTGGGTGAAGGCGACGACCTTGACCCGGTCGGTGAGCTCGAGGGAATCGAGATCGATGCGGCCGTCGTCGGTCACCCCGTACCAGCGCAGCGTGGCGCCGGTGCGGCGGGCGAGTTCCTGCCACGGCACCAGGTTGGCGTGGTGTTCGAGCTCGGTGACGACGATCTCGTCGCCGGGCCCGACTCGCCGGGGGAACCGGGCGTCGGCGAAGGCGTAGGCGACGAGGTTGAGCGACTCGGTGGCGTTCTTGGTGAACACCAGCTCGTCCGCGTCCGCGCCGACGAAGTCGGCGATCACGGCGCGGGCACCCTCGTAGGCGTCGGTGGCTTCCTCGGACAGCTCGTGCGCTCCCCGGTGCACGGCCGCGTTGCAGGTGGTCAGGAACGCCCGTTCGGCGTCGAGGACCTGCGTCGGGCGCTGCGAGGTGGCCCCGGAGTCGAGGTAGACCAGGGGTTTCCCGTCGCGCACCGTGCGCCCGAGGATCGGGAAGTCGGCCCGGATCCGGGCGACGTCCACCGTGGGCACCTGCACCGTCATCGGCTCACCGTTCCTTACTTGTCGGCACCCGCGGCCGCGGCGGCCTGGGTGAAGCGCACGTAACCGTTCGTCTCGAGTTCGTCGGCGAGCTCCGGGCCGCCGGACTCGACGACGCGGCCACCGACGAACACGTGCACGAACTGCGGCTTGATGTAGCGCAGGATGCGGGTGTAGTGGGTGATCAGCAGCACGCCGCCGTGCTCGCGTTCCTGGTAGCGGTTGACGCCCTCGGAGACCACGCGCAGGGCGTCGACGTCGAGGCCGGAGTCGGTCTCGTCGAGGATGGCGATCTTCGGCGCGAGCAGGCCCAGCTGGAGGATCTCGTGGCGCTTCTTCTCGCCGCCGGAGAAGCCCTCGTTGACGGACCGGTCGCCGAACGCCGGGTCGATGTCGAGTTCGGTCATCGCCGACTTGACCTCCTTGACCCAGTGGCGCAGCTTCGGGGCCTCACCGCGGACCGCGGTCGCGGCGGTGCGCAGGAAGTTCGACATGGACACGCCCGGGACCTCGACGGGGTACTGCATGGCCAGGAACAGGCCGGCGCGGGCCCGCTCGTCCACGCTCATCGCGAGCACGTCCTCGCCGTTGAGGGTGATCGACCCGGAGGTCACCTCGTACTTGGGGTGGCCGGCGATGGCGTACGACAGGGTGGACTTGCCCGAGCCGTTGGGGCCCATGATGGCGTGGGTCTCCCCGGACCGGACGGTGAGGTTCACGCCCTTGAGGATGTCGATCGGCTCGGCGTTGTCGTCGGTCTGGGCGACGCGGACGTGCAGGTCCTTGATCTCGAGGACGTTCTGCTCGGTGGACATGTCGGTAACGGTTCCTTCGCGAATATGGGAGAACGGGTGGGGGTCAGGCGCCGACGGCGGCGAGTTCGGCCTCGATGGCGGCCTCGAGCCGCTCCCGGACGGCGGGCACGGTGATCTTCTCGACGAGTTCGTGGAAGAACCCCCGGACCACCAGCCGGCGGGCCTGCTCCTCGGAGATGCCGCGGGCACGCAGGTAGAACAGCTGCTCGTCGTCGAACCGGCCGGTGGCGCTGGCGTGGCCGGCACCGACGATCTCGCCGGTCTCGATCTCGAGGTTGGGCACCGAGTCGGCGCGAGCCCCGTCGGTGAGCACCAGGTTGCGGTTGAGCTCGAAGGTGTCGGTGCCCTCGGCCTCGGCGCGGATGAGCACGTCCCCGATCCACACCGTGTGCGCGTCCGGCTTGCCGGAGCCGGGATCGCCCTGCAGCGCCCCCTTGTACACGACGTTGGACTTGCAGTGCGGCTGCGCGTGGTCGACGAGCAGGCGCTGCTCGAGGTGCTGGCCGGCGTCGGCGAAGTACAGGCCGAGCATCTCGGCGTCGCCGCCGGGTGCGTCGTACCGGACCGTCGGGGACACGCGCACGAGGTCACCGCCGAGCCCGACGGTGAAGTGCCGCAGCACGGCGTCGCGGCCGAGGCGGGCATGGTGGGCCGCCACGTGCACCGCGTCGTCGGCCCAGTCCTGGACGGCGACGATGTTCAGGCGCGAGCTGTCGCCGAGGACGAACTCGACGTTCTCGGCGTAGGTGCCGGAACCGCGCTGGTCGAGGACCACGGTGACCGACGCGAACGGCTCGAGCCGCAGTTGCAGGTGCCCGAACGCGACCTTGCCCTCACCGGGGCCGGTGACGGTGATCGTGACGGGCTCGGGAACCTCGACCTCGCGGCCGACCGTGACGACGGTGGCGGTGGTGAAGCCCGAGTAGGCCTGGGCGGCGACGCGGTCGGCGGGCACGCCGCCCTCGCCGAGGCGGGTGTCGTCGCGGCCGACGGTCTCGACCTGCACGCCGTCCACGGGGGTGACCTCCACGGTGGCGGTGCCGTCGGCGACCGCGGTGCCGTCGTGCAGGCCCCGCAGGCGGCGCAGCGGGGTGAATCGCCACGCCTCGTCGCGGCCGGAGGGGATCTCGAAGGCGTCCACGTCGAACGACGTGAACACCTCCCCCTTGTTCACGGCCGGCCCGGCGGCCTTCTCCGAGCGCGCGGCTCCCTGCACCCCGGTGGCGACGACCGGCGAGCCGGTGGCGGGGGTGTTCTTCGCTTCCGCAGTCATTTAGCCGACTGCCCCTTCCATCTGCAGTTCGATCAGGCGGTTGAGCTCGAGCGCGTACTCCATCGGCAGCTCCTTGGCGATGGGCTCGACGAAGCCACGCACCACCATCGCCATCGCCTCGTCCTCGGTCAGGCCGCGGCTCATCAGGTAGAACAGCTGATCGTCGGAGACCTTGGAGACGGTCGCCTCGTGCCCCATCGTCACGTCGTCCTCACGGATGTCGACGTACGGGTAGGTGTCCGAGCGGGAGATCTGATCGACGAGCAGCGCATCGCACTTGACGGTCGACTTCGACCCGTGCGCGCCCTTGTTGACCTGCACCAGGCCGCGGTAGGAGGCGCGTCCACCGCCGCGGGCCACGGACTTCGACACGATGGTCGAGGAGGTGTGCGGCGCCAGGTGCAGCATCTTCGCGCCGGTGTCCTGGTGCTGGCCCTCGCCGGCGAACGCCACGGAGAGCACCTCGCCGCGCGCGTGCTCGCCCATCATCCACACGGCCGGGTACTTCATGGTGACCTTGGAGCCGATGTTGCCGTCGATCCACTCCATCGAGCCGCCGGCCTCGACCTTGGTGCGCTTGGTGACGAGGTTGTAGACGTTGTTCGACCAGTTCTGGATCGTCGTGTAGCGGCAGTGCCCGCCCTTCTTGACGATGATCTCCACCACCGCCGAGTGCAGCGAGTCCGACTTGTAGATCGGGGCGGTGCAGCCCTCGACGTAGTGCACGGAGGCGCCCTCGTCGACGATGATCAGGGTCCGCTCGAACTGGCCCATGTTCTCGGTGTTGATCCGGAAGTAGGCCTGCAGCGGGATGTCGACGTGCACGCCGGGCGGGACGTAGATGAACGAGCCGCCCGACCACACGGCGGTGTTCAGCGCGGAGAACTTGTTGTCGCCGGCCGGGATGACCGACCCGAAGTACTCCTTGAAGATCTCGGGGTGCTCGCGCAGGCCGGTGTCGGTGTCGAGGAAGATCACGCCCTGGGACTCGAGGTCCTCACGGATCTGGTGGTAGACCACCTCGGACTCGTACTGGGCGGCGACCCCGGCGACGAGGCGCTGCTTCTCGGCCTCGGGGATGCCGAGCTTGTCGTAGGTGTTCTTGATGTCCTCCGGCAGTTCTTCCCAGCTCGTGGCCTGCTTCTCGGTGGAGCGCACGAAGTACTTGATGTTGTCGAAGTCGATGCCCTCGAGGTTCGAACCCCACCCCGGCATCGGCTTCTTCTCGAAGGTGCGCAGCGCCTTGAGGCGGATGTCGAGCATCCACTCGGGCTCGTTCTTCTTCGCGGAGATGTCGCGCACGACCGCCTCGGACAGCCCTCGCTGGGCCGTGGCGCCGGCCGCGTCGGGATCCGACCAGCCGTAGCCGTAGTGACCGAGGGACGCGATGGTCTCCTCCTGTGTCAGCGGCGCGCCGGCCGACGCCTGATCCGATGTGACGGTCATGTGAGCTCCTTCCGGAGTCTTGTTCGGTGCCGGCGAGGGCTGGTCGCCGGCGGACAACGTCGTGCTTCTGTCGGGGATGTGTGGGTCCTGCTCAGGTCTTCCGGGCGTCCGACGGCGGCACCGGCACGTGGGTGGTGCAGAAGCTGTCGCCGTTGGCGATGGTCGCCAGCCGCTGGACGTGGGTGCCGAGAATCCGGGTGAACGCCTCGAGCTCGGCCTCGCAGAGCTCGGGGAACTGCTCGGCGACGTGCGAGACCGGGCAGTGGTGCTGGCAGATCTGCACGCCGGTGCCGACCCGCCGGGTCGAGGCCGCGAACCCCGCATCGGTGAACGCCGCCGCGATGTCCTCGGCGGTGTCCTCGATCTCGGCGCCGCTCCCGGACTCGACCGGGGTGACCCCGCCGAGCAGGGACTGCACGCGACGCCGGGCGAAGTCCTCGACCGCCGCCTCGCCGCCGACCTCCCGCAGGTGCCGCATCGCGGCGCTGGCCAGGTCGTCGTAGGAATGCCCCAGCCGTGCCCGGCCCACCGCGGTGAGCTGGAAGCGGCGCGCCGGCCGTCCCCGCCCCCGGCCCTCCCGCCGAGGTGGCGGAGCCGCCTGGGCCTCGCCGGTGTCGATGAGGGCGTCGAGGTGGCGGCGCACCCCGGCCGCGCTCAGTCCGAGACGGGCGCCGATCTCGGTGGCCGTGATCGGTCCCTCCTCGAGCAGCAGCTGCACCACCGCCGCCCGGGTCTGCCCCTCGTGGGCGCCCGGCACCTGGGCGACCGGCAACCCGGCAGGCGGATGACCTGCGCGTTCCCCGTGCACCCCGGTATCGGACGTCGTTTTCACAACACCAGTGTGACGGAATTGCCCCGGCCGGTCTACAAAGGGTGCCCTACCTTACAGGCGGCAAAGTCCCGGTTTCCGTCCCCGCTACGCTGCTCGCGTGCCGTCCACCGTGGAACCCGACCCGACCGGGCCGGCGCCGAGCCGCCGCGCCGCGGCCCTCGGGGCCCGCGCCGCCGAACTCGGCCGGCGCGCCCTCGGACTCGACGGGCGCGGCGGCGGCCCCGCCGTGGCCACGATCCTGCACGGCGACGAACTCGAGGGGCGTGGTCTCGACGCCACCGAGACCACCCAGCTGCACCGCATCCGGCTGTTCGGCGCGACGGGCACCGTGCTCATGGCGGTCGGCGCGCTCGGCGCGGGAGCGCAGCCGGTGCTGCAGAACCCCGTCCAGGGCCTGCGGGTGCTCGGGCTGCCCGCGCGCATGCCCAGCGCCGCGCTGACGCTGACCATGACGGGCACCGTGCTGGTGGTGCTGGCCTGGCTGCTGCTCGGCCGCTTCGCCGTCGGCCGCCGCGACCCGGACGGGGTGCCCCGACGCCTGAGCCGGTCCCAGCTCGACCGCACCCTGCTGCTGTGGATCCTGCCGTTGACGGTGGCGCCCCCGATGTTCAGCAAGGACGTCTACTCGTATCTGGCGCAGAGCGAGATCGCCGCCCGCGGCCTCGATCCCTACGGGATCGGCCCCGCCGGCGCCCTGGGGGTCGACCACGTCCTGACCCGCACCGTGCCCAACATCTGGCGCGACACGCCGGCGCCGTACGGGCCGGCGATCCTGTGGC
>SWCF01002185.1_pt1 | contig 20581 bp, 20 predicted proteins | sample 4690081 | NCBI WGS metagenome assembly SWCF01 (sample SAMN10267280, study PRJNA491770) | bioreactor metagenome | isolation source: DHS bioreactor inoculated with | place: Japan: off Shimokita Peninsula
CCGACAGACCTCAGGGGGTGCTCGCCACGCAGAACTGGTTGCCGTCCGGGTCGGCGAGCGTCACCCACCGGAACCCGCCCATGTCCTGGCGGTGCACCTCGCTCGCACCCGCCTCGACGAGCCGGCTCACCTCGGCGTCGAGGTCGGGCGCCACCAGGTCCAGGTGGATCCGGTTCTTGCCCGGCGTCGGATCCGGAACCTTCTGGAACCCGAGTTTCTGTGGAGTGCCGGGCATTCCGACGACGAAGAACCAGCCCTCGTTGTCCTGTTCGATCCGGCCGCCGGTCTGTTCGGCCCACCACGTGGCGAGCGGACCGGGGTCGGCGCTGTCGAAGGTGATCATGCCGATGTTCAGTGCCATGGCCGGGACGGTAACGGACGGGGCCGACAACGTTGCGCCGCAACGGCACCGGGTACGCCGTCAGCAGGCGGCGCGAACGAGTTGGGTGATGCGGTCCACCTGCTGATCGGTGGGGGCGACCGCACCGTTGGTGGACAGTTCGGCGACGTTGTCGCGGATCTCCTCGTCGCTCGCACCGTCGTCGATCAACGGACAGGTTTCGGTGACGATCGCCTCGATGGAGGCATCGTCCCTGCCGTCGGCCAGGTTCGGGTATCCCGTCCGGAACGTCGCGACGAACGTCCCCAGCTTCGCCGCGTCGACGGCACGTTCGACGACGCTGGAGGCGACGCTGCCGGCCGGGCGGGTCGTGCTCGCCGGCGCCGACGTCTCGTCGTCGGATCCACAGGAGGTGAGGAGGAAGAGGGCGGCGACCGCCGCCACCACAGCAGTCCGAGTCTTCATGGTTCGAGCGTGACACGCCGGGACGTTCCCGTGCCCCGGAAAGGCGGAATTCGCGGCGGACCGCTGCGCTCGGGCACGTTCCGCCCCGGCGGCCGGACAGCCCCGAGGCCGGACAGCCCCGGGGAAAGATGCGTAATGCTACTCGAGACACGGACCGCGACATGCGGCATAGTGGTGCCCGGCACGGCCGATCGGGGGATTCGGCAGTGCCGGCCGGAGCCGGTTGGGGGCCGCTCCGGACCGGAGAAGAAGGGGCCCCGCCGCCGATCGGGACGGCGACGGGGTCCCTTTCTCGTCATGTTCTCTCGCCACGCCGGACGACGATCGGGTCAGCTCCCGGCTGCGATCTTCGCCGGATCCAGCTCCAACCGGCGCAGCAACTGCGCGTTGAGCGCCACGACGATCGTGGACACCGACATGAGCACCGCGGCGACCGCGGGCGGCAGCACCACCCCGGCGAAGGCCAGCACACCGGCCGCGAGCGGCACCGCGACGATGTTGTACCCGGTGGCCCAGACCAGGTTCTGCCACATCTTGCGGAAACTCGCCTGCGACAGGGCGATCACCGACAGCACGGCACGCGGGTCGTCGGCGGCCAGGACCACCCCGGCCGACTCGACGGTGACGTCGGTGCCCGCGCCGATGGCGATGCCGACGTCGGCGCGGGCCAGGGCCGGCGCGTCGTTGACGCCGTCGCCGACCATCGCGACGCGGTGCCCGCGGGCCTGCAGCTCGGCGACCTTCGCGTCCTTGTGTTCGGGCAGCACGTTCGCGAACACCTCGTCGATACCGAGGTCGGCGGCGACGGCGTCGGCCACCTGGAGCGCGTCCCCGGTGATCATGGCGACCTTCACTCCGCGTGCGTGCAGGGCGTCGATCGCCTGCCGCGACTCCTCGCGCACCGCGTCCTCGAGCGCGACGGCCCCGAGCACAGCACCGTCGCGCACGACGTGCAGCACCGACGCCCCGCGCGCGACCCAGGGTCCGGTCGCGGCCTCGACGTCGGCGGGAACGTGCGCCCCCAGGTCCGCGAGGACGGCCGGACCGCCGACGAACACGGTGGCCCCGTCCACCACGGCTCGCACCCCGCGTCCGGGCAGGGACCGGAAGTCCTTCGCCGGCACCGCGGCCCGGCCTCCGGCGGCCGCAACGACGGCGCGGGCGACGGGGTGCTCGCTGTCGGATTCGACGGCGGCCGCCAGGGCCAGCAGGTCGTCCTCGGTGATGCCGGCGGTGGCGACGACGTCGGTGACGACGTGCCGGCCCTGAGTGAGGGTCCCGGTCTTGTCGAACAGGACGACGTCCACGCCGCGCATCCGCTCGAGCGACAGCCGGTCCTTGACGAGTACGCCGGCGCGGGCAGCGCGCTCGGTCGAGATCGCGATGACGAGCGGAATGGCCAGGCCCAGCGCGTGCGGGCACGCGATGACCAGGACCGTGACGGTACGGACGACGGCCTCGTCGAGGTTGCCGAGCAGCGTCCACACGGCGAAGGTGAGGACACCGGCGAGGGTGGCGAAGTAGAAGAGGAAGGCGGCGGCCCGGTCCGCGAGCGCCTGGGCTCGGGAGGACGAGGCCTGCGCGTCGGCGACCATGCGCTGGATGCCGGCGAGCGCGGTGTCCTCCCCCACCGCGGTGATGCGCACGCGCAGTGCACTGTCGGTGGCGATCGTGCCGGCGACGACGGTGTCGCCGACGGCGCGGGGCACGGCGCGGGACTCACCGGTGATCATCGACTCGTCCACCTCGGCGCGGCCGTCGACGACCGTCCCGTCGGCCGGGACGCGCGCACCGGCCCGCACCAGGGCGACATCGCCGACGGTGAGGTCGCCGAGCGGGACCGGCACCACGCCGTCCGCGGTCACCTTCTCGGCCGTGTCGGGCAGCATCGCGGCCAGGGCGTCGAGCGCGCGCGACGCCGAGCCCAGCGCCCGCATCTCGAGCCAGTGCCCGAGCAGCATGATCACGATCAGCAGCGCCAGTTCCCACCAGAAGTCGAGGTCGAACCCGCCCAGTCCGAGCGTGGTCACCCAGGACGCCGCGAACGCGACGCTGATGGCCATGGCGATGAGCAGCATCATTCCGGGCCGGCGGTCGCGCAGCTCGTTCCACCCGCCGACGAGGAAGGGGCTGCCGCCGTAGACGAAGACGACCGTGCCCAGGACGGGCGAGACCCATCCGGCCCACGCGGCGTCGGGCAGCGGGTAGCCGAGCAGGTCGGCGAACATGGCGCTGAAGACCACGATCGGAACCGCGAGGACCAGGCTCACCCAGAATCTGCGCCGGAAGATCTCACCGTGCGGCCCGTGACCGGCGTGCCGGTCCCGGCTGCGCCCGGTGTCGTTCCCTCCGGGTGGCGCGGTGTGGGCCCCGTGTCCGTGGTGTGCGAGCTGTGTCATGGCTTTCGCCTCGATCCGTTTCCGTTTCCGTGGACCCTTCCATTGATACCCCCAGGGGGTATCAATGGAAGGATTGGGGCGGTCACGATTCGGTCACGGCGGTGGAACTACTGCTCGAGCATGGCGCGCATCTCGTCGATCTCCGCCTGCTGTGTCGCGATGATCGACTCGGCGAGTTGCCGCGCCTCCGGGTTCACTCCCTCGGCCAGCTCGGTCTGCGACATCTCGATCGCACCCTCGTGATGGGCGATCATCATGGTCAGCCACATGCGGTCGAAGTCCATGCCGCGGGCCCCCATCATGGAATCCCACTCGTCGTCGGACATCATTCCCGGCATGCCGCCGGGCATCCCCATGCCGCCGTGCCCCATCCCGTCCTCGTCCGGTGCCTCCTGCCCCCACTCCGCGAGCAGCGACTCCATCTGCTCCATCTCGGGTTCCTGGGCGGCCTCGATGCGGGCGGCGAGGTCGATCAGTTGCGGATCCTCGCTGCGCTCGGGCACGGCCTGGGCCATCTGCACGGCCTGCGCGTGATGGGGGTACATCTCCTGCAGGAACTCGACGTCCGCGTCGGCGAACTGCGCCTGCGCGGCCGGAGCCGAGGTCTGGGACGTGCCCGGGGCCGACGTCCCTGCCTGTTGCTGCGGCTCGTCGCTGCCGCACGCCGCGATCACCACAGCCAGCGGCACCGCTGCCGCCGCCGCTACTACTCTCTTGTTCCACAACATGATTCGAACGTACTCGTCGCATCGGCCGGGTCCGGTGCCGCAGGCCCTGGCCCGGCCGGTCCTTCATCGAAACTTCATCGTCCGCAGGGCCCGCCCACATGCGGCGGCGCGCACACTCGTCACAGGAGGTGCGCGATGATGGGTTGGTACGGCGGCGCGGGCTGGGCCGCGGCCCTCGCGATGGGTGTGTTCTGGCTGTTGCTCGCCGGTGTGGTGGTGTGGGCGGTGATCCGGGCCGCGGCACCACCGGATTCCGGCGACGATGCCCGCCGGATCCTGGATCGGCGGCTCGCCTCCGGCGAGATCGACCTCCAGACCTACCGGACCCTGCGCGACGAACTGGACGCGCGGTCTCCGCGACGGATGCGGCGATGACCCGCATGCCCGGCACGCGAGGCACCCCCTCGGTCGCCGGGCAGAGCCATCCGGTTGCGCACCCGCCCCGCGACGAGAAACGGGCGGCCGTGAGCGCTGGGTACCCTGGCCGCGTGCACACCCCCGGCCCGCGCATCCTCGTAGTCGACGACGAAGCAGCCCTGGCGAAGGTGGTGGCCAGCTATCTCGAACGGGAGGGCTTCGAGGTCGCACTCGCCCACGACGGGCCGACGGCCGTCGCGCTCGCCCGGCGAACGGATCCGGTGCTCGTCGTGCTCGACCTGATGCTCCCGGGTTTCGACGGGATCGAGGTGTGCCGGCAACTGCGGACGTTCTCCGACGCGTACGTGCTCATGCTCACCGCCCGGGGCGACGAGGTGGACAAGGTCATCGGCCTGTCGGTGGGAGCCGACGACTACGTCGTGAAGCCTTTCGGGCCGAGGGAACTCGTCGCCCGGGTACGGGCGATGCTGCGCCGGCCCCGCAGCGGCACCGCGTCGGAGGCACCGCGCCGCATCGGCGGGCTCGTCGTCGATCCGGTGTCGCGCACCGTCTCGGTCGACGACGCACCCGTCGCGCTGACACGCACGGAATTCGATGTGCTGCTGGCACTTTCGGATCGACCGTCGGCGGCGCTGTCACGGCGGCAGATCATCGACGAGGTGTGGGGGCCGAACTGGTTCGGCGACGAGCACATCGTCGACGTCCACATCCGTGCGCTGCGCCGCAAGCTCGGCGACGACGCCGCCGCCCCCCGCTTCGTCCGTACGGTGCGCGGAGTCGGGTACGCGATGGAGGCCACGGGGTGAACCGGCTGGGACTGCGGGGGCGGCTGCTGATCGCGCAGTTGCTCGTGCTGCTCGTCGGGGCGGCGACACTCACCGTGGTCGCGACGCTGGTGGCCGCCCCGCTGTTCCACTACCACCTGGCCCACGCGGGTGTGGAGAACGCGCAGGTGCGCCTGCACACCGAGGAGGCGTTCGCGCAGGCCGGGGCGGTCGCGCTCGCCGCCGGGGCGGCCGTCGCGCTCGGGGCCGCCGCGATCACGTCCGTCGTCCTGATGCGCCGCATCACCGCGCCGGTGAGCCGGCTGGTCGAGGCCACGGGCCATGTCGCCCGCGGCCGCTACGACGTGCCGATCACCCGGTCCGGCGACGCGGACTTCGCCCGGCTCGAGAACGCCTTCGCCGACATGGCAGGCCGTCTCTACACCACCGAACTCTCCCGACGCCGGCTCCTCGACGATCTCGCTCACGAACTGCGCACCCCCGTCGCGACGCTCGAGGCCTACCTCGAAGGCATCGAAGACGACGTACTGCCCGCCGACGCCACCTCGTGGCAGGTGATGCACGATCAGCTCGACCGATTGCGGCGTCTCGTGTCGGACCTGTCCGACCTCTCCGCCGCGGACGAGCACGCGCTCGACCTGCACCCCGAGGAGGGCGACCTCGCCGCGACGGTGGCGGCGTCGGTGTCGGCCGCGACCCCGCGGTTCGCCGACAAGCAGGTGGGACTCGAGGCGGAACCGCCCGAGGTGCTGCCGCCGGTCCGGTTCGATCCGCAGCGGGTCGCACAGATCCTGACGAACCTGCTCGAGAACGCCCTACGGCACACGCCGGCCGGGGGCCGGGTGGTCGTCACGTGCGAGCGCACGGACCGGGCGACCGTCCTGGTGCGGGTGCGCGACACGGGCGACGGCATACCCGCGGATCAGCTCGACGCGGTGTTCGAGCGGTTCCACCGGGTCGATCCGGCCCGCAGCCCCGGCGGCAGCGGCCTGGGCCTGACCATTGCGCGCAGCCTCGCCCGCGCCCACGGCGGCGACCTCACGGCCGCGAGCGACGGGCCCGGGCGGGGCGCCCGCTTCGACCTGACCCTGCCTACGAACGGGTGTCAGGCGGAGACGACCGCGTCGACAACGCGGTAGAACATGCCGAGCCCGTCGTCGCTGGGGCCCGTGAGTGCTTCGGTGGCGTGCTCGGGGTGCGGCATCAGACCGACGACGCGTCCGTTCGCCGACGAGATGCCCGCGATGCCGCGCTGGGAGCCGTTCGGGTTGTCGCCGGCGTAGCGGAACACCACGCGGCCCTCGCCCTCCAGTTCGTCCAGCACCTTCTCCGAAGCCTGGAACCGGCCCTCACCCGACTTGAGGGGCACCAGGATCTCGGCACCGGCCTCGTAACGGGTGGTCCACGCGGTGTCGTTCGACTCCACCTTCAGCCACTGATCGCGGCAGATGAAGTGCAGGCCCTCGTTGCGGGTGAGGGCACCCGGCAGCAGACCGGCCTCGCACAGCACCTGGAAGCCGTTGCAGATGCCGAGCACCGGCATACCGCCCCGAGCGGCCTCGACGACCTTGCCCATGACGGGGGCGAAGCGCGCGATGGCGCCGCAGCGCAGGTAGTCGCCGTAGGAGAAGCCACCGGGCACGATCACCGCGTCGACTCCCCTCAGGTCGGCGTCGCCGTGCCAGAGGCTGACGGCCTCACCGCCGGCGAGTTCGACGGCGCGGGCCGCATCGATGTCGTCGAGCGTGCCCGGGAAGGTGATGACCCCGACGCGTGCACTCATGCGTCACCGTCGATCCGGCGCACGGTCCAGTCCTCGATGACCGTGTTGGCCAGCAGCGCCTCGGCGATCTTCTCGACCTCGGCGTCGCCGACGCTGCCGTCGACCTCGAGCTCGAAGCGCTTTCCCTGACGGACGTCGGACACGCCCGCGAAGCCCAGTCGCGACAGCGCCCCGACAATGGCCTGGCCCTGCGGATCGAGAATCTCGGCCTTGGGCATGACTTCGACGACGACACGAGCCACGTGCTGCTCCTCGGTAGTAGTGCTGGCGCCCGGGGACGGACACCGGACGCCCCGCAGTTTACCGGCCGACCCCGGGTGACCCGGAATCGGCAGGGCCGCACGCGGGCAGGTCCGTCACGGCTGCGGAGGCGGCTGCTCGGTGAGCGACGCCGTGAAGTTCTCGACGATCTCGGCCGCGAGCGTACGGACCTTCACGTTCGTCGCCTGGGACATCGCCGACAGCTGCGCGAATGCGGTGTCCGCGTCGACCCGGTGCGCTGCCATGAGCAGGCCGACGGCGCGGCTCGTGACACTCCGGGTATCCAAAGCGATCCGGAGCGAGGCGGCCTCGTGCGCACTCGCGGCGAGCAGCTCCTCCCGTAGCCGCGACATCTCCAGGTGCACCCGGACCCGCGCCGTGAGCTCGCTGGGATGGAACGGCTTGACGACGTAGTCGTCGGCACCGGCTCGCAGTCCCTCGACGGCGGACTCCGATCCGGCCCGGGCCGTGAGCAGGATCACCGGAAGCCGCGCCAGCCGTTCGTCGTCGCGCACGTCCTGCAGGAGCGACAACCCGCTCCGCCCCGGCAGCATGACGTCGGTGAGGAGCAGGTCGGGAAGCTCGGCCCGGATCCGCTCGAGCGCGGACTCGGCGTCGGCCGTGGCGTCGACGTGCCAGCCCTGGGCCGTGAGCAGACCGAGAAGGTGGTCACGCATGTCCGCGTTGTCCTCGACGAGGAGGATGCACGGTTGTCCCTCGCGCGGGCCGGCTGCGGGCACCGCGACGGGCGGCCACGCCTCGACCTCTCCCAGGTACGCCGCGCCCGCCGAAGCCACGACGTCGTCCGCGGCGCCGGGCGCCGGCTGGGAGCTCGGCACCGCGGGCACCGTCACCGTGAACACCGTCCCGTGCGGGGCGACGTCGTCGACGGACACCGAACCACCCAGGGCGGCGACGAACTGCGCGACGAGGGACAGTCCGATGCCCGACCCCTCGCGGCTGCGGCCGGACCGGTCGCCGATCTGGTAGAAGCGGTCGAAGATCTTGCCGCGCTCGGCCTCCGCGATGCCCGTGCCCGTGTCTGCGACGCGCAGCACCAGGTTCGCCCCGTCACCCCGCAGGGTCACCGAGACCGATCCCGCCTGGGTGAACTTGATCGCGTTGGACAACAGGTTCAGCACGATGTGTGTCCACATCGTGCGGTCGATGGCCACGTACCGGCTCGGCACATCGTCGACGTCGACCTCGAGGGCGAGCCCCGCAAGGTCCGCCGCGTCCCGGAACAGCTCGGCTCCGTCGCGCGTCACCGCGACGATGTCGGTGGGCTCGCTGTGCGCGGCGAGCCGGCCGGCGTCGCCCCGGGCGACGTCGAGGAGCATGTCGACGAGCCGCTGCAGACGCAGTGCGGCCCGCCGCGCCGCGGCCACGGCCACGGCGGCGACCTGAGCAGGAGGCAACGCGGCGGTGTGCTCGTCGAGCAGGGTCTGCAGCGGGCCGAGGAGCAGGGTCAGCGGGGTGCGGAACTCGTGGCTGACGTTCTCGAAGAACCGGCTCTTGGCGGCGTCGAGCTCGGCGAGCTCGGCCGCTCGCCGGCGTTCGGCCTCGTAGGCCTGCGCATCGGACAGCGCCGTGGACACGCGGACCGCGACCATGTCCAGGAACACCCGGTACTGCTCGTCGAGCTCGCGGAACCGGCTCGTTCCGAGGACGAGTGCACCGGCCGGGCCGCCCCCGGAGACCGGGAGGGGCAGGACCACCGCGGTGTCGCGGTCGGGACCGAGGTCCGCGACGGCCTCGGCCTTGCCGGACCCGGCCACCCGTGCGATCACTTCCGACAGGTCCGACACGACGCCGGGGGCGGCGCCGAACTCGGCCACCGTCACCATCACCCCCTCGCAGCACAGGTGGGCACTGCCGAACGGCAGATCGTCCTCGTGACCGCCGAGCAGACCGAGCGCGGCCCGGCAGGCGTCGTGGGCGGTGGCCGTCTCCGTCATCGCGAGCTGGCCGAGTTCCCGCAGGACGGCGGCCCGGCGCTCGGCGAGCACCTGCTCGGTGACGTCGGTGGTGGCGACGAAGATGCCGGCGACCGTGCCGTCGGCGGCGCGGACGGGGCTGTAGGAGAACGTCCAGTACGTCTCTTCCGTGTAGCCGAAGCGGTGCATGAACAGTTGCATCCGCTCCGACAGGGTCGGCTCCCCACGCTGCGCCTGGGTGACGAGAGCCCCGATGACGTCCCAGATCTCTTCCCAGCACTCGGCGGCTCGCTGGGCCGCCGCCGCCGGGAACTTCTCCCCGAGCAGGGGCCGGAAGGCGTCGTTGAAGATCTGCACCAGCTCCGGCCCCCAGCACAGCAGCATGGGCACCCGGGACGGGACGACGGTCCGCACGGCCGCCGTGAGTTCGGGGGGCCAGGTGTCGATCGGTCCCAGCTGGGTCGCCGCCCAGTCGGCGTCGCGGTGGACGGTCGCGGTGGGGTCCGGCCCCGGGAACAGGGTGCGGGCCGAAGTCTCGTCGTCCACCTCGGTGCCTCACATCGTGCGTCGTTCCTGTCGGAGCTTCTCAGGATAGAGCGGGCCCACCCGAGCCTCCGCCCGGGCGGTACGCACGATTCCGGGAGTCTCGGGGAAAGGACCGTCCCGGACTGGCGGAGTCATACCCCTAGGGGGTATAAAGGAAGCACACGACCAGAGGAGGATCGCGATGACCCGGCTCCTGCCCCTGACCGACACGGCCGGCGGCTGCCGCTGCGCCGACCACCCGACCGGACCGAGCAGTGAGGATCCCCGAATGAACACCCAGGCCTTCCCCGTCGTCGGCATGACCTGCGGCCACTGCGCCGGGGCCGTCACCGAGGAACTGCGCGCCCTGCCCGGCGTCGAGGACGTCCACGTCGAACTCGTCGCGGGCGGCGTCTCCACCGTCACCGTGACCAGCATCGACGGCCTCGACGACGACGCCGTCGCCACCGCGCTGGACGAGGCCGGCGACTACCACCTCGCCCCGCAGTGAACTGCGACGACACTGCGACGACACTGCGACCCAGCGACGACCCGTCGACTCGAGAAGGGACCCGTCCATGACCACGGGCGAGATGGTGCACGAGGTAGAACTCTCGATCGGCGGCATGACCTGCGCTTCCTGCGCGGCCCGCATCGAGAAGAAGCTCAATCGGATGGACGGGGTGACCGCCACCGTGAACTATGCGACCGAGAAGGCCAAGGTCGCCTACGCGGACGGGGTCGCCCCCGACGACCTCGTCGCGACGGTCGAGGCGACCGGCTACACCGCCGCCCTGCCCGCGCCGCCTCGGGACGAGGAGACCACCGAGGCCACCCCCGAACCGGACGAGGCTGCGGCCTGGCGGCAGCGCCTGACCGTCTCCGCAGTTCTCACCGTGCCGGTGGTACTGCTGTCGATGATCCCGGCCCTGCAGTTCGACAACTGGCAGTGGCTCACCCTGACGCTCGCCTCCCCCGTCGTCGTGTGGGGGGCGCTGCCCTTCCACCGCGCCGCCTGGACCAACGCCCGGCACGGCGCCGCCACGATGGACACCCTCATCTCCGTCGGCGTCACGGCCGCCTACCTGTGGTCGCTGTGGGCACTGTTCTTCACGCACGCCGGCATGACCGGCATGCGCATGTCGTTCGATCTGCTGCCCACCGGCGACTCCGAGCCGCACATCTACCTCGAGGTCGCCGCCGCGGTCACCACCTTCATCCTGGCGGGACGCTACTTCGAGGCCCGCGCCAAGCGGCAGTCGGGCGCGGCGCTGCGGGCACTGCTCGACATGGGCGCCAAGGACGTCGCCGTGCTCCGCGACGGTGACCTCGAAACCCGGATCCCGATCGGCCGACTCGCCGTCGGCGACCGGTTCGTCGTGCGGCCCGGCGAGAAGATCGCCACCGACGGCGTCGTCGTCTCGGGCACGTCGGCAGTCGACGCATCGATGCTCACCGGCGAACCCGTGCCGGTCGAGGTCGGGCCCGGCGACCAGGTCGTCGGTGCCACCGTCAACGCCGGAGGCCGCCTCGTCGTCCGCGCGACCCGCGTCGGCGCCGACACCCAGCTCGCCCAGATGGCACGCCTGGTGACCGAGGCGCAGAACGGCAAGGCCGAGGTGCAGCGGCTCGCCGACCGGGTGTCGGCGGTGTTCGTCCCGATCGTCATCGGACTGGCGCTGCTCACCCTCGCGGCATGGCTGCTCACCGGAAACTCGGTGACAGCGGCGTTCACCGCAGCGGTCGCGGTGCTGATCATCGCGTGCCCCTGCGCGCTGGGTCTCGCGACCCCGACCGCGCTGCTCGTCGGCACCGGTCGCGGCGCCCAGCTCGGCATCCTCATCAAGGGACCGCAGATCCTCGAATCGACCCGCCGCGTCGACACCGTCGTGCTCGACAAGACGGGCACCGTCACCACCGGCCGCATGGCCGTCGCGGCCGTGCACACCGCCGACGGTGAGGACGACGGCGAGGCACTGCGCCTGGCCGGGGCACTCGAGCACGCTTCCGAGCACCCCATCGCGCGCGCCGTCGCCGAGCGGGCCTCGGCCACCGGCGCTCTCCCGACCGTGGAGAACTTCGAGAACCACGGTGGCCGAGGAGTTTCGGGTGTCGTCGACGGTCACGCCGTGCTCGCGGGCCGACGGTCGTGGCTGCGCGACGAGTGGTCGCTGACCGCCCCCGAATCGCTGCGGCGCAGCGCCGACGACGCCGAGGCCGAGGGCCGCACACCGGTGTGGATCGCCTGGGACGGACGCATCCGGGCCGTCGTCGTCGTCTCCGACACGATCAAGGACACCTCCGCCGCGGCGATCGCGGAACTGCGCGAACTCGGTCTGCGTCCCGTGCTGCTCACCGGCGACAACCGCAGTGCCGCCGAGACCGTCGCAGCGCAGGTCGGCATCGACGAGGTGATCGCCGAGGTCCTGCCCGCCGACAAGGTCGAGGTGGTCGCGAGGCTGCAGAACGAGGGCCGGGTCGTCGCCATGATCGGCGACGGTGTCAACGACGCGGCCGCCCTCGCCCAGGCCGACCTCGGGCTCGCGATGGGCACCGGCACCGACGTCGCGATCGAGGCCTCCGACCTGACCCTCGTGCGCGGCGACCTGCGGGCCGCGCCCGACGCGATCCGGCTCGCCCGCGCGACGCTGCGCACCATCAAGGGCAACCTGTTCTGGGCGTTCGCCTACAACGTCGCGGCCCTCCCGCTCGCGGCGCTCGGGCTGCTCAACCCGCTGATCGCGGGGGCGGCGATGGCGTTCAGTTCGGTGTTCGTGGTGAGCAACAGCCTGCGGCTGCGGCGGTTCAGCCCGCGCTGAGCCGGCCCGGGCGAGGCCGACGCGGTGCTGCCGGGAGTCGTCGATTCCCCGGCGGCGCCGCGTCGCGCTGTGTCACGCTCGACGCATGCAGTCCGAGCCGGACCCGCTGCTGCTCACGGTGCGCAACCTCGCCCGCTTCCACCGCGAGCACGAGAAGTTCTATTCCGAATCGCCCTATCACGACGTGATCCGGCTCCAGCGCAGCTCCCGTGCCCTGAAGGCCCTCGCCGAGCGGTGGTCGGTGGTCGCACCGGCCGACGACACGTCGCCGAGCCCGTTCGCCGGGGCACCCGACCTCAACGACGACCGCGCCACCGAGACGCTCGGCATCCTGTTCATGGAGGGCGGCGGCGAACCGGCGGAGATCACCCGGCTGAAGACCGACCTGCGCGCACTCGCCGAGGCGAGCCGGACGACCGGGCAGTGGCTCGCGTCCGCCATGGCGACGGCCTGGGACATGCTCGAGGCACTGCTCACATACCCGGAGCTGGCGGACCTGCTCGCCGAACGGCACCGGATCGTCTCCCACGACTGGCAGTGCGCGTCGACGACCGAACTCGTCGCCCGCCACCTCGACCGGGCGGTCGCGATCCTCGAGCGGGTGGACTTCGCTCCCACCGCACTGCGGGCGGACCTCGCCGCCGACCGTATTGCCCCGCGCTACCTCTTCTCGGCCGCGGAGATGCTCGACCACGCCTCGGATCTCGCCGCCCACAGCGCCGTGCTCACACACGAGAACGAGCGTCGCTGGCGGATCTTCCACGAGCGTGTCGAGCAGCTCGTCGCCGGCACCGACCGGTAGGGGCACTCGGCGGTCGGCACCCGGAAACGGGGGCGGGCGGCCGAATGTCACATCGCGTCGATCTGACCGAACCGATGTGACATTCGGCCACGGGCGGCGGGACGCACCGTCGTCCGGATCCGGCCGGGGCGTCACCCGATCCAGCACGCCAGCTCGTCGGACCGCGGGTTCACCACCACCGGATCGCCCTCGCCCCCGAACACCCGGACCGGTCGCGAGGCACCGACCGGTGCCCACCCGGGATCTCCGGTGGTCGCGAATTGCACCCAGGCGCGGTGCATCTCGTCGGCGAGCGACTGCGGGGGCCGGTCTCCGGTGAGCCGGTGGGCGACGTCGAGACGGTCGAAGACGAACGCGATCTCGAGCGCATGGCACGCCCGCAGATCCTGGACCGGGCTCGGCCACGCGAACTCGTACAACCGGGCCGTTCCACCGCCGCGGACGATCGCGTCCGCGAGGGCGACGGTGCCCGACCGGAACGCGTAGTCGGTGAGGATCGCGGCGAGCACGTCCCCGGGACTGGCCCCGGGACGGTGACCGGCGTACAGATCGGCGATCGCGGGATCGATCCCGTACCGGTGCAGGACGAACGGAAGGGTGTCACCGGTGATCACCGCGGCGATGCCGGTCGGCACCAGGAAGAACCGGAACTCGTCGGTGGTCGTTCCGGCCAGCACCGGCACATCCGTGCCTGCCCCCGCGGCGAGCGCGTCGATCGGCAGCGACGGAAGCACCTCACCGTCGATCGTGGGGAACAGGCTCATCACCCCCAGTCCGCGCTGCACCACCGACTCACCCCACCGGGCCGGATCCGGATTCTGTGCCAGTTCGAGACCGAGATCGTCCTGCGCGGACTGCAGGCGGCCGGGGTCGAGGGCACCGAATGCCGCGGCGGTGGCCGGCACCCCCAGGTTGCCGGCGAGGACGGCCGTCACCCGGCGCGCGTCCTCGACGTCCGCGGCCGCGGTGGCATTGCCGCTCTGCACGACGGCGCGGTGGAACAGGCCCGTCGCGGCGGGCGAGGCGAGCAACGCGGCCACGCTCATGCCGCCGGCCGACTCGCCGAACACCGTCACGTTGCCGGGGTCGCCGCCGAACGCCCGGATGTTGTCCTGCACCCAGCGCAGCGCGGCGATCTGGTCGAGCAGGCCTCGGTTGTCCGGCGCGCCGTCGAGCGAAAGGAACCCGGGGACTCCGAGCCGGTAGTTGACCGACACCAGCACCACCCCGTCGCGCGCGAAGGCACGCCCGTCGTAGCTCTCGATCCGGTTCGAGCCGCGGGTGAATGCGCCGCCGTGGATCCACACCATCACCGGCAGTGCCGAGGCACCCGGGTCCGGGGTCCACACCGACAGGTTCAGGCATTCGTCGCCGGGCTCGATGACGTTGCCGAGCAACGCGGCCGCGGGCGCGGCGTACGGCGACTGCGGACAGGTGGGGCCGGGTACGGTGGCGTCACGCGCCCCCTCCCACCGGGGTACCGGTGCCGGAGCGGCGAACCTCGCCGGTCCCACCGGGGCCGCCGCGTACGGGATGCCCAGAAACGCCCACACCCCGTCGACGACCGTCCCCCGGACCGCGCCCGCTCCGGTCTGCACCGTATCCGTCATGTCCCGTTCCTCTCCTCGCGGCTCCTCACAACGCCACCCACCCGAGCGAATGTATCGCTGATCTCCGCAGGAAAGGCCCGTTCGCTCGGTCCGACGGCTCCTATGCTGAGTGGGACGGTCATCGACTTTCCGCCCAGCCGAGGAGGCGCGGCATGCGAGCACTGGTGGTGTACGAATCGATGTTCGGGAACACCCGTCACGTGGCGGAAGCCGTCGCGCGCGGGCTGGGATCCGCGGTACGCACGGTTCCCGTCACCCAGGCACACGAGGAGAACCTGTCCGACTACGACCTCGTGGTGGTCGGCGGCCCCACACATGCGCACGGCATGAGCCGCGAGTCGACGCGCCACGGCGCGGCCGAGCAGGCCGAGAAACCCGACAGCGGACTGACGCTCGAACCCGACGCCGAGAGCGAGGGCGTCCGCGAGTGGCTCGATTCGCTGCCGTCCGGCGGCGGCAGGGCCGCAGCGTTCGACACACGCATCGACCTGGCGGCCGTGCTCACCGGCCGCGCGGGCAAGGGCATCGCCAAGAAGCTGCGCAAGCACGGGTTCGAGCTCGTCGCCGATCCGGAGAGCTTCCTCGTCGACAAGCAGTCGGCACTCGAGCCCGGCGAGGAGGAACGCGCCGAGCAGTGGGGCCGGTCGCTCGCACAGCAGGCGGCGAGCGGATCCGAAGAAGTGCGCTGACCCGCCCGTGGGCCGAGCGGATGTCCCGCTCGTCTCCGTGGGCCGACACGACGATACCTCCGCTCGGCGCACAGCCGCGCCCGACGGTCCATACTCGGGTCTATGCGACTGACCCACTTCGGACATTCCTGCCTGCTCGTGGAACACCTCGGCGCGACGATCCTGTTCGACCCGGGCAACTTCTCGCACGGCTTCGAGGGCATCACGGGGCTCGACGCCATCCTGGTCACCCATCAGCACCCGGACCACGCCGACCCGGCGCGGCTGCCGGCGCTGGTGGAGGCCAACCCGGGGGCCGCCCTGTACGCGGACCCGCAAACCGCCGCTCAGCTGGGCGGCGGCTGGCAGGCCGTGCACCCGGGCGACGCATTCACCGTCGGCGACGTGCGGGTGCGCGGCACGGGCGGCCGGCACGCCGTCATCCACCCGGAACTGCCGGTCATCGACAACACCGCCTACCTGCTCGGTGACGACGAGAACCCGGCGCGTCTGCTGCATCCGGGCGACTCGCTGTACATCCCGCACGAGAGGGTCGACGTGCTCGCGCTGCCCGCCGCGGCGCCGTGGTTGAAGATCTGGGAGTCGGTGGACTACCTGCGCGCGGTCAACCCGCGGGTGGCCGTCCCGATTCACCAAGGCATCCTCGCAGACCAGGCCACCGGCATCTTCTACGGCCGTTACTCCGAGATGGCCCCGGAGGGCACCGAGTTCCGGGTCCTGCCCGCCGAGGACTCGGTCGAGGCGTAGCCGCCGGTGCGTCCTTTGGGCTGCGGTAGCCGCCCAAAGGACGCACCGGCCGCGTCAGCGGCCGGCGGCGCGGCCGGCGGCGCGGCCGGAGAAGATGCAGCCGCCGAGGAAGGTGCCCTCGAGCGAGCGGTAGCCGTGTACCCCGCCGCCGCCGAACCCGGCGACCTCCCCCGCCGCGAACAAGCCCTCGAACACCGAGCCGCCGGTCGTCAGTACCCGGCCCGACAGGTCGGTCTCGAGCCCGCCCAACGTCTTGCGGGTGAGCAGGTGCAGCTTGACCGCGATCAGCGGACCGGCCTTCGGGTCGAGCAACCGGTGCGGGGCGGCGATGCGGGTGATCCGGTCCGGCACGTAGGCGCGGGCCGCGCGCATCGCCGCGACCTGCAGATCCTTGGTGTACTTGTTCGCGATCTCGCGGTCCCGGGCCTCGACGACCTGCCTGACCGCCGCATAGTCCAGGGGCGCGTCCGGGGTGATCTCGTTCATCCCTGCCACCAGGTCGGCGAGGGTGTCGCGGACGACGAAGTCGACGCCGCGCTGCTTGAACGCCTCCACCGGTGCCGGCGCGCCGGGCTTGACCCGCTGCAGCACCTTGCGGATGTCGCGGCCGGTCAGGTCCGGATTCTGTTCCTGGCCGGAGAGCGCGAACTCCTTCTCGATGATCTTCTGGTCGAGCACGAACCACGTGTGGTCGTGCCCGCTGCGCACGATGTGCTCGAGGGTGCCGAGGGTGTCGAAGCCCGGAAACAGCGGGACCGGCAGTCGCTTTCCGGTCGCGTCGAGCCACAGCGACGACGGGCCGGGCAGGATGCGGATGCCGTGGTTGGGCCAGACGGGGTCGTAGTTCGTGATGCCCTCGGTGTAGTGCCACATCCGGTCGCGGTTGACGATGCGCCCGCCGGCGCGCTCGGTGATCTCGAGCATCCGCCCGTCGACGTGTGCCGGCACGCCGGTGAGCATGTGCTTCGGCGGGTCTCCCAGCCGCTTCGGCCAGTTCTTCTTCACCAGGTCGTAGTTGCCGCCGATGCCACCCGAGGTGACGATCACCGCGCCGGCCGAGAATTCGAACTCGCCGGTCGCCACGCGCGACGACGCCACACCCCGCGCCGCCGACGACGGTTCGAGCACGGTTCCGCGCACCCCGGTGACGGCGCCGCCGGTGACGACGAGGTCGTCGACGCGGTGCCGGTTCCGCAGGATCACCCGGCCACGGTCGACGCCGTCGAGCACCGTGCGGGCGAAGATCTCGACGAGTCGCGGTCCGGTTCCCCACGTGATGTGGAACCGGGGCACCGAGTTGCCGTGACCGCCGGCGTCGTAGCCGCCGCGTTCGGCCCAGCCGACCATGGGAAACAGCTTCAGCCCGCGTTCCTTCAGCCACGCGTGCTTCTCGCCGGCCGCGAACTCGACGTAGGCCTGCGCCCAGCGGCGCGGCCAGTAGTCCTCGTCCTCCCGGTCGAACGCGGCACTGCCCATCCAGTCCTGCAGGGCCAGGTCGTACGAGTCGCGGATGCCGAGCCGGCGCTGTTCGGGGGAGTCCACGAAGAACAGCCCGCCGAACGACCAGAAGGCCTGTCCCCCGAGGTTGTGCGAGTTCTCCTGGTCGACCAGCACGACGGTGCGCCCGGCGTCGAGGAGTTCGGCTGTGGCGACGAGCCCGGCCAGACCGGCGCCCACCACGATCACGTCTGCGTCCATGCCCGCCAACCTACTGCAGGGTAGGTTCGCGTGGGCGGATCTCCGGGGTCAGGCCGCGCCGAGTGTGCGTGCGCGCGGCGGCCAGCGGTAGACCGAGGGCTGCGCCTCGAGGTGCAGGGCGAGGTCGACCGCGTCGAGCATCGCCTGCCGCGGTCCGGGACGGTCGAGCTGCTTGCCGGAGATGGACAGCCGCAGCAGCCCCCCGCGACGGGCGACCCGGCCGGCGCCGATCACCATCGCCCGGCACCACCACGGTTCGGCCTTGGCGCCCTCCCCGATGCCGAACACCCGCGCGTGGGTGACGGTGTCGCGGTGAAGGTCGTGGATCCCGGCGACGCCGGCCATCAGCCGGAACCCGGTGGCGGGCAGCGCCGCGACGGCCCCCGGCGAGGCGAGCCAGCGCGGCGGTGCGAACAACCGGGTCCGCAGTCCCGTCTCCTCGAGCACCCGGTCGGCGGCGAGCAGCCGCAGCCGCGCCTCGTGTTCGGGCAGGACCGCGAACTCGGCGCGCCGCCGCTTCGTCGCGGCCTGGTCGTAGCCGTGCAGCACGATGGCGTCGCCGCCCTCGCGACGCTCGAGCAGCCACTCCTGGGTGTGCGGGTCGCGTGCGAGCCGGTAGTGGTCCTTCATGCGCGGCGCGACCAGCAGCGACAGCGGCACGCCGCGAGCGTCCATCTCCCGGGCGAAGGCGTCCACCGCCGGGCGGGTCTCGTCCCTGATGCCCGACACCGACACGATCAGCTGGCCGCTCATGGGCTCCACGGTGCCAGGGCCGGGTGAACGTCAGGCGTCGCGCACCTGAAGGGTTTCGGCATGCACGGCGTCGGCGAGGGGCCGGCCGGTCCGCCATCCGAACCGCTCGAGGTCGGGCACGTCCTGCAATCGGGTCACGGGACCGACGCACAGCCACGCGATCGGCCGCACCGGGGGCCGGGCTCCGACGAAGTCGGCGAGGAACGCCTCGTCGTAGAACGACACCCAGCCGACGCCGAGTCCTTCGACGGTTGCCGCGAGCCACAGGTTCTGGATCGACAGCACCGCCGAGAACACGCCCACGTCGTCGACCGTGTGCCGGCCGAGGATGTGCCGCCCTCCGCGCGACGGGTCGTAGGTGACCACGATCCCGGTGCCCGACTCGACGATGCCTTCGACCTTGATGGGATCGAACGTGCGCCGCCGGTCCTCCGGCAGCGAGTCCGCGAACGCGCGACGGCATCCGGCGACGTGGTCGGCGAACTCGGCGAGCCGCTGCGGGTCGCGGACCACGACGAAGTCCCACGGCTGGGTGTTGCCGACGCTGGGTGCCGCGTGCGCCGCCCCCAGCACCCGCCACAGGACCTGCTCGTCGACGCGCTCACCGGTGAACTCCGCGCGGACGTCGCGGCGGGCACGGATCACGTCGTACAGCGCCGCCCGCGCATCGATGGTGTCGGTCATCGCGCTCAGCGGGGCAACGCGGCTTCGAGGGCGGCGATCACTTCGGGGGCGTCGGGCTCGGTGCGGGGCCGGAACCGGGCGACGACGTTCCCGTCGGGTGCGACGAGGAACTTCTCGAAGTTCCACTGCACGTCGCCGGCCTCGCCGTTCGCGTCGGGGTGCCGGGTGAGTTCGGTGTAGAGGGGGTGCCGGCTCTCGCCGTTGACGTCGATCTTCTCCCACAGCGGGAACGTGACGCCGTAGTTGGTGGAGCAGAAGGTCTGGATCTCCTCGGCGGTCCCCGGCTCCTGGCCCATGAACTGGTTGCACGGCACGCCGACGACGGTCAGGCCCCGGTCCGCGTACTCGACGGCGAGCTTCTCGAGCGCCGTGTACTGCGGAGTCAGGCCGCACTTGGAGGCGACGTTGACCACGAGGACCGCGCGACCGTCGAACTCGGCGAGGGAGGTCGGCACCCCGCCGAGGGTGTTGATGCCGATGTTCTGCAGAGAAGTCGTCATGCCGCCCGACGTTAGTCGCGACGGTCCCCGGGGCGGTAGTGCGCCCCGGGGCCGCCGCGGGCAGGCACGTCAGAGTGCGGCGACGACCGCGAATGCGCCGAGGGCGACGAGCGCGGCGCCGGTCAGCGTCTGCACCCGGCGGTCGACCACGCACATCGCCGACAGGAAGCCCGGCATCGACCCACCGCCGCGGGTGTGCACGATCGCCAACAGGCTCGGCAGGCACCGGCCGAGCGAGACGAGCGTGAACAGCGCGGCACCGAGGACGGGTGAGCCGGCCGCGGCGACGCCGAGCACCAGCAGGTAGTACGCGCTCGACCGGATGAAGATCACGAAACCCGGCCCGATGAGGGCGCCGAAGAGCAGCGAGACCTTCCACGGTGCCATCGACCGGCGCAGGTGCCGCGGCAGCTGCCTGCGGCGCATCGGCGTCGGCAGCGTCACCAGGCCCAGCTCGTGCAGGCCGTAGGCGAACGCGACGGCACCCCACGCGAGGAGCGCCCACGTCACCGGGACCGCCCCGGCGACGAGCGCACCGAGCGCCCCGACGAGCGCGCCGGTCGGGGCACCGGTCGCGATCGAGCCGAGGGCGTGCCAGCCGAGCCGGCGCACCGGGGTCGACGAACCCGGACGGGCGGGCTGCTTCGGGGCGGCGACGACGCCGGCGACCGACATGCC
>SWCF01003044.1_pt2 | contig 20395 bp, 22 predicted proteins | sample 4690081 | NCBI WGS metagenome assembly SWCF01 (sample SAMN10267280, study PRJNA491770) | bioreactor metagenome | isolation source: DHS bioreactor inoculated with | place: Japan: off Shimokita Peninsula
CGTCCGAGATCCCCGCCCCGGACCTCGGCGACCTCGACGGCGTCGTCACCGCCTCCGCGGTCACGTGTGCCGAGACGGGCACCATCTTCCTCGACGGCGGCCCCGACCAGGGCCGGCGCGCGCTGACCCTCGTGCCGGACCTGCACGTGTGCGTCGTGCCCCTCGCCGACGTCGAAGTCGGGGTGCCCGAGGCGCTGATGCGGCTGGTGCCGGAACGCCCCACCACCATGATCAGCGGCCCCTCCGCGACGTCCGACATCGAACTCGAGCGGGTCGAGGGCGTGCACGGGCCACGAACCCTGATCGTGGTGATCGTCGGATGACCGCCACCCGCACCCGGTCCGGGTTCGGGTGGCAGTTCCGCGGCAGTTGCCGCTCCCTCGGCGAGTTCTACTTCTTCGCCCCGGACGGCGAGGAACCGGTCGTGCGGCGACGGCGGGAGGCAGCTGCGAAACGGATCTGCGCGAGCTGCCCGGTGCTGACGGAGTGCCGGACCCACGCGATGCTCGGCCGCGAGCGGCACGGGGTGTGGGGCGGGCTGTCGGAGCGGGAGCGCCGCGCCCGGTGCTGACGGCGAGGCGCTCCCGGTCCGCTCGGACGAGGAGCGCCCCGCAGCAGCTTCACCCCACGGCCGCGAGCGGTGTCGCAGTCCGGCCGGTGGCGGCCGGCACCGACTTCAGCGAAATCGAGCGCCTGGCCCTCATCGGCCGCTGACGCGGCCGGTGTGTCCTTTGGGTTGCCCTGGCAGCCCAAAGGGCACACCGCTGGGGGCGTTACGACTGCCAGGGGATCCGGTACGGCTCCTGGTCCTGCCCGGCCGCAGGCGTGGTACGCGGCGAGGCCGGGAACCACCGGAACCGCGGATTCGCCTTCAGTTCGGCGACCTCCGGTGGAACCGGATGTGCCACCGCCTCGATCTCGGACCAGCGGCACTGTCCGGCAGCAACTCTCGACGCGTACTGCCGCAGTGCGGGAGAGGCGTCGCTGCTCGCCGCGAGTTGTTCCATCACCGCATCGTCGACCTGAATGCACCGGTTCGCGCCGGCGAACCGCTGTGCGCGGATCACGACGGTGTCGAGGTCGGTCACGGCTCGGTGGATGCGGTCCAGTGGACCGTCGAGGTGCGAGGGCACGTCCCTCACGGCGCGTCCGCCCAGGGGTTCTCGCCGACCGAGTACGGTTCGGAGGGCTTGTTCACGGGGCCGCGGACGTCTGCGACGCCGGCGAGATCGACGGCCACCGCCGCCCGGTGCTCGGTGCGCTCGTACGCCTCGGTCAACGGCGCCAGCGTGTGATCGACCTGCTCCTGCAGGGCGTTCGCCGGCGACGCCAGAGCATCGAGGAACGCCCTCAGTGCGTCCGTGAGCGCGCGGATCCGCGTCACGACGTCGTCGACGAATGCGATCGTGTCCCGAACGATCCTGGCGAGGGTGAGGATCTGTACGGCCGTGCCGGCGAACGGGACCTTCTTCAGCGCGAACTTCAGCGTCTGCATCCCGTCGTCGAACGCCACCTCTTCCTCGAGCATCTCCTTCAGCGACCGAACCGCGGTGACGATCGCTTCCCGGATCTTCTCCGCAACCAGGTTGCACGTCTCCTCGACCACGCGTCCGACCGGTCCCTCCCACCGGAGCGCGTCGACGATCCGGCCGGCGTAGTCCGTGAACGCCCGGGCAGCCTGCCCGTTCCAGTGGGGATCCAGAGCTCGCACCACGGCGTCGAGATTCTCCCCGCCGGCCTCCACCGCCTCCCCGGCGATGCGGTACGCGTTGCCGAGTCGCCGCAGTTCGTTCCAGTTTCCGTCCAGCGGTTCGATCACCTGGGCGATCGGGCTCCACTCGGTCAGCATCTCGATTGTCTTGTCGACGTCGCCGAGCCAGCCGGCCGCCTCCGCGACGATCTCACGGACGTCCTCGTCGGGGGCTTCGGGGTGAGGGAGTTCGGTCCTGCCCGCAACCCCGGTCCGGACGGGATCGGGGTACGGTCGCGCCGGGCCGGCGGCCGGTGTCTCCGGATCGTATGCGTCGATCGACTCCGGAAAGAGGAGGTTGGCATTGAGCCGTTCGTAGTTGCGTTCCTCCGTGTCGTAGTAGATCCACGCGCAGCGGTTCAATTCGATGCCGGTCTTCAGGCAGAGATCGGCAAGGACGAAGTATCGAGACTGTGCCGACGGCAGAACTGCCCGGAACCCGTCCTGGATCGTCCGCAACAGTGCACCGTCCAGTGTGCCGGCCGGCTCACCGTGGACGGCGAGGTACCGGTTGGCCCACAACACATCGTTGCCGATCTCCTGCGCAGCGACGGCAGCGCCGGCGATCTGATTCGCGGTGGCGCTGAACCTCTCGTATGTCTCGGACATCACGACCTCCTCAGCGACTCGACGAGGCCGTCGATGGAATCGTCGTCGAGCTGGCCGGCCACACCGCGATCCGCCTGCACGACGAAGACCGCGACCTCCGCTGAGGCCAGGCCGGTGGTGGCCACGAAGTCCCACCGTGCTGCCGGCGGGGCACATTCGTGGATGTGCGGGATGTCGGCTACACGCGCCGTGATCCGGACCGCCGGATTTCCGTCGATGTCGAAATGGACCGGGGCCGAATACTCGACCGTCGGCGACTGTTCCCGGCCGGAGTACATCCACTCGACTGCTCGAACCTCGTGAGCAGCCACGGTCAGCAGGTCACCGGCGGGCCGCCCCGTGATACCCACGGACGCCAGCGTGGACGTGTCTTCCGCGGCGCAGTACCCATTCCCGAAGGAGGATGCCGAACCGATCACCATCATTTCACCGCCACGGCCGTTCCACCCCATAATGGACTCTCCCCCGAACCAGCCGGGTGGCGTGGTGTACGTGAGCCCGAACTTCGTCGGTACCGGTTGCGGTGCGCCCTCGGGAACGTCGGGCAGTTTCGGAGCCCGCTCCATCGTTGGGAATCCCGGTGGCAGTTCACGTCGTGGTGTTGTGGCAGTAGGTGACTCGGCACGTGACGTCGTGACCGGTGGGGCCCACTCCGGCGCCGCATCCGGAACATCCGGCGCCAGCAGGCTCCCTGCTGCCGATATCCCGCCGATGGCGAGCGCGCCCCCCACGCACCACAACACCACTTTGCCCAGCTCGAAGACGACGACGCCCCACTTCGACATTTCTCGACCCCCCTTGTCGACAGCGGAACCATACCAGTTGATCTGGTCCACAGGGTTTTCCGCGCCCCGAGGGTGTGGAGAACCGGGACCGCCGAACGAGCAACGGCCGCCGGGACGTGGGAGAACGGGGTTCTGCGCGGTCCGCGGGATCGGTCGATCTCACATGCTGTCGAGGCGCCACTGGGCGAGCTGGACTGCGTTCGAGACGCATTCGGTCACCACCGCCGATCGTTCGGCGGGTCCGGGCGCCGTGAGCACCTGCAATCGGTCCGCCTCGCCGATCGGAACGAACCGCGCCAGTGCGAACAGCCGCGCGCCCGGCTCGTCGGGCAGTTCGGTGATGCTCGGCGGTTCGATCCGACCGTTCGACAGCCGGTCGAGCAGACCGTAGAGCCGGCCGAGCCCCACGCTCAGTTCGGCGAAATCCACCGGGCCGGAAACCGTGTCCGGCCACGGCTCGACCTCCGCGCGTGGGTACGGGTCGTCCGGAAGCCAGTTCTTCACCCGGATCCGCTCTTCCCCGATGCACTCCAGGACGTATCGACCGTCGTCGAGTTCGGTGTCCATCACGATCCGCGCGATCGTGCCGACGTCGTGGCGGGTCTCCCCGCCCCCCACCTCGTGCCCTCGCTCGATGAGCACGACGCCGAATCGTGGCCCGTCCGGATCTGCGAGGCAGTCCCGGACCAGGCGGCGGTAGCGCGGCTCGAACACATGGAGCGGAAGCGCGTCGCCCGGCAGCAGCACGGTTCCCAGCGGGAACATCGGGAGCACGGGCATCAGGGCAGCCGCAGCCGGGGAATCGGCGGTTCCGGAATCGGCTCGCCGCGTTCGATCTCGGTCAGCAGGTGCTCGGCCCACGCCGCCAGACCGTCGATGTCCAGCCCGTGCGGCGGCTCGTCCTCGTAGTGCCGGATCCGCGCCTCCCCCTGCCGCAACAACGACGCCGCACCCGCCGGATTGCCCCGCAGCAGATGCGTCAGCCCCACGGCGAGCTGCGCCAGCCCCTGCCACAGGGGCCGCTCCTCGGCCGGCGCCGATTTCCACGTGCTCTCCAGCACCTCGTGCGCATGAAACGGATGGCCGTGGTCGAGCAGTCGCTGGGCCTCGGTGATCGCCTCGTCGGGCTCGAGGTCCAGGTCCTCCGGGACCCGTTCGACACCCTCCTCGCCGTAGGGGAGGGGACGCCCCAGCGCGTCGCGCGGACGGGCATTCTGCGGCCTACCGTCGACGGTTCGATCCCGTTCAACCATGAACCCAGCGTAAACCGGTATCGCCGACCCGACCGCGCTTCTCGCGAGCCCCGTCGACGGCGCGGGCCAGCTCGTCGCGCAGCAGCTCCGGCGACGCGGGACAGACGTGGGTGTGGCGGCCCGTCCGGAACAGGTACCGGCCGTCCCCGACGACGTCGAACCAACCGAGATCGGTGACCGGCGTGAAGGTCAGACCGTCCGGTGAGGACAGTACCCGCAGGTTGCCCGTCCCGGACCGGGGATCGGTCAGCAGCCGTCGCAATCGGACTGCGGGCGGCGCCTGCGCGGTCCGCAGTACCTGCGTCGGGGTCGAGAACTCCGCCACCTCCGCGGTGGGCGCGGACAGCGCCGGCGCCGTGCCTGCGGGTGCGTCGGGCAGACACTGCACGACGGCGTCCGCCAAGGTGTACGCCGACGTGGTCGTGACGACGAAGTCGCCGGCACGCCCCGGTTCCTGTCGCACCAGGACCGCGGAGTCGTGCCTGATGCAGCCCCGCAGCCGCAGCTCGGAGTCGGCCGAGGTCTGCCCGTACGCCTCGACGGTGACCTCCGCGTGCCGCATCGTCGCCATCGCCGCCGCGAGCTGCTCGTCGGGATTCATGCGCCGCCACCGGTGGGCCGCCTCCACGTTCGCGGCGTGTTCGTCCTCCCACAGCGCGGTCGAGCGGTAGCGCAGGGGAAACGGGACCTCGTCGAGTCCTGTCGCGGTCCACAGCGCGAGGAACCGGTCGGGTGTGAGCCGCCACGTCATGCCGGATCGACCCCCAGTACCGGCGGCGCGGTGAGCGGCATCGGACCGATCAGCTCGTTCCCGTTGTCGATGCCCACGAGGTAGCTGGGCACCGTGCGGGCGGCGTCGTCGTCCCGTGCCGGGCGTGCGGGGGCGCCCAGCATGCCCGGGTACATGCCGCCCGCGCGGCCGGAGCCGGCGCGCGCGCCGGGACCCGACGTCGCCGAACCGGTCGTTCCGTTCGCCATCGGCACGCCGCCGACGGGACCGGGTCCGCCGAGTCCCGGAGCGCCGGCGCCGGTCCCCGCGCCGGCGCCTCCCGCGCCACCGCCCCCCGACGTCGCTCCGCCGGTTCCGCCCGGGAATCCCCCAGGGGAGCGCTCCGGGGTCGTGGTCGCGCCGGCCGCCGTCGTCGCGGCCGGGACGGTCGTCGAGGGCTCGGCAGCACCCGTCGTCGGGTCGCCCGGTGCCGCGTGACGGTCTGGGGCAGGGGCGTCTGGGGCTGGGGCGTCGGGGGCTGGGGCGTCGGGGGACGCGGTGTCCGTGACCGGTCGGCCGTCGCTGCCGGCTCCCGCGGGCCCGGAACCGCCACCTCGGCCGTTCGCACTATCCGCGGGGCGCTCCGCTGGGCTCGGTCCGAGCGGTCCCGATCCTTCCGTCGCCTCGTGCGGGGACGGCAGGATCGGGACCGCCGTGCCGGATTCGCGGTAGTGCGGGACGTAGAGCGACTCCATGACGCGCACGGCCTCGGTGCGTGCAGCCTCCGCCGCCCGCGCGAACTCCGCCGTGTCCTGTGGCACCACCACACCCGACGGCATCGGGATCCGTATCGGCGGTGGTTGCACATTGGTTCGGACGGCGGTGGCGATCTCCGATGCCGCAGCCAGCTTCGTCGACACCGCCAGCAGGGCGGCGACCAGTTGTTCGGCCGACGTCGCGAAGGAGCGGGTCGCCGCCACGGCCTGCTGTGCCGCCTCGCCGTCCCATCCCTCGGCAATCTTGTTGCAGATCATCTGGGTTCCGAAGATGAAGCCGATGCTCATGTCGGTCGCGATCGCGCGCCAGCTCTCCGCCAGGCTCCTCATCGCACCCGGGTCCATTCTCTGGACGTCCCGGTAGATGGCGTCGTGCTCCATGCTGTGGAAGTTCTCGAACACGGTGGCATAGTCCGGATCGAAGCTGCCGTCGAGCCGTGCAACCAGGCTGGTGTGCCAGTTCGTCAGGGCGTCGACCCGCTCCGGCACCGCGGGATCGAGCAGCGGATCGAGCATCGACCGGATCGGATTCTCGTTGTACGACAATTTATTCGGCACTTCCGCTCACGACCGCGACGTGTCGCGCCGCGCGTCTTCCGGTGCCGTGTGAAGCCTCGACTGACATGCCCATGGAGTCCCCCCGATTCCGTGGTAGTGCGCAGGATCGTAGCGGACCGGACAGTCCTGTGGCGAGTCGTGCCGGGCCGTGCAGGTGGTGCCGCGATCGCCCTCGTCGCATCCGCGCGGTCCCCAGTCGTACGCGCCCTCGATTGCGTTCGCGGATGACTGGCGCCCGCGCGGATATCGCGCGACTCGTCGAACGGTGCAAAAGTGCTGGCGTTCACGTGGAGTCGGTCGTGCCGAGACGCCGGACCCAGTCGTACTCGGCGTCGAGGAATCCCTGCCCGCCGGCGGCGAAGGTCTCGCGCATGCGGGTGAGGACCTCGTGGAACTGGGTGAGCCGCTCGTAGGCGGACTCCGGGGTGCCTCTGGCCTTGAGGAGGAAGCCTCGGCGAAGTTGTTCCGCGGACTCGAATCCGCCGAAGCTCACGGCTCGGGTCAGGTCCTCGGATCGGTCGATCGCGTGGGACAGTGTCATGAGCATGGTGTCGCATAGTGCGACGATCTCGTCGATCGTGTGGGGGTCGAGTCGCAGCGGTTTGCTCACCCTGTTCCTTCCGATCAGTTGTCGATGAGTACGGAGATGCGCGCGGCGGTGTCCTCGAGTCCGGCGCACCATTCCCCTTGCGGGACGCCGTTGCCGTGGTCGGGGTGGTAGACGCGCGAGATGATGAGGACGCCGAACGACGTCTCCACGTTGACGGCACACGCGCGGCGCAGACTCGGGTCGACCTCGAGGAGGGCGCGTCGGCCGTCGACTTCGATGGGGGTCGCGTACTCGGCGACCTTCTCCTGCACTTCGGCGAAGGTGATGTTGCCGGAATTGAGATTGAGTCCGTAACGACGGAGAACTCCGGGGATGCGTAACGTGCCCTGATAGCTGCACCCGAGGAAGGTGTAGTGCGTCGCGGCGAAGTCGCTGACCTCCTCCGACTTCGGGTCGTAGCCGGCGTCGCGGAGTACCTGGTCGGGGATGTCGAGGCAGGGGTCGAACGTGACCGGGGGCCGGTCGGATTCGTCGACGATGCGCGGCACACGGGTGGTCGACGTGGCCGGCGGCTCCGCGGGTGCTGTGGGTTCCGGGGGTGCGACGGAGGTGCACGCGCCGGCCGTCGCCGCCGCGACGGCGACGATCCACCCACGCGTGCGTACCCGTCGTCGTTCTCGGTAGGTCGCGGCGCGAGCGTGTGGCCGACGCGCTCTCCGGTCACCCGCGACATCCGTTGCGTGCGCAGTCGGCCGATCGCCGCGCGAAGACGTCCCCCCGATCATGGACCCCCCGATCCGTCGTGTGGGGCAGATCCTAACGGACGGCGCCGACGAGGCGCAGGGCCAGATCGGAGTAGAGGTTCGCGATGGCGTGGGGCTCGTTGTAGCGGCCGGAGGGGTACCAACGGCAGATGTCGACGCACAGCGACATCAGGGCCAGGGTGACGCCCTCGGTGTCGGGGACGGTGAACTCGCCGGAGGCGACCCCGGCGTCGACGATGGTGCGGACGACCTGGGTGGTGCGTCGGCGCAGGCCGGTGATGACGCGGTAGTGCTCCGGGGTGAGGGCGGTCAGTTCGTACTGGACGACGCGGGCGCGGCGATGGTGCTCGGCCTGCCACTCGGCGAACCGGGCGATGACGGTGGACAGACGCGTGGTGGCGTCCTCGTCGGGCAGGTCGGCGGTGCGCACCACCTCGAGGGCGAGATCGTGGCCCTCGTAGCTGATCGCGTAGAGCAGTTCTTCCTTGGACTTGTAGTGCGGGTACATCGCGGCCGGGCTCATGTCGAGGCGGGCGGCGATCTGGCGGGTGGTGGTGCCGCCGTAGCCGTTCTCGGCGAACACCTCGACGGCTGCCTCGCGTAGCCGGGCCGCGGCCTTCGATCCGCTGATCACCGCGTCCCTGGATGTGCTCACGTCGTGCTCCCGTTCCTGCTGCGGCCTGGTTGACAAGATAGCGGCCGCGGTTCACTATAAGCGCACGCTTAGAAAATAAGCAGATGCTTACAGATTTGAGGAGCGGTTGATGCGACGCACCCTGTACGGCCCCGATCACGAGGCGTTCCGCGAGTCGGCGCGCGAGTTCGTGAACCGGTTCGTCATGCCCCGTGCGGAGGAGCTCATCGAACGTCACGAGATCCCGCGTGACATCTGGATCGAGGCCGGTAAGGCCGGCTTCCTGGGGCTCGAGATCCCGGAGCGCTTCGGTGGCATGGAGGCGAACGACTACCGCTTCAACGCCATCCTCGGCGAGGAGTTCGCCCGGGCCAACATGGCGCTGTCCTCGTCGATGGGTATCCATTCGGACATCACCGTCCCCTACATCGTCCACCTGGGCAACGAGGAACAGCGCGAGCGCTGGCTGCCGCGCTGCGCCACCGGCGAGCTCATCTGCGCCATCGGCATGACCGAGCCGTCCGGCGGCTCCGACCTCGCCAACCTGAAGACCACCGCCGTGCGCGACGGTGACGACTGGATCCTCAACGGCGCCAAGACGTTCATCACCAACGGCTACAACTGCGACCTCGTCGTCGTCGCGGCCCGCACCGACCCGTCGAAGGGCGCGAAGGGCATCTCCCTGTTCGCCGTCGAGCGCGGGATGGAGGGCTTCGAGAACGGCCGCAAGCTGGACAAGGTCGGTCAGCCCGAGGCTGACACCGCAGAGCTGTTCTTCAAGGACGTTCGCGTCCCGCACGCCAACCTCATCGGCGAGGAGGGCATGGGCTTCATCTCGATGATGAAGATGCTGCCGCAGGAGCGACTCGGCTCCGCGGTCAACAATGTGCACCACGCCAAGCACATCCTGCTCGAGACCATCGAGTACGCGAAGGAGCGCAAGGCGTTCGGCCAGGCCATCGGCGCCATGCAGTACAACAAGTTCCTGCTGGCCGAGCTGGTCACCAAGATCGAGGTCGCCGAGGCGTACGTCGACCAGGCCGTCGAGGCGCATGCCGACGGCAAGCTCACCGCCGTGGACGCGGCCAAGGCGAAGTGGTGGAGCGCGCAGACGCAGTCCGAGGTCCTGGACGCGTGCGTGCAGATCCACGGTGGCTACGGGTTCATGAACGAGTACCGTGTGGCTCGTGCATGGAAGGACGCCCGCGTCACCAAGATCTGGGCCGGCACCAACGAGATCATGAAAGAACTCATCGGCCGCGATCTGGGCCTGTAGAGACTCGAAGCGTCAACACCGAACAAGGAGCGCGTGATGCCCGAAGCTGTGATTGTCTCCGCCGCCCGTTCCCCCATCGGGCGGGCAATGAAGGGGTCGCTCAAGACCGTGCGCCCGGACGATCTGGCCACCCAGATGGTCGCCGCCGCCCTGGCGAAGGTGCCGGAGCTGGACCCGACCCAGATCGACGACCTGTTGCTCGGCTGCGGCCAGCCCGCCGGCCAGTCCGGGTTCAACATCGCCCGCGTCGTCGCGGTGCAGTTGGGCTACGACTTCCTGCCCGGCGTGACCGTCAACCGCTACTGCTCGTCGTCGCTGCAGACCACCCGCATGGCGCTGCACGCGATCAAGGCCGGCGAGGGGGACGTGTTCGTCTCCGCCGGTGTCGAGTCCGTCTCGAGCTTCGTCACCGGCAACGCCGACGGCCTGCCGAACACCAAGAACCCGCTGTTCGCCGACGCCGAGGCCCGCACCGCCACGCTCGCCGAGGGCGGCACGGCGTGGACGGACCCGCGCAGCGAGGGTCTGCTGCCCGACGTGTACATCGCGATGGGTCAGACCGCGGAGAACGTCGCGTCGATGACCGGCATCTCCCGCGAGGACCAGGACCGGTGGGGCGTGCGGTCGCAGAACCGGGCCGAGGAAGCCATCAAGTCCGGCTTCTTCGAGCGCGAGATCAGCCCCGTCACCCTGGCCGACGGCACCGTCGTGACCACCGACGACGGCCCCCGGCCCGGCACCACGTACGAGGCCGTGAGCCAGCTCAAGCCGGTGTTCCGCCCCGACGGCACCATCACCGCGGGCAACGCCTGCCCGCTCAACGACGGCGCCGCGGCCCTGGTGATCATGTCCGACACCAAGGCCGAGGAGCTGGGCCTGACCCCGCTGGCACGGATCGTCTCGACCGGCGTGTCCGGCCTGTCGCCGGAGATCATGGGCCTGGGCCCGATCGAGGCGGTCAAGAAGGCCCTCGCGAACGCCGGCAAGACCATCTCCGACATCGACCTGTTCGAGATCAACGAGGCGTTCGCCGTGCAGGTGCTCGGCTCCGCCCGTGAGCTCGGCATCGACGAGGACAAGCTGAACGTCTCCGGTGGTGCGATCGCCCTCGGCCACCCGTTCGGCATGACCGGGGCGCGGATCACCGCCACGCTGCTCAACAACCTGCAGACCCACGACAAGCAGTTCGGCGTGGAGACGATGTGCGTCGGCGGTGGTCAGGGCATGGCGATGGTGCTCGAGCGCCTGAGCTGACCCCTCTCGACCGGAACGCGAACGAGGCGCGGTCGCGGGCCCGAAAGGGCTTGTGACCGCGCCTTTTTCGAAAAAACAATCTTGAACTCGAGCGCGAATTCAACTATACAAGTCGCGTAGGTACCAATTTTCGGAGGAGACTACCCCCATGTCCGTACTCGACAAGTTCCGACTCGACGACCGCGTCGCGATCGTCACCGGCGCGTCCTCCGGCCTCGGCGTCGCCTTCGCTCAGGCCCTCGCCGAGGCCGGAGCCGACGTCGTGCTCGCGGCCCGTCGCGCGGACCGGCTCGAACAGACCGCCGAACTCGTCCGTGCGGCAGGTCGCCGCGCGCTGAGTGTCGAGACCGACATCGCCGAGCCCGAGCAGGCGCAGCGGATGGTCGACGCCGCGGTCGAGCACTTCGGCAAGGTCGACATCCTCGTCAACAACGCCGGTATCGGCACGGCCGTCCCGGCCACCAAGGAGACTCCGGAGCAGTTCCGGCGCGTCATCGACATCAACCTGAACGGTTCGTACTGGGCAGCGCAGGCCGCCGGGCGCGTCATGCAGCCGGGCAGCGCCATCGTCAACATCTCCTCCGTCCTGGGCCTCACCACCGCGGGACTGCCGCAAGCCGCCTACGCCGCGAGCAAGGCCGGCGTGATCGGTCTGACCCGCGACCTGGCCCAGCAGTGGGGGGCTCGCAAGGGCATCCGCGTCAATGCCATCGCGCCGGGATTCTTCGAGACGGAGATGACCGACGAATACCAGCCCGGCTATCTCGACAGCATGAAGCCGCGAATCGTCCTGGGCCGCACCGGTGATCCCGCCGAGATCGCCGCCACCGCCGTGTGGCTCACCTCGGCGGCCGCCGGTTACGTCACCGGACAGACGATCGCGGTCGACGGCGGCCTCACCATCAACTGAAGTTTCCAACCACACCGGAGGTAAGCAGTGAGCGAAGCAAGCACCCGTACCGCCATCGTCACCGGCGCCGCGCGCGGTATCGGCGCCGCAGTGGCCAAGCGTCTCGCCGAGGACGGATTCCAGGTCGCGGTTCTGGACCTCGACGAGTCCGCATGCGCCGACACCGTCTCGGCCATCGAGTCGGCCGGCGGCAAGGCCCTCGCCGTCGGTGCGAACGTCGCCGACGAGCAGTCCGTCGCCGCGGCCGTGGAGAAGGTCGCGAGCGAACTGGGCGATCCCACGGTGCTGATCAACAACGCCGGCATCACCCGCGACAACCTGCTGTTCAAGATGACCGTCGACGACTGGGACGCCGTGATGAACGTGCACCTGCGGGGTGCGTTCCTCATGTCCCGTGCGACGCAGAAGTACATGGTGGAGGCCAAGTTCGGTCGCATCGTCAACCTGTCGAGCACCTCCGCGCTGGGCAACCGCGGCCAGGTCAACTACTCCGCGGCCAAGGCCGGCATGCAGGGCTTCACCAAGACCCTCGCGATCGAGCTCGGCAAGTACGGCGTGACCGCCAACGCGATCGCCCCCGGTTTCATCGAGACCGAGATGACCGCGGCGACGGCCGAGCGGGTCGGGATGTCGTTCGAGGACTTCAAGGCCGCCGCGGCGTCGCAGATCCCCGTCGCCCGCACCGGAAAGCCCGAGGACATCGCGCACACCGCGTCGTTCCTCGCGAGCGAGGGCGCGGGCTTCGTCTCCGGCCAGGTCATCTACGTCGCCGGTGGTCCGAAGGACTGACGGCGGAGACCGAACCACGACGACGCCGTGCGTCCTTCCCCCCTGCGGGAGGACGCACGGCGTCGTCGTCTGTACGGTCGGTTACGGCTGCCGGACCGCCTGCCGGCGGTGCAGGAGCCAGCACGCGCCCGCGATCGTCGCGGTGAGGGCACCCGTCGCGACGAGTTGGGTGCGCGCGGCCGAGTCGAACAGTGCGAGCACGGCGATGCCGGCGAGCAGGCCGAGCGTCGCGTACGACAGGTACGGGAAGCCCCACATCTTCAGCGGCAGAGCGTCTTCGGTGCCTTCGCGGCGTGCCCGCTTACGCAGCACGAGGTGCGAGACCGCCACGAACGTCCACAGCACGAGGATGGTCGAGCCGACCGCGTTGAGAAGCAGCGGCAGGACCTTGTCGGGACGCACGTAGTTGAGTGCGACGGTGACGAATCCGAACGCCACCGAGGCCAGGACCGCGTTGCGGGGCACGCCGTTGGCGGCCACCCGGCCGAACACCGGGTACGCCGAACCGCGTTGCGAGAGCGAGTAGATCATCCGTGAGGCGCTGAAGAGCATCGCGTTGAGCGAGGACAGCAACGCCACCACGACGATCACGGTCATCACGGCGGCGGCCCCCGGCACCGAGCCGGCGTTCAGCACCGCGACGAACGGTCCCGTGACAAGATCCTCGGAGGTCCACGGCAGCACCGTCACCATGATCAGCACCGAGCCGATGTAGAAGACCAGGATGCGCCAGATCAGCGTGCGCACCGCGCGGCCGACGTTGCGGCGCGGATCCGAGGTCTCGGCGGCTGCGATCGCGATGATCTCGGTGCCGCCGAACGCGAACACCACGATGAGCAGTCCGGCGGCGATGCCGGCGATACCGGTGGGGGCGAAGCCTCCGTGTGCGGTCAGGTTCGCGAACCCGGTGCTGTCGAAGGCCGGCACCCAGCCGGCGATCATCGCGACGCCGATCGCGAGGAAGGCGACGATGGCGACGATCTTCAGTGCCGCGAACCAGAATTCGACCTCACCGAACCGGCGCACGCCGACGAGGTTCACGCCGGTGAGGACGACCATGAAGAACAGGGCCGCGGCCCACTGCGGGATCCCGGGGATCGAGGCGGCGGTGATGGCGGCGGCGCCGGTGGCCTCCGCCGCGATCACGATGACCACCTGGATCCAGTACAGCCAGCCGATGGTGCGACCGGCGACGGAACCGAGGGCGTTCTCCGCGTGCACCGAGAACGCACCGCTGGCGGGGTTCGCGGCCGCCATTTCGCCCATCATCCGCATGATGAGGACCACGAGGGCTGCAGCGGCGAGGAACGAGACGAGGATGGCCGGGCCGGCGACCGCGATGCCGGCGCCGGAGCCGACGAACAGGCCCGCGCCGATCGCGCCGCCGAGGCTCATCATCACCAGTTGCCGCGGTCGCATCGCCTGATGCAGCATCGCCCGTGGGGCGGGCGCGGCCGTGGTGGCCGGTGGGGTGGCCAAGGTGTCAGTCATCGATGCGCTCCCCCGCCGGCACCAGCTGGTCGAGGGCGATCTCGAACGCCGTGGCCGCGACGCCCGTATGGTCGGCGCTGCGCTCGTGGCAGCGCTGCAGCGCCCCGGCAACCGTGTCCGAGACGTCACCGAAGATCGCGGCGTCGGAGACCTCGACGTCGCCCTCCATGAGCTGCGCGAAGGCGCGGGCCATGCCGCTGTTGGCGATGAAGTCGGGGATCACCGAGACGGACTTGTCGGCGTGCTCGTAGGTGGGACCGTAGAAGATCTCGTCGTCGGCGAAGGGGACGTTCGCGCCGCTGACGATCACCTCGAGGCCCGCCGCGACCATACGGTCGACCTGCTCGCGGGTGACCAGCCGGGACGCGGCGCACGGGAGGAAGACCTCGGCGCCGAGGTCCCAGATCGCGTCGTGCACCTCGGTGAAGGGACGCATCCGGTCGCTGCGGAGCGCGTTGCCGTTCTTGGTCAGCAGCAGGGTGCGCACCTCGTCGAAGTCGAGTCCGTCCGTGTCGAGGATGCCGCCGTCGCGGTCGATGATGCCGACGACGCGGGCGCCGGCCTGTGCCAGGTAGTAGGCCGCGGCCGCCCCGACGTTGCCCCAGCCCTGGACGAGCACGCGCTTGCCGGTGAGCTCGCGGTTGCCGGCCGCGTCCCCGTAGATGCGGTAGTGGTGCCGCACCGACTCGGCGACGCCCCAGCCGGTGATGAGATCGGCCACCGTGTACTTCGCGTCCGGGGCGGGGGTGAAGCGGGTGTCCTCGACGACCTTGGCCACACCGAGCCGCAGCTGCCCGACCCGCTGGATGCGCTCGCGCTCGTCCGCGGCGAAGTGCCCGTTGACGACGCCCTCCTGGGGATGCCACAGACCGTTGCTCTCGGTGAGCGGCACGACCTCGGTCATCTCGTCGACGTTGAGGTCGCCGCCGGTGCCGTAGTAGGCGCGCAGCAGCGGCGCGACGGCCGCGAACCAGCGGCGCAGCACCCCGTCCTTGCGCGGGTCGGACGGATCGAAGTCGATGCCGGACTTGGCGCCGCCGATGGCCGGACCGGAGACGGTGAACTTGACCTCCATGGTCTTGGCCAGGGACTCGACCTCGCGGCGGTCGAGGCCGCGGCGCATGCGGGTGCCGCCGCCGGCCGCTCCACCGCGCAGGGAGTTGATGACGACCCAGCCGCGGGCAGTGGTCTCGGTGTCGTGCCACTCGAAGACGATCTCGGGGGCCTTGTCCTCGAAACGGGTCAGCAGGTTCTTCATGTCTTCTCTCGGGAGTCGGGACGGTGCGGTGCCCGGGTGCGGGCGAATGAAGAAGACTGTGACCGTGGTTACAAACGCCGCGCAAGTGCGGCCTGCGCTACTGATCAGCCTGAAGAGCTGTAGCGCAGCGGGATGCCGATTTTCTGTGCAGTGTGCAGAGCTGTGCCGCCGTTTTCTGCGGGGGAGGGCTGGTGGGCCGGTCGTCAGCTCTACCGGCGGTAGGCGGGCGCTTTGGCGGTTCTGCCCGGCTGGAGGGTGCGCAGCAGGGGCATGGCCCGGTAGCGGACCACCTCCGACAACACCATGACGCTGGTTGACCGGGCGACGATCGACGAGCGGTTCAGTTCGATCAGCGTCTGTTGCAGCCCGAGGTGGGAGTCCGCGGCGATCCGGCACAGGATGTCGCCGGCGCCGGTCGTCGCGAACGCCTCGAGCACCCCGGGAATCGCTTCGAGGACATCGGTGATGGCTTCGAGCGCACCCTGGACGATCTCCATCGTCACGAAGGCTTGGACCTCGAATCCGGCCGCCGCCAGGTTCAGGCGCGGTTCGTAGCCGGCGATGACGCCGGACTCCTCGAGCCGGCGCACCCGTGCCGAGACCGTCGCGCGCGCCACCCGCAACCGCCGGGACAACTCCAGCGCACCGATCTTCGGATCCGTGTGCAGCGTTTCCAGGAGCGCGAAATCCAACTCGTCCAGCTGCACGGCGTCACGCATGGCCGTTCCTTCCGAAGAGGCGGCGGAAACTGTACCGATTGTATAGCGGTGCGCCCGGCATCCCTCGTATTCCAGTCAGGTGGGCCAGCTGAAAAGGGGGAGATTGCGCCGTCCTTGCGACAGGTTTTTCCTGGTGACACACGACACACCGATGGCGCCGCGTCCGGCGGCAGGAGGAATCGCCATGACTCTCGAGTTCACCCTTACCGACAGCGAGAAGCTCGCCCAGCTGAACGCCGAGGAACTGCGGCAGCTCGTCGGCCTCGTCGAGTACGACGCCGATCGGGACCCGTTCCCCGTCAGCGGCTGGGACGCGGTGGTGTGGGTGGTGGGTAACGCCACGCAGGCCGCGCACTACTACCAGTCCGCGTTCGGAATGGAACTGATCGCCTACTCCGGTCCCACCACCGGCAACCGCGACCACCACGCCTACGTCCTGCGGAGCGGTGCGGTGCGGTTCGTCGTCAAGGGTGCGGTGGATCCGGACAGCCCGCTCGTCGACCACCACCGCCGGCACGGCGACGGCGTCGTCGACATCGCGCTGCAGGTGCCCGACGTCGACAAGTGCGTCGCGCACGCCCGGGCCCAGGGCGCGACGGTGCTCGAGGAGCCGTACGAGATCAGCGACGAGCACGGCACGGTGCGTCTCGCCGCGATCGCCACCTACGGCGAGACCCGGCACACCCTCGTCGACCGCTCGCGGTACTCCGGCACGTATCTGCCCGGCTACGTGGACAAGTCGTCGACCTACCGCAAGCGCGACGGCGCTCCCAAACGGATCTTCCAGGCGCTCGACCACGTGGTCGGCAACGTCGAGCTCGGCCACATGGACGAGTGGGTCGACTTCTACAACCGCGTCATGGGATTCACCAACATGGCCGAGTTCATCGGCGACGACATCGCCACCGACTACTCGGCCCTGATGAGCAAGGTGGTCTGCAACGGCAACCACCGCGTCAAGTTCCCGCTCAACGAGCCGGCCGTGGCGAAGAAGCGCTCGCAGATCGACGAGTACCTCGACTTCTACCGCGGTCCCGGCGCACAGCACCTGGCGCTGGCCACCAACGACATCCTCACCGCCGTCGACCGGCTCCGTGAGGAGGGCGTGGAGTTCCTCGCCACCCCGGACGCCTACTACGAGGACCCCGAGCTGCGGGCCCGGATCGGCGAGGTGCGGGTGCCGATCGAGGAGCTGCAGAAGCGCGGCATCCTCGTCGACCGCGACGAGGACGGCTACCTGCTGCAGATCTTCACCAAGCCGATCACCGACCGGCCGACCGTCTTCTTCGAACTGATCGAACGGCACGGTTCGCTCGGCTTCGGCAAGGGCAACTTCAAGGCCCTGTTCGAGGCGATCGAGCGGGAGCAGGAAGCGCGCGGCAACTTCTGATCGCTTCCGCGCTGCGGGATCAGGGCTGCGGGATCAGGCGTTCCGGACGACCTGGTCCCGCAGCGCGTTCTCGGTCCGCCGCACGATCGTGCCCACCAGGGGCTCGATGAGCAGCCCGGCCGCACGCCCGGCCGGGCCGCCGGGCAGCTGGTAGCCGAAGTCGACGGCGAGCCGCATGTCGCCGTCGCCCAGGTCGTCGAACTGCCACGCCGAGCGGGTGCGGAAGCCGGAGATCGAGCTCAGCACGATCCGGTGGTTGTCCTCCCACTCGACGATCTCGAGCCGGGAGGTGAAGGCGGCCGGACCGATCCGCATGCACGCGTCGAACACCGCGCCCACGCCGCGGACCTGCTCGCCCACGGGCTCGAAGCGGGTCACGCCGTACATCCACTCCGGGACCGTGCGGTGGTCGGCGACGTATGCGAAGGCGGTGTCGAGTTCGACGTGGGCCACCCCGTCGTGGCGCACGTGGATCATGCGGCGATCGTCAGTCATACGGCGGAACCTCCGCCGGGAACCTAGCGGACTTGCTCGCACCTTCGGAATCCGCCCAGGCAGCAGTGCGGGCGGATTCCGGACGAGCGCGCGAATTGCCCCGCCCGAGGCCGGCGCGCGCTCAGGCGACGTGGCCGAGATTCGAGCGCAGCGCCTGTTCCGTCTGGCGGATCGCGGTACTCACCACCGGTTCGATGAGCTTGCCCAGTGCCCGCCCGGCCAGCCCGCCGGGGAGCTGGTAGGCGAAGTCGACGTCGAGACGGACCCGGCCGTCGCCGAGGTCGGCGAGTTCCCACCACGAGGAGGTGCGGAATCCGGCGATGGAGTCGAGGACGATCCTGCGGTCGAGTTCCCAGTCGACGATCGCCAGGCGCGAATCGAGGCCCTTCGGCCCGATCTGCATGGTGGCGTCGAAGATCGCGCCGATGCCGTTGACCTGTGACCCCACCGGTTCGAAGCGGTGGACGCCGTACATCCATTCGGGGACCGTGCGGTGGTCGTCGAGGTAGGCGAACGCCACGTCGAGGGGGACCTCCGCGACGGCGCTGTGGCGGATGTGGATCATCTGTACCTCCGTGGGGACATTTCTGTTACCCAAGGTATCAGGTAACTCGCGTCCTGGGGAGATCCTCAAAGTCGTCCGTTCGGACGCTCGTCCTGCTCTACTCATGGTGACACAGTTCACAGTGGATCCGGTGGGAGGGTTCGTGAAGACCAAGGCTGCGGTGATCAAAGGGCTCAATCAACCGTGGGAGATCGAGGAGATCGACCTGGGCGATCCGGTCGCCGGCGAAGTACAGGTACGTCTGGCTGCGTCCGGGCTGTGCCATTCCGACGAACATCTGCGCACCGGCGCGACGCCGATGCCGTCCTTCCCCGTCCTCGGCGGGCACGAGGGCGCCGGCGTGGTCACCAAGGTCGGGCCCGGAGTCACCAACATCCGGGAGGGCGACCACGTGGTGCTCGCCTTCATCCCGGCCTGCGGGCGGTGCCGCGCGTGCGCGAAGGGCCTGCAGAACATCTGCGACGAGGGGGCGAACCTCCTCACCGGGCAGGCGATCGCCGACAAGACCCACCGGGTGACGCTCAACGGTGACCCGGTGATCCAGATGTGCCTGCTCGGCACGTTCGCGCCGTACGTCACCGTGCACGAAGCGTCGGTCATCAAGATCGAGGACGACATCCCGCTCGACAAGGCCGCCCTGCTCGGCTGCGGCGTCGCCACGGGCTGGGGCTCCGCGACGGCGATCGGCGGCACCAAGGTGGGTGACTCCGTCGTCGTGATCGGCATCGGCGGCGTGGGCATCAACGCGGTACAGGGTGCCGCACACGCGGGTGCCCGGCACGTCGTGGCCGTCGACCCGGTGGAGTTCAAGCGCGATCAGGCCAAGAAGTTCGGGGCGACCCATACCTTCGCCTCGATCGAGGAGGCGCTGCCGGTGATCGGCGAGATCACCTGGGGGGCGATGGCCGACGTCACGATCATCACCGTCGGCGAGATCCACGGCGACATCATCGCCCCGTCCATGGCGCTGACGGGCAAGGGCGGTCAGGTGGTCGTGGTGGGGATGGGCAGCGCCGCCGACACCCAGGTGACGCTGAGCCTGTTCGAGCTGACCCTGCTGCAGAAGCGGCTGCAGGGTGCGATCTTCGGTGGCGTCGGACCGCGCTCGCAGATCCCGAAGCTGCTCGACCTCTACCGCAGCGGGCAGCTCGAACTCGACAAGCTGGTCACCAAGACGTACCGGCTCGAGGACATCAACGACGGCTACGCCGACATGCACGAGGGCCGGAACCTGCGTGGCATGGTGCTCTACGGCGACGACGACTACTGAGTGAGCGGGCGAACGAGCGGCGGATCCCACGACGGATCCGCCGCTCGTTCGGTCTTCCGGCGTCGTCGCATGCCACCGGTCCGGACTGTCGAGCGGACGTCGCCGACGCGCGGCCGGAACGTCCCGGAGGGGCCGCACGCGAACCGCACCCTCGACCTGTGCGACCCCCTGCGTCCACGGGCAACCCGGAACCGGCGTGTCCTGACCGGGGTTCGGTCCGTACTGCACGACGCAGGTCGAGCAACGGGCCTCAGGTGGCGTGCAGTTCCGTTTCGTGAGGAGGATAGGCGTGCACCAGTGCCGTGGTGAGGTGCGGGACCGCGGCGATCAGTGCCTGCTCGGCTTCGTGAGCGACGGAGTGCGCAGCGCTCAGACTGAGCCCCGGATCGACGTCGAGCTCGACATCGGCGTGCAGGCGGTGACCGATCCAGCGCATCTGGAGGCTGCGAACGCGGTCGACGCCGACCCGGCCCGACAGGACGCGTTCGGCTGTGGTGACGAGCTCCGGATCGACGCCGTCCATCAACCGGCGGAAGACGTCCCGGGCGGCGGTGCGCAGAACCAGCACGATGGCGACGGTGATGAGGATT
>SWCF01002288.1_pt1 | contig 20300 bp, 18 predicted proteins | sample 4690081 | NCBI WGS metagenome assembly SWCF01 (sample SAMN10267280, study PRJNA491770) | bioreactor metagenome | isolation source: DHS bioreactor inoculated with | place: Japan: off Shimokita Peninsula
ATTGTTGGATTGTATGAATTTTAAATGACGGTATTATTCACAGTTCTTTTATTTAAATTGATTTTTATTTTACTCGTGATTGTATTTTCCTCTTGATTTAATTTTTTGAAAATGCTATACTTACTAAGTAAATATTTTTTTAGGTGGGCAATTTGCATTATTTTAAAACCCCCTAATATCATGAATTATTCCATATCAATTAAAATTTTATAAGGCGCAATTTATTGAATCTGATTCCAATGCTTCGCAGAATAGTAATTGGAACAAAAAAACTATATATATCTTTTTAAATTCGAATTTTTTTAAGCAAATGCATAACCATACTAATTTTTTGTATATATAATATTAATTTATAGCAAAGGAGGGAAAAAAAATATGAAAGAATACATAAATAATGAAGGACAACTCCGGCTGCTATGGGATACTATTAGAGTAAATATGGAAAGGGTAATGGGGTTCAAAGAAATTGATAATTTTGTCATTCAAGGCCCTTTAAAATGGATAATTGATAAACAGAACCAATTTAGAGGGGATGAATATTTAATGAAAATTGAAAATAATGCGATTTATCTAAGCGAAGCTTCATCTGCTTGTTTAGATGTAACCACTGATTACCTTTGTCACAAAGGGAAATTTAAAATACCTCAACAAGAAATTCAATCTTTTGTTTATTCAATTCGGCAAAATGCTATTCAACCAGCAATTGCACATCAAAATTACATCAGAAGTGGTTGTAGTGGTTGTTATTATCACAACTATCATAATTATTACAAAACTTTATATCAAATGAAACGATACGAAAAACCAAAAATTTATCTGGAAGAAATAGAATTCGTTTGCATTTTTAACCAAATGAAATTTTTGATAGTTCAAGAATTTCTTATAACATTTTTAAAAAACAAAGAGTTCTCGGGAATTGTAAAAAATTTATCCCCTGAGGAAGTCAAAAACACACTTAACGAAAAGGCTGGAATCACAGTTCAATTATGGGGAAAAATTGTACAAATTAGCACATCGAAACCAAATAACACGGTGAAAAAAACGTGGCAAGAAATATGGGCGCAAGATTTGAAGAATTTAAGTATATGAAGTTTTTGAAAGTAATTAAGTCTTTATTTCTTTTGTGATTTTTCGGAAATATTCATTCTTTTAATATTCTAAATTGTACATAAATGAAGTTTATCAAATACCTCACGTGGAGCGTTCTTTTCTAAAATATGTTGAAAAACCAAATAAATCACGATATAACAAATAAATCCTTTGATATAGATTCCTTTATTGAAAATTTTTCAGACATTGACATGTATCAGAAAAATTTCTTTTTAATTTTTCAAATGAATCCTGATGCTTCAACCAAAGAAATACAAAAACGCTATCAACAAATAAATATAGCTCTTAAACTAGGCATGGATGTCCCTGATGGAGAAATGAAATGGAGTGGGTTTCCAGTTAAAGAATATGACCAGGTAACTATTTTGGATTTATTTGAAAAAATTAAACAGCCTGAAATTAATTTGTTCCACCAACTTTTTTGGTTTTGGCAAATCGATGAAAAAACCATATTTCTCAAAAAATTTTCAGACGGATATCACAAATCAATTATTGAATATTGGGATCAAGAAAAACGTAATGATAATTACGTGTCTTATCATAATTTATTAATTTTTGAACACATCAAATTATTGCATAAATGCAAAAATTCCAAAAAACTTAATGATGAAAACATTGAAGAAATTTATATAGAATGGAACCAATTATATAGTGATTGGATAGAGCTGTTAGATCATACGGCCTTATGGGACAAAATAAATAACATTATTCGAAGAATCGATGATGTTCGTTTAAAATCAAACTATTCAAAAAAATTACGTCGAAAAATACTTACTGTTCTTTTTTGGAGTCAAGCTAATTGTTATCTTTATTCAATAAAAAAGAATAGATATAAGTTGGCAGAAATACTACTAAAAAGCATACAAAAGCAAGCAGAAAATCTTAAATTTGGTTGGGAAATAATATTAAAAATTCTTGAAATCCAAAAGAATCGATATTTTTCGATTATATTACAATTCAAAAGTCAGGCATTAAATAATCCGAAATCCTCTATAAAAACTTTAACCAGTCTTATTAATGAAAGTCAATGGTTTCTTACAAGAGCTCCAAATGGACACCTAAAGATTGAAAATTATTTTGAAACCATTGAAAGCGAATTGTTTACATGTATTAAGGTTTGTTTAGAGCAATATGAAAAAACAACTGAAAAATGGAATAATATCATTACCTTCTTGAATAAATTTGAAACATATTTTCCAAATAAATCTGAATTAATAAAACAATATAAAGATGAACTTGCCAACCAAATTACCAATAATCATCATTATCTAACGAGCTATCACAATGAATTGTCGTCGGACTTACAAACAGTAATTGAAGATGCTATTAATAAAATATATGATTTAGAGTTTGAAGAAGCAGATAATTTGTTAGTATCTTATTTAGAAAAGAATCATTCTAGACTCTATCGTCAGGAAGTCAACGCCTTATACATAACTCGTGGTGCTTGTTTAAATCAATTAGCAACAGAACTTTATAATATTGAAATTAAGAAATTTAATCAACCAATTCTGGAATTAGTTAATTGTTATAACAATTATAAAGGCAACGAAGATTATTATTCAAATATTCATAATGCAACCATAAGAAATGAAATCTATCACATAAAAAGTTTGAACAATTTGTTTTGTCAAAGTTGTGCTTTACGAATTTATTCTTATGAAAATCACTATATTATTAAGGATGATGATTTTTATTTTGTTTTTTGTGAAAATTGTTATTCTAATTTTCAAAGTTCAACAACAAAAAAAATTAATTCTTATGAAAAATTAATTAAAAAATGCGGAAAATTACAGTTAGAAGCGCATTTCATGAACTCATCAAGTTTATTGATTAAAAAGAATTTAGATTTTATTCAGCAAGAAGCAAGGGGTGCTTCCATAACCATTCAGAAAACAAGTGTGATTCCTGTTGAACATTTCCCAATTGATAATTTGAACCAAAATACGAAGCAGGTTCAAATTTCTAAAAATCAAGAGAAGGTAACAATTAAGTCTTCAACCTCCTCAAGAAATAATGATATAAAAACCACAAATATAAAAATCCAACAAAATAAGAATAAGTCAAAGAGAACATTAATATTAAGCCTGATTTTTGTTGTAGTTACAATTTTACTAATAATATTGATTTCAATTCTGAGAAATTAATCGATTTTAGAGGAAACATGGAAAAACGAAATCCTCAAAGATTAAAAAAAATATGTGGTAGACAAAACAAGATTATTGAAGAATTTCGAATACCTGATCGATTCATAAATTCTGAATTAGTAGCGAAAAATAATGAATTAATCTTAAAACTAATCGAAATAATTAATCAAAAAGATTTCGATACTCAAAGTCGGGATCAACAAACTCTAAATGATGATTTATCAAAAATTCTGACAATATTGACAAAGCTTATTACTGGTATTTGGCGCGCTCAAAAAAAGATGATCTCGCCAAACTCAAAGGAGCCATTACCAGAATATAAAAATTCTTTCCGGCATTTAGAATCTGGCATGTCTTCGTTAGAACTTGCTGGAATCAAGATGATTGATCCTACAGGAAAGCAATATATGCCTGGCACATCAGAACGAGTTTTGGCTTTTGAAACGAAAAAGGAATTGGAAAAAGAAATTGTTATTGAAACAGTACGACCTTCAATCTACTACAAAAAGGAATTGATACAACAAGCGGAAATTATAGTTGGAACCCCAAATATTGTATGATTCAAAAAGGAGATTATCATGGCTCGCACAACAATCGATTATGGAATTGACTTAGGAACAACCAATAGTGCTATAGCAGTTGCAGACAACAATAAGGTAGAGATAATAAAAAATAATGATAGTTTAGAATCAACTCCCTCAGCTGTGTGGATAGATTCTAAAGAGAGAATTTATGTTGGGGAACAAGCAAAAAGACGAAATTTAAATAAACCTGAAGAAGTAAAACTGGCTTTTAAACGCATCATGGGAACAAAAGAAAAGTTGCGTTTCCCCTGTGGAAAAACCTTATCTCCTGAAGAATTGTCTGCTGAAATTCTAAAATCTCTAAAACAAGATGTTTTTCAAAGAAAAGGCGAATTAATTCGATCCGTTATTATTACTGTTCCAGCTTCGTTTGAGTATCCTCAAATTGATGCAACAAAACGGGCTGCTGATCTTGCTGGTTTTGAACAGGTAATGATTATACAGGAGCCATTTGCTGCAGCTTTAGCATATGGATTTACAAGTAATGAAAATAACAAATTTTGGTTGGTTTATGATTTGGGTGGAGGAACATTTGATGCTGCCTTGATTCAATTGAAGGATGGTGAATTTGATTTAATAGAACATGAAGGTGATAATTTCCTTGGGGGAAAAAATTTGGATGAAAAAATAGTGCAGGAGCTTTTATTACCAAAAATCTGCGCTGATCTAAAAATATCAAGTCCGGAAAGTATTTTTTCAAATATAACAGCTTTGGCAAAACTTATGGCTCAAGCTGAAAGAGTAAAAATTGAGTTATCCCAAAGAGAAATAGCAAATGTGTTCCTGGATGATTTTCTTGAACCTAACTATGAGTTGGATATTGACATTTCTCGCAACCAATTAGCAGAATTGCACAGATCTGATATTGATAAGACAATTCAAAAAACAAAATTATTGATTGAAAGGTCAGGAGTTCCTTTAAAGAAGATTGAAAAATTAATATTAGTAGGGGGACCAACATTAGCTCCTTATTTACGTGAACGTCTTTCCAGTAAAGAATTTGGGGTAGATATTCCATTGGATTATTCGATAGACCCAATCACTGTTGTCGCTCAAGGGGCGGCTTTATATGCCTCAACGAAACTAAATGAAATTCATGATGTAAAAATTAACGAAACGAATAAGGTGGAAATTTCTTTTTCTTACTTCCCTGTAGGAAAAGATTTAGACCCGATGATTGGCGGCCAGGTGAATATCAAACAATTGATTGATGCGCCTGAAACATATCAAATCGAATTTTCCAGAAAAAATACACTTCAAAAATGGATTAGCCCAAAAACTCCATTGGATAAAGAAGGTAAATTTATATCAACTCTTTTTGCGGAAGAAGGTATTCGCAATGAATTTGCTGTTCAATTATATGATCAAAGAGGAGACATTGTATTTACTGACCCAGAAATAATCACCTATATGGTTGCTAATACGCCTGGCAATCCTCCAGCGACCCATAACTTAGGTGTTGCATTAGCAAATAACGAGGCCTTAGTTTTTATTGAGAAAGGACAGGCACTTCCAGCGAGACATTTAGAAGTTTTGAAAACAATACGGTATCTGGAGAAAGGCTCAGAAATAGATTTAATAAATATTCCTTTACTCGAAGGCGAGCAAAAAAGAGCAAATCGTAATTCAAAAATTGGCAATCTTCTAATCCATGCAAAAGAAATAAGTTGTGATATACCCGCAGGGAGTGATGTAGAAGTAACAATCACAATGGATGAAAATCGTCTATTAATAGCTAGAGCTTACCTTCTAAAGCTGGATGAGGAATTTGAAGCGAGATTTGATTTGGAAAATGAAGTAATTGAGAAGGTTAGCGCAAAAGAAGAAATAAATAAGCAAGAGATTAGGTATAAAAATATTTTTGAAAGAGTTGAAAACAATAAACGCTTGAATAAGAAAATTGAAAGTCATGAAATTAATGAGGAGATCGATTTTATTAAAAATCAAATAAATTTTATCAATTCTGAAGGTGATGGAGATAAAAAAGCAATTATTAAAAAGCTTCTAAACGAATTAAAACAAAAAATTGATGAGGTCGATGATGAAGTGAAATTGCCAATTTTAATTGAAGATGCTAAAGCTGAAATTGAAATTTGTGCAAAAGTTGTGGAAGATTATGCAAATGAAAAAGGGGTACAATATTTTTCCGAATTAAGAACCGAAATCGAAGAAGCAATTCAGGAAAAAGATTTAGATAAACTTGAGATTAAGTTAAATAATCTTATAAGTCTAAAATTCCATCTCTTTAAATCTGATCCTGGCTTTTGGGATTATATTCTAGAAATGTTATCCACAGATAAGGAAAAATCGACAGAGCCATTCACCGTTCAAAAATTAATTGATGAAGCAAAAGAACATCTCAATAATAACAATTTAAACAAAGTTGATCGTTTGGTTGGAAGAATTTATGGATACTTTCCTGATGATGAAGCCGAAGTAATATTAAGTGGATATGGTTCAACAGTGATGAAATAAGAGAAATAAAACTATGGATGATAAAATTGCAGAAATTTATGCAGAACTAGAATTATTAATTGATCAACAAAAAAACTTTTTGCTTGATGAGGCAATTGTAAAAGCAACAAACCTTGCTGCAAGTGGTGATTTCACAAAGAGCAAAGAAATTCTTGAGAATAGAATTGATTCATCTCCAGATCACGATAGTTATGATTTGTTAGCCCGAATTGAAGCTCAATCAGGAAATCTTGATTTAGCAGAAAAACATTGGCACAAAGCGTTATCATACCAAAGTAATTGTCCGGATTGTATTTCCGCTTTAGCAAGAATCCAAAAAATTAAGAAAAGTTCAGTTCGAAAAGATAATTCAAGGCTTTTCTATCTTTCGACTCTTCTGGTTCTCTTCTGTATGCTCATTTTGTCGATTTATTTATTAATAAACCAGAACAGTTTTTTGAAAAACTTATCATCAGATATTCAAGATATTCAACAATATAACCTGGCACAAAATGCTGAACCACAAAGTTATCAAGAACTGCCCATTGTAGATATCGAGTCCATTATTCAACCTGATATTGACAATCTCTCAAATGAGTTAATCGAACTGGATAAAAAAATCGAGATAATTAATAATAATCAGGTAGATACACTGAATATTGTCCAAGAGTTACAACTACAAGCTTCAGATTCTGATCAAAACAGTGAAGTTATTATTGATTCAAATAAACTGTTTATTGTTAAGGATGATAAAGAATCATCAGTTATTGAGTTTAAAGCTCCATTGTTTCTATTTGAAGGAATATTAACAGAGTATGGTTTTGATGCATTAAAAGAACTTGGCAATCAATTAGCGAAAATCCCAGAAGGTTATGAAGTGATTATTACCGGATATTCAGATAATTTGGAAGACAAAGAACGTCTTTCTGTTGAACGGGCAAAAATTGCAGCAACTGTTCTTTCAGAATATTCTAGAATTCCTATTGAAAATTTTAGAATTCGCCCCGTTGGTTCATTACCATCACTCTTTCCAAACGACACAAACGAAAATCGATATCTAAATCGGACTGTGTCAATAAAAATTAATAGAAAATAATATGAATATACATTTAAATTTAAATGAAGAATTGGATTTATTGATACTTCTTGCAAACCGTGAAGCACAAGCTTGCGGAGAGGAAAAAATTTCTCAAGAACATATTTTTCTTGCAATTCTTAGACTGTTAGACGGAGCGATAAATTTAGAATCGTCAACTATTACCAAATTTAGAGATACAATTGCAAATATTTCGAGTTATAAGCTAAAAGGTCTATCTATATTAGAGATAGATGAATTCGAATTAACCAAATACAGAAGAGAACTCAATAAATCACTTTACTTATTTGATTCAGTTAAAAGTGAATTATTAAATATTGATGAAGAAATAGAAAATCTCTTAAATAACTTGTTGCCAAGTGAGAAAAATATTTTAGAAATCTTAGGCAAACTTAAAATTAAAGAAATTAAAGGTAATTTGAATGAAAAATTACAGGAAGGAAGCATTAAATCAGGTTATGCTAAAAATCAACAAACCCGACAATATTCAGACTCAAGTTCTTCGTTGGGTCAAATTGGCATTAATTTAACCCAAATAGCTAATGAGGGAAATTTACCACCATTTTTTGGAAGGCAACAAGAGGTGGATCAATTGATCCATGTTTTAATGCGAACAACCAAAAGAAATGCGATTTTGGTTGGACCTGCCGGTGTTGGAAAAACAGCAATTGTGGAAGGTTTGGCTCAAAAAATAGTTTCTCCTGATTGTCCAGATTTTATGAAGAGCTGGACAATTCACCAAATTAATATTTCTTCCATTGTCGCAGGTACAACCTATCGTGGAGAAATGGAAGAGAGACTAAATCAAATAATTGAGGTTGCTCAATCAAATCCAAATATGATTTTGTTTTTTGATGAAATTCATTTAATGATAAACACTGGTAGTATTAGCAACTCTTCTATGGATATAGCAAATATTATGAAGCCCGTGCTTTCAAGAGGTAATGTAAGAATTATTGGAGCTACAACCCAAATTGAATATGAAAGGTATCTAAAGGATGATAGTGCTTTTCAGCGTAGATTTATTAAAGTATTAATTGATGAGCCAAGCAGTGAAAATGCAATAGAAATTTGTAATGCTTGGGCAAAACAAGAAAAGGACAAATTGCAAGTAGAATTCACCCACCAAGCTATTAGTAAAGCTGTTGAATGGTCAATTCAACATATCCCTTCACGATATTTACCCGATAAAGCAATTGATTTGTTAGATTCAACCACTGCACATATCAAAATAAGTAGGCCGGTTCATACTAATTCTAAAAAAAATCACGAGAAAATAATTGTCTCAGAAAATGATGTTTGGGAGGAATTAAAAAATTATTTAGGTGTTGAGCTTGATAAAAGTTTGATGTTTGAACCCAACAAAATTGAACAAGCGTTACAGATTGCTTTAGCAGGTCAAGATACTGCTATTAAACTAATTAAAGACGCATTTGAAGAAATCTCATTAGAAATTAGTAATAATGCAATGCGACCAATTTCATCCTTCTTGTTTATTGGTCCGAAAATCTGTGGAAAAACTTACACCGCTAAGATAATTACGTCAACATTATTTCCAGAGAATCCAAAACAATTATTAATATTGCAATTAGATCATTTAAAGAATTCCTATGATCTATCATATTTAGTTGGTGCTGCGCCTGGTTTAATTGGTCATGAACGCCAGGGAGTCTTATTTGAATTTATTGAAACATACTCTCAAGGTGTAATCTTATTGGAAAATTTTGATCAATGTCATATCGAAATTCAAAATTATCTACTTAATATCCTTAAAGAAGGTTTTGCCATCGACAATCATGGAAGAAGGGCGTTTTTCAACAATTATATATTTGTAATTACAATTCTTGATGATTCAATTAACGAGAAGGTTCTAAATTCTTCGTTGTCTGATCAAAAAGATTTGGATGGTAAATCTATTGCATTACATCAGAAAAAAAATTCATCTCTTTCTAACATATTTTCTCAAGTCGATTATGTTGTGCCATTTGATAAAGTGTCAAAAGAGAATATGAATGATCTATATCAAATATTGTTCGAAAAATTGAAGCTTGAAGTTAAACAAAAATTTGAGAAAGAAATCTCCATTAACCTAGTTGATTCATTGAAAATTTCTGCTTACCTTCAGGATGTTTCGGAAAATTTTAATGAGTTTGAAAGGCATTTTGAGAAAAAAATTAAAAAACCTGTTGTTAAATATATAAAGAAATCAAAACCTGCAAACACTCTGATTGTTGAGTGGCAAAATAATATAGTTACAATAACATCTTAATTTATTCATGTCCAAATTCCTCGAATCCGAAAAACCACACCAAGCTGCCTTCAAACAATCCTCCCCCACCTTCACTTCCAAAGCCAGGCAAGATGGATTCTACCGAACCAAATACCGCTCCTTCTGCATACCATTGGAAAATGCCGAGCAGAATCTCTTTCCATATATCCGTGAGAGCGCGCTCCAGCACTTTGCCAAACATGAGATCAAATGGCATGATGGTCAAAACGGAAAATGCAGCAACCACATGTGTGATTCGCAGGTTTGTTGTGTAAATTTTTTGTTCCCGTTTGCGGATCAATCGGATGCTTTAACGCAGCTCCTGAGGCCCATTTATCCGCAACTGGATCACATGCTGCCTGTCGAGGATGGAAAGTACGTATCTTTTGAATGGATTGGTGCGCACAACTATCTTGGTGAAAAGATCTCACGCAATGGTAAACGCACGCGTGGCGCAAACTACACCAGCGCAGACGCGATTGTGATATTTGAGCGTACCGACAAAAAACGCCAGATCGTACTGATCGAGTGGAAATACACCGAATCGTATGGGCGAACCAACCTGAAATATGCAAAGAGCGGCACCGACCGTACCAGCATCTACCGTCATCTTTATGACATTCCAGACTGCCTTATTCGGAAAGAAATCTTACCCTCCTTCGACGCTCTCTTTTTCGAACCTTTTTATCAATTCATGCGTCAACAATTTCTAGCTTATGAAATGGAATTGGCCAAAGAAATGGATGCCGATATCGTTAGTCTCTTACACATCGCGCCAGCTCACAACCTGGATTTCCGTAAAGTTACCTCACCGACTTTGATGCAACTTGGTAATTCGCCTACCGAAATCTGGGCTACCCTTGTCAAAGATGAAACTCGCTTCAAGAGCGTTTGTTCGGAAGATTTGTTTGGTACACTATCAGCGGATCAAACTCCGGAGATCAAAGATTGGTTGGATTATATTTATGCGCGTTATAGGTGGGTAACCAGTCACCGAAACTAATTCTGATCTTTCAAACAATTTGAAAAAACATCTCAACCAGGAACAAGAAATATCAGATGGACTATGTTTTTCAGGATGGTGGCTTTAATATACAATCATAGTCCATTATAATAATCTCCTGTAATCCCAGTTCAAATCCCCCATCCTTCTCCCTCCCCTTGCTCCTCCCTTCCATCCGCAATACAATATCCTTACAGCGCTGCCCTCCAACCCGGTAGCGTCTTTTGGAGGTTCTTATGCGTATGACCCAAACCACCAACGATCTGCGTGTGCATGCCATTGCCGGCACGTATGTGGTCATGCTCGGGTTCGATTTGCCACAGGCAGACTGCACCGGCTTGCTGGGTTTCTCGCTCCACCGCCAGGATCTGACCGAGAACGAAGCATACTATTTATCCGGCAGCAAAACCTTTGCGGAGACCGATCCGGGCTTCCCGGCTGGCTCGTCCTATTCCACCCGCGATCATCCCATCCAGTCCTTCCAATGGGCGGACTATTCCGCCAAACCCGGGCACGAGTACATCTACACCGTCGCTGCTCTGAAAGGCACCCCGCAGAACCTGACCGAATTTGCCCGCACCAGCGTACAGGTCGCCACCGAGGTGATCCGTGCCGATGTACACGATGTCTACTTCAATCGTGGTGTCGCCGGGTCGCAGGCGTATGTGCGCCGCTTTGGTGATAACCCGCCCGATCAGGTTCCCAATCGCAAAGCGTATGAATGGCTCTCACGCGGCCTGAACGAAGCTCTGGAAGAAATCATCCAGTCCTGCGCGCCAGGGGTCGACAGCCTGCGCATCGCCGCCTACGAATTCTATTTCGAGCGCTTTCTGGAGGTGGTCAAAACCGCGCTGGACTCCGGCGTGGATGTGCAGATCGTCTATGACGCCCGCCAGGACAGTCCCAAACTAAAGAATATTGCGGCAGTACTCGCTCAGGGATTGGACTCTGCCTGTTTTCAGCGCACACAGCCCAAGTCCTACATCTCGCACAACAAATTCATCGTCAAGCTGCACAATGGCACACCACAATCCGTCTGGACGGGTGGCACTAACTTCTCCGAGGGCGGTATCTTCGGGCATTCCAACGTCGCGCATGTGGTCGCAGACCAGCAGGTGGCACAAAAATTCCTCGATTACTGGCAGGTTTTGGCGCAGGATCCCACCTCGAGCGTGCTCAAAAAGAGTGTGGAAACGATCACCCCGCTGCCGGTCGGGATGCCGCCTACCGGCACCAGTGTGATTTTCAGCCCGCGTAAAAATCTGGATGCATTGGGATGGTACGCCGACCTGGCGCGCAATGCAACCGACAGTCTTTTCATGACCTTTGCTTTCGGGATGAGCGATATTTTCAAAGATGTATATGCCACTTCACATGCACGCCTGCGCTTTGCCCTCATGGAGCAGAAGACGCGTTCCATGCGTGCGGGACCAGAGAAAACTGCCGAGGAAGGCAAAATCCAGCAACTGCGCAACCGGCCTGAGAATGTCTTTGCCATCGGGGATTTCATCCGCACCAACGAAATCGATGGCTGGCTGAAAGAACGCCTGAGCGGACTGAATTCGCATGTGCGTTACATTCACAACAAATTCATGCTGGTGGATCCGCTGGGGGATGATCCGATCGTGATTGCCGGTTCTGCTAATTTCAGCGAGTCTTCCACCAATCGAAATGATGAGAATATGCTGGTGGTACGCGGCAATACCCGCGTGGCGGATATCTACCTGGGTGAGTTCATGCGCATGTACAGTCATTTCGCCTTCCGCGAATCACTGCAATGGCGTGACCCGGATGACCCACCCAAGCACTTGCGCAGCGACGACTGGTGGCAGGATTACTACGGGAATACTGAACGCTCCCTGCGCAGGCAGATTTTTGCCCGCTCACAGCCAGGCGAAGCAGCCTCAATGGGTTGCGATTAAATCAGCCTACCACCACCCGAACAGATCGCTCCAAAGCCTGTGACATCCGCGCGATTTCTTCCGGTGTCTGGATGCTATTGAAGTCTTTGGTGTGAACTTCCAGCACATGCTCCAACGCTTTCTTGGTCACTTCTTCCAGCGTTACAGCGGTCTCCATAAAGGGACAATTCAAACCCATACTCTTGCAGGTGTATTTATATAACATGGTTTCCTCATTGCCATTCCATCATCGGGAATCTCGCCTTCCGGAATGGCAAATCCCATCACGAGAAATTGATTGCATCGTCTAGCCTACTTTCATTCTACTCTGGTTGGGGGAGAAAAGCAAAAGATAAGGCAGGGTCTAGAATTAAGAATTCAGTGTTCAGGATTTTCTCAAGACTCAAAACTCTGACTCAACACTCAACACTCAACACTCAACACTCAACACTTAACACCTAACACCTAACACCTTCCGAAGGACTCCGAGGTCTTTTTCGAGGAGAACACCTACAGTATAATTCCTGCATATCAGATCTGTATCATCAAAACAATGCGGTGGTTCATTCGTCACTCATGGGCAACCTCATATCATTGAGAAGGTTATCAGCCGTGGAAAAAGATTATTCAAATATTCATCCCGATCTACAACAACTTGCCAGAAAATTCCCCGCGATGAATTGCAGTAAAAACAATATTTGGTTGATTCGCTGGTTGGTACGCCTGACACCCCCAGCCAAAAAACCCGATGGTGTGATCATTGAAAATATTTTTATTCCTGGTCAGGATGATCAACCAAAAGTCCGATTACGAAAATATACACCCAAATCCTCAGTCGGGATGACACCAGTATTAATCTGGCTGCATGGCGGTGGCTATATCATGGGAAAACCAGAAATGGATGACCGCCTTTGCAGCACCTTCGTGCAGGATTTAGGCATTGCGGTCGTCTCTGTCGATTACCGGTATGCCCCAAAACACCCTTTCCCCGCCGGGCTGGAGGATAGCTACGCCGCCCTGCTGTGGGTGGCGTCGCAGGCAAAAGCACTCGGTATTAATGGCCAACGAATGGCGATCGGTGGTGCCAGTGCGGGCGCAGGATTGGCCGCAGCTTTGGTTCAATTTGCACACGACCAGCAGAAAATCACACCTGTTTTTCAGCTGCTTGTGTATCCCATGCTGGATGATAGAACCTGCCTGCGTGGCGACGATGGAAGCAACAACTACCAGTCCTGGAATCAGAAGAGTAATCGCTTTGGATGGGAATCTTATCTGGGAAAACACTATGGCGCAGAAGAGATTCCCGCTTATGCAGTACCTGCCCGCCGCCAGGATCTTTCAGGATTACCACCAGCCTGGATGGGCGTCGGAACCCTGGATCTGTTTTATGAAGAAGACATGGCATACGCCCAAAGATTGACCGAAAGCGGCGTTGGCTGTGAGATCAAGGTAGTTCCGGGTGCATTTCACGGCTTTGATGTATTCGATGATGACATCCCAGTCGTTCAGGATTTCCGAAAATCTCAACTAGCAGCGTTGAAGAATGCTTTGTTCCCCTTGAACAGTGACCAGGCGTAGCTTTTTACCCGTATCCAGAGTGGTTGTCTTTTTCTATTTCACATGACGCTTTCCTCCACTTAGCCTTTAGGCTTGAATAAGTCTCTCTAGATAGGTGTGTCCAGATAGGTGTGTCCAGATAGGTGTGTCCAGATAGGTGTATCCAGATAGGTGTGTCCAGATAGAGGTGCAACGCACTTTTGGTCTTGTGGTGAAGGGTGGGTTTATTCCAATCCAATTTACTGTGTTTATCCCTAAGTGCAGTGCACCTTTTCACTTCGCCTTTCCCCTTTCCATCCCTGTCAACTGTCGACTGTCAACTTTCAACCTCTTTCGCCTTTCGCCTTTCGCCTTTAAACCATTTTTCCATACTATAATATCCCAATGAACGCAAACACCTCCCTGCGCATTGGTATTGATATCGGTGGCACCTTCACCGATTTCGTCATCTACGACCCCATCAGCCAACAAATCGAGAGCTTCAAACAGCTTTCCACCCCTGACAACCCCGCCCTGGCGGTGCTGGAAGGTTTAGACCGGATTTTTTCTGGCCGCACCAACAAGCATGCCACCATCATTCATGGTTCGACGGTTGCCACCAATGCCCTATTGGAGTACAAAGGCGCGCGCACAGCCCTGGTGAGCACAGCCGGTTTCAAAGACATCCTGCAGATCGGGCGTCAGAATCGCCCTGCATTGTACGACCTGACAGTCAGCCTGCCAGCGCCTCTGGTGCCGGTAGACCTGCGTTTTGAAGTGCAGGAGCGCGTCCTGCATACGGGGGAAGTCTTACAAAGCCTCGATCCCGAGCAGTTACAAACGGTAGCGGCTGACATTCAGGCATCTGGCGCGGAAGCAGTAGCGATTTGCCTGCTTTTCTCATTTCTGCATCCTGAGCATGAAGAGATGATTGCTGAGAAATTACGGGCTGCGGGCTATTTCGTCTCTGTGTCATCAGAGATCCTGCCTGAATTCCGTGAGTATGAACGCTGCAGCACCACTGTGGTGAATGCATATGTCTCGCCGGTGCTGGGCAAATATCTGACCTATCTGGAAGCTGCCCTACGCCCGGAGATGCGCCTGAGCGTTATGCAATCCAACGGTGGCGCCATCCAACCCGAAGAAGCTCGCCAGGCAGGGGTACGCTGCATCCTGTCAGGGCCGGCAGGCGGTGTGGTGGGGTGCGAGTATATTGGCAAATCCACCAACAGTGCTGATCCGCTACGGCTGATTGGCTTCGATATGGGCGGTACCTCCACCGACGTTTCCTTAATAGATGGCACCCGCCAGATCACCACCGAGGCGGTTGTCAGTGGTCATCCGATCCACCTGCCCATGCTGGATATTCACACCATTGGTGCAGGTGGCGGCTCGATTGCCCGGGCAGACGCGGGGGGTGCATTGCGAGTTGGCCCTGAAAGCACCGGCGCTGATCCGGGTCCGGCTTGTTATGGCAAAGGCGAGATTCCCACCATCACCGATGCGAATGTGGTGCTCGGCCGCCTGACCCCAGAATTATTCCTGGGTGGCAAGATGCTGCTGGATGCACTGCGCTCCTGGCAGGCAGTCGAAACGCTGGGCAAAGAATTGGGCATGCAAACTACACAGGTTGCTCAAGGAATCATCCAGGTGGCCAACGCCCACATGGAACGCGCATTACGGGTCATCTCCGTCGAACGTGGTTGGGATCCGCGTGCCTTCACGCTGCTGTCTTTTGGCGGTGCGGGGGGACTACATGCCGCAGACCTGGCGCGCGGGCTGGGCATTCCCAAAGTTCTCGTCCCACCGCTGGCTTCCACCCTCTCAGCTTATGGCATGTTGGTGGCAGATGTGATTAAAGATTACTCCCAGACGGTGATGCTGCCCGGAGAAACACCCTTCCAGGAAATCTCCAATTTGCTGATGGGATTAGCCCAACGGGGTACTGCAGATGTACTGGCCGAAGGGGTGGCAGAAAAGGATGTCCACCTGGAACACAGTCTGGATATGCGCTACCGCGGGCAATCCTATGAGCTGAACATTCCCTTGAATGAATCATTTCTGGAATCTTTTCACCAGCAACACCAGGCAACCTATGGGTATGCCAAACCAGAAGGAGTCATTGAAATCGTCAACCTGCGCTTACGGGCAATCGGTAAAAGCACACCGCCCCCGCTCAGACCACAACCAGTGGGGGATCCCAATCCACACAAAGCTTTCCTGGATACTCGACCTGTAATCTTTCACCAGGAGATTATCCCCACTCCCTTCTATCAGGCAGAAAGGCTGCAGGCCGGTAACCGTCTGCCGGGTCCGGCTGTGGTCGTGCGCGATGATACCACCATCCTGCTCAGCCCTACCGATCAAGCCTGGGTGGATCAGTGGGGAAATATCGTGATCGAGGTGGGAGCATGACATACGACCCGATTCGCCTGGAAATCTTTAAACATTTGTTTGCCTCGGTAGCCGAAGAAATGGGCACCGTATTACGCAAATCCAGTTATTCGCCTAATATTAAGGAAAGAAGGGATTATTCCTGCGCAGTTTTTGATGCCCAGGCGCAAATGATCGCCCAGGCTGCGCACATCCCGGTGCATCTGGGCTCCATGCCGCTTTCGGTTCAGGCTGCCATCCAGCAATACAGCACTGATCTGGGCCCCGGCGATGCTGTGATTTTAAATGATCCCTTTCGTGGGGGCACGCACCTGCCGGATATCACCATTGTCTCTCCGGTATTTTTCCAAGGGGAGGGAGAAGCGCGCTTGGTGGGATTTGTGGCTTCGCGTGCGCATCATGCGGATGTAGGCGGTATGACGCCCGGATCCATGCCGGTCGGTCGCGAATTGTTCCAGGAGGGTCTGATCATCCCCCCGGTTAAACTGGTACGCGCCGGGAGGACGGATCAGGCTATTCTCGACCTGATTCTGGCGAATGTGCGCACCCCGGAGGAACGCCTGGGGGATTTGCTGGCACAACTGGCCGCCAACCAGCGCGGGACAGAACGATTGCTGGAGATGGTCAGCCGTTATGGAGCAGATGAGATTCATACCTCCATGCAGGAGCTGCTGGCTTACACCGCACGCCTGACGCGCAATTTGATTACATCCCTACCGGATGGCACTTTCACCTTCAAAGATTATCTGGATGATGACGGCATTACCGGTCAACCAATTCCTATTTGCGTGGCGATTACTATTGAGGATGATCAGGCGCGGGTGGATTTTAGCGGATCAGCCCCACAACAACAGGGGAATATTAACGCGGTCTACGCCATCACGCTTTCTGCAGTCTATTATGTCTTTCGTTGCCTGTTGGGGTTGGATGTGCCCAATAATTCCGGCTGCCTGGTTCCGGTGCAGGTCATCGCCCCGGAGGGGACGGTGGTGAATGCGCTATTCCCGGCAGCGGTGGCAGGTGGTAATGTGGAAACCTCGCAACGCATCGTGGATGTGCTCTTAGGGGCATTGGCACAAGCCTGCCCGGAACGAATCCCCGCTGCCAGTCAGGGCACGATGAACAATATTACCATTGGAGGACCTGTGCTCTCTGGTAGAGGTTCCTTCACGTATTACGAAACACTGGCCGGTGGCACGGGCGCTTTACAGACACACGATGGTGCCTCCGCGGTGCACTCGCACATGACCAACACCCTCAACACCCCGGTGGAAGCACTCGAATATGCCTATCCAATGCGGGTGATGCGCTACGAAATCCGCCGTGGATCAGGTGGTGCCGGGCGAAAACGGGGCGGTGATGGACTGCGCCGCGATCTCAAGGTGCTGGTCAACTGCCAGGCAACCTTGCTAACCGAACGACGTACACACCAGCCCTATGGCTTGAACGGTGGAAAGCCCGGACAATGCGGTCTCAACTGCCTGCTGCGGGGCGATGAACAAATTCAATTACCGGGCAAAGGCACCATGGAACTACGTCCGGGAGATATCATCAGCGTCCAGACGCCTGGCGGCGGTGGACTTGGATTTATCAAAAGCTAGAATCCTGTATAATTTAGATATGAAACGAAAAAAAGTGATCGAGATTTTAAATCAAAATCAAACAGAATTAGAAGATATGGGGGTAAAGAGTCTGATGTTGTTCGGTTCAGTTGCTCGTGATGAAGCTACGCCGGAAAGCGACGTAGACATTCTGGTAGAATTTAATCGACCAATGGGATTGTTTGGGTTGATTGAATTACAGAATCGATTAGAAGAATTATTGGGTTGTAACGTTGATTTGGGAACGTTGGATAGTCTTAAACACAGAATTCGAGAGGATGTTCTGAAGGATTGTTATTATGTCACCTCTTAATTGGGTTGTCAGAATCCAGGATATATTAGACGCTATTCTTGAAATAAAATCATTCATCCATAATATGACTTTCCAGGAATTCATATCGGATACAAAACAATCCGTGCGGTTGAACTTAATTTTATCATTATTGGAGAAGCTGTCTCTGCAATTCCGGAAGATGTCCAAAATTTGCATCCAGATGTGCCATGGTATTTAATGCGTGGTTTACGGAATCAATTGGTTCACGCATATTTTTCGATAGCACCAAAAATTCTATGGGATACGATTGAACAAGATTTACCGCACTTAATTACCTCTTTGGAGGAAATTTTAAATTCAAAATAAGGTTATTACTTTCACAATTATATCAATCAGAAAATCAAATTTTTTTTAGTTTACGTCTTTTCCACCAGATCATACCTGAGACCACAACAAATACAGTCATAGTCATCAATATCGCTTGCATTTCCCCCGATGCCTGACCAATGGCGGAAGCATAAAGAAATAGAAGAGTGACAAACGTGGCAGTTCTGATTACTTCAGCCAATACCAGCATGCCAATCCAACGCCGGATGGGCACCTTACTTAATCCAGTTGCAATCAGAGAAGGAACGGGTAAGCCCACCGTTAATTTTGCCAAAAAAAGGATCCTCGGCGCATGATTCTGGATTTCTAACGCCAGATCATCAACGATTTCTAAATTGATTTTCAAGCGCTTTCCAAATCGCTTAAGCCTTTCCAATTGAACAAAGCGCCCCAGGTTATACCAACCCATATCTGCCAACAAATTTCCACTCACAATGGTGACAAACACCGGTATCGGTTGCAAAAGCAAACCAGAAACGGTAATACTGCCTGAGAAAGAGCTCATGAGTCCATCCAGCAAGCTTGCCAATCCTATTGCGAGATAAGGCAAGATTGTTTTGGTGAGGGGGGTTAGAATTATATTCATATCAATCATTACATTTACCTGATTGGATCATTCTACCTTTTATTTCATCTCCTGACTATAGCACTGGATATGGTTGGCGGTTGACTAGTTGAAAGTTGACAGTCGACAGTTGACAGGCGAAAGATGAAAGCCGAAAGCTGAAAGCCTAAAGGCGAAAGGGGAATTGCGAAAGTGAAAAGGTGCACTGCACTTAAGGATGAACACTGTAAATTAGAATGGAATACACTCACCATCTACCACAAGACCAAAAGTGCGTTGCACCTGGGAGTAGGATCATTCACCATTTCGCACCCGCCTGTGGTTTTAACTATTTTCCGCTTTCAGCTTACAACTTATTTCCACTATAATTAAATCCATGAACACTTTCATTGCTCTCTTGCGCGGCATTAACGTCGGTGGAAAGACCACGCTGAAAATGAAAGACCTGGTCCTGCTATTGGAAGAACTGGGTGCAGCTTATGTCAGAACTTATATTCAAAGCGGAAATGTGGTCTTAGAATATCCTGGAGAACCGGGCTCACTCGATCAGAAGATCACTCAGGCCATCCAGGAACGTTTTGGCTTTGCGCCACACGTGCTGCTACTCACCCTGGCAGAATTTAAAGCAGCCATGCAGAACAATCCCTTTCCCGCAGCAGAATCCAACCCGAAAGCCCTGCACCTCGGATTCCTGTCTCATGAGCCAAAGGATCCCCGCATGGACGATCTCGCACGATTAAAATCCCACAGCGAAGCCTTTGTTTTAAAAGGCAAAGTCTTCTATCTTTACGCACCGGAAGGGGTCGGTCGCTCAAAATTGGCTACCAGCTCTGAAAGGTTACTAGGTGTACCCATGACAGATCGCAATTGGAATTCTGTCTGTAAAATCTATGAATTGGCTACAGCAGAGAGAGAATAAGAGTCAGGAAAATTCAGATATCCCAATGCGGTGCTGGTCAGGATAAACCAACAAATTATT
>SWCF01002324.1_pt1 | contig 20292 bp, 18 predicted proteins | sample 4690081 | NCBI WGS metagenome assembly SWCF01 (sample SAMN10267280, study PRJNA491770) | bioreactor metagenome | isolation source: DHS bioreactor inoculated with | place: Japan: off Shimokita Peninsula
CTTTCCAATGCTTCTAGCCAATCAATTTCACCGGAACCCACTTTAAATGCCGGCATATATTGATCCAAATAATCTATGGCATCAAAATCATAGGGTGAAGAAAAATAATCCATTCCAACTTCGTCACATGTCACTTTCAGTTCTTGGGACCAGTCGAATGGTACCGATGCATCTTTATAAACCTCAAAGACTGACTTTTTCCATTTAGATTGATGGGATTGCTGCCCACCAAGATTTTTAAAACCATAATCGGATACAATCTTTGCTGCTTGAAAGTTTTGAAACTTCGCTGCATCCGCGCCAGCTTTTTTTGCCAATCGGATCAGATACTTCGCTCTTTCCAGACTGCCATCATGATTCGCTGCAATATCTGCAATAAAGTAAGTGGGATGGTTTTTCCCGATCAGCCTATCACCAATTTTTAATTCCATTTTTTCCTGCCTTTCTAAAGACAATTGCTAATTATCTATTGAATAATCTCTTATTCTCTGTGCATACCCGTTTTGAAAATCATCATAGAACTTTTTGATACCATCTTGACTGGTGGGTAAGCTTCGATGAAGTGCCTTGGATAATTTATTGCTTGAGAGAGTTAAATTTAAAGACCTTTCTGCCTGTAAATTACTTTGGGTAACAGAAATAGGGCTGATCAGCGCTTGATCAAATCCAAATTGCTCTGCTATTGCACATCCAAATTCGTATTTTGTTTTTTGATCAGAACTTACGACATGGTAAATTCCTGATAAATCCATTTTAACCATATCTAGTAACAATTCAGACAAATGCGAGATGTATAACGGGCAAAAATGTATATCAACAAATCCTTTGATTGGAATTTTTGATTTTAAATTATGATAGAAGAATTCAGCCAGGCTGCGCGTGCCACTCAGACTCCATCCGAAGAAATTTACTCTGGCTATGATCGCATCAGGATTATGGTTTTGAACATATTCTTCAGCGGCTCTCTTAGTTTTTGCATAAACGGAAAGAGGGTTTGGTTCATCCCGTTCTGAATAATTGCCTGTTTTTCCATCGAAGACTGCATCTGTTGAAATATGAAGAAACTTCACTCCTTTTTGCCGGCATTGAAGAGCTAATTCCCCCGGCACCCTGGCATTTGTTTCGTAGGCTAACGCGGGATTTGATTCACATTCTTCCAAATTGGCGATCGCAGCACAATGAATGACTACATCCGGTTTGAAATGATCAAGCACATTCTTTTGAAAATTCTCACAAACGAGATCAATGATTTGAATATCAAAAGGTAGTCCTTGCAACGGGCTGGTATTGGCAATACCCAACACTTCATCCTGTTGATTGATCATTAATGACAAATTGAGACCCAGTAAACCACTCGCACCCGTGACAACAAACCTGGTCATTAGAGTTTGCCTGCTAAATAATCCTGCTCAATCGGTGCAATGATTGAGTTAATCTGATCCACATCCAACCAGATCGTATTGGTATTACTGGCATAACGGTATTCTTCTGTGATTAATCTGCCTTGTTTTTCCCAATCGCGTCCGAACCATAAGGCTTCAGCTGGTTGAACAACGAACATGTCTTCTAATTCAACCGTAGTGCGGGCTTCATCTTCAGAGATAAGAACTTCGTGCAATTTTTCTCCAGGCCGGATTCCGATCACATTTACTGTGGATTCAGGCGCAATGGCTTTTGCCAACCCAATGATGGACATGCTGGGAATTTTGGGAACGAAGACTTCTCCACCATGCATCTGTTCCGCACAGCGAATAACAAACCGCACGCCCTGTTCTAAGGAAATCCAGAAGCGGGTCATACGATCGTCCGTGATGGTTATTTCACCATTCTCTCTTTGACGAAGGAAAACTGGTACGACACTCCCCCGACTACCCACCACATTCCCATAGCGCACACAGGAAAAGCGGGTTTTTCTTCCACCAGCATAGGAATTGCTTTGAATGAAGAGTTTCTCAGCTGCTAATTTTGTCGCGCCATAAAGATTTACAGGATTAACCGCCTTATCGGTACTGAGTGCAACCACCTTTTCAACCCCAGCGTCCAGCGCAGCGTCAATAACATTGCTACTTCCTAAAATATTGGTTTTGATGGCTTCCATCGGGTTATATTCACAAGCTGGAACTTGTTTTAATGCGGCCGCATGAATCACAATATCCACGCCTTCAAATGCTCTCCTCATTCGATCCAGATCTCTGACATCCCCAATGAAATAGCGCAGGTTCGCAGCATCATATCCGGAAGTGCGCATTTCGTGTTGTTTTAATTCATCACGACTATAAACGATCACCTTGGATGGATGATATTCATCCAGTAAAATTCTCGTTAATTTCTTTCCAAATGATCCCGTCCCGCCAGTTATCAGGACTACTTTTTTTGACCAATCCATATTATCTCTCCAGTTTATTACTTATGAATCACAATCAATGGATACTGCCCGTTCTCACCAAAATACTTCGGGAATTTTTCTTCTAGGGCAAATAAAATTTTAAGCCAGAATTTTCCACCAAGTGCTTTGTGAAATACAGCCCGGAGAAATCGAACACTCACTGAACGCCATACCAAAATATCAATATCCATATTCGAGAATTCTTTCCGTAACCATTGTGCTGTTAGTTTTTCAATATAGGTACCGGTAGGCTCAATTTTTGTGGGCTTATTCTCCACAATTTTTGATTGCGAAGGCTCAATCTTGATCTCATTCTTTTTCTCACGCATTTTAAGAACTGAACTGCCAAAGCGTTCCATTAATTTCATAAACCATGACCAGCGGTTCATCAACTTTGATTCTGTCCAGCCGTTCACTAATACAGCATTTTTTTGTGGTCCTAACACCCGATATAGATCTTTATAAGCTTTTTTTTGTTCAGTAGTGGGTAAATGATGTAAGGTGTGCAATGAAACAATGCCATCAAAGCAATTTTCTGTGAATGGCAAATTTGCAATATCAGCCACTACAAATAATCCCCTGTCACCAATTCGATTTCTGGCTTCCTGTAAGGCGACGATGGAGATATCCATACAAAGTCGATATTGAAAACCATCCATATAAGTGAGATAAGCAGGGTATTGAATTGGGCCTGAACCCGCGTCTAATAAAAATTTTCCATCTTTTTTCAAGTGGCGATTCACACGCAGGTGACATTTTTCAATATATTCGCTTGAGACCGGACGCAAATCTTCATATCTGGCATTTTGATAGAATCCATCCGACTCCATTTTCCAGCCGACCTGATTATAAAATTTACGTACCTGTTGTTTTATTTCAATATCACTCATTGGGGTTCACCAACCTCAATACGTTTAATCCATTCCAATGGTTTGCCAACCAGGTTTTGAAAAGATTCGTTATACACAGCCAACCCTTCCGGGCTAAAAACAGACTTCAAGTCAATCTGTTTATAGTCTTCCCACATTCGTACCAGATGCCAGGGAAATGGTTTGGGGAAATCAAAGAAAAAGTGGTATGCGTATTTCCAGGCTAAATCAATTTTTTCTTTCTCAAGGCGGAAAGAATCTGGATTTTCCAGCATAGCACCTAATAATTTGTAATAGTTTACATATGAATCCGGATCAAATGTGAATCCCCTGTTTCGATAATGAGTTTCACCAACGACGATGGCTGGTATCCCACTCATTGCCATTTCCATACCTACTGTAGTTGTGTACACCAAACCAATATCCGCAATTTCCACAAGATCATAGGTGTTTATTTTATCTTCTGGTTTAATTAAATGGATATGTTCGGGTAATTCAGGCATCAGGCGATGGATGATCTCAACCATTGATATGCCCCGCGATTTAATTTCGCCAGGGTGTACCCGAATAACCAACTGTGCATCAGTACGAGCAACAAAATATTGAACAGTCCTCTCGATCCATTCAGCCATGCTTTTCGTAAATACTTGACGACCCAAGGTGAGGCTATCCCCTAATACATTTGTCGCCAACAACACAATTGGTCTTTGGTCCAAACCCAGGTTCTTGCGGGTTTTTTCTGCGCCTTGCGTCGGGATTCCTTGCCATAAACGTGAAAAATTTTCGAATAAACTTGCTTTTTGACGGGAAATCATCAATGCCTTAACTTTTTCCAAATGATCTTCAGACAGGATTTCATCAATTCTTGCTTTCCATAGTTCATTGGTATCCTGTCGCATGATTTCACTGTTTTGGGCAATCCAAAATCTTTTCCGTTGATCACTGAACTCATAGGTTATGGTTGGTATTTTCAGAGATCTGGCAACCCGATAACAGATCCCCAACTCCATGATGGTGCCATTGGGTACAATTACAACATCTGGTTTCTCAGAGCGTAACCATTCCAGCAATGATTGAGCCGCATCTCGATTCCGGCGGTATCTTAATTTATAAATTTCGCTATTCACGTCGATATCTTCAATTTGTTCTGTATATTGGGAATCGAATATACTGACTTCTTTGACTGAATTTTCTAAATCATTTGAAAGAGGGATATACGAAGCTCGCCGTGACAAAAACGACACTGTGTTGATTAATGGAGCAGTTTTCCGAAAAATATTTTTTGCATATGCATTTTGACGTCTTAAATCAAAACGATTGATTGGGTAACGCCATTCACAAAAAGGCAAATACCCCAGTGTGACATCGTGTCCCTGAGCGGATAAGGCGAAACTCAACAAGGTTGTGTGCTCAATCCAGTAATGCAGCGTCGCAAAGATAAAAACTTTCTTACCTTTTGGGGCTGTTTTCTTTAGTTCGGCTGTCTCGGCAATTAAACCCGGAAGATTTTTTTCCAGATTTTTTAAGGAAAATCGATTGATTGGTTTTCCCTGTTGACGGAATAACCAATATAATTCAGCAGTGTATGGAATATTTCCAAAAAATTTTTTGATTGCTTCTTTACCAACGATTGACATATTATTTCTTCTCTATTTCCCAATTTAGTCTTGGACGGATAGGTCCCAACCTTTGTTCAAGCCATTGCATTCCAGGTGCTCCGGCAGGATCTATATTGAACGTAATAGCACGTTCATCCTGAAAATATCTGCGTATTCGATATGTGCTGGCATTTACACCGACCACAAATCGACCTTCATTAAAAGTATCAGCAGGGATTTTGCAGCGACTATAATACAAACCTGACTCTCTTGCTAAAAATTTATCGTATATTTGTGGCTCATCGGTATCAAAGCTTGTAAAAATATATTCGCCGCGAGCGCTCATCAAATAGATGCCAACCCGTAAACCTGTAACCACATCCTCCAGCCGGTATTCAAATTCAATTGTCATATCCTCGGTAGATCGAATGGTGTTGACAACCAAACCCTGTACGTTTTTAATCCTTAATGCTACAGGGCGGAATGGTTTTGCGTTGACAGGAATCTCATCACCATCCCAAACCTTTTCACCTGTTTCCGCAAATCCACTGGACAAATAAAAATCTACTGCTTCTCCAGAGGGAGCACGATTTACTATTTTCCCCTTTTCCATTACCAGAGTTTCTGACGTCAAGCGCAGAATAGCGGACATATTATGAGAAACAAAGAGCACGGTTCGGCCCTCTTCAGCCACGTCACTCATTTTTCCAAGACATTTTCTTTGAAATTCTGCATCCCCGACTGCCAGAACTTCATCAACCACTAAAATATCAGGTTCTAAATGAGCGGCAACAGCAAACGCTAAGCGCAGGTACATACCACTGGAGTAGCGTTTTACTGGTGTATCAATGAATTTTGCCACCTCAGAAAAATCGACGATTTCATCAAATTTTTTCTCTATTTCAATTCTCTTCATGCCTAAAATAGCACCGTTCAGGTATATATTCTCTCGCCCAGTCAGCTCTGGATGAAAACCCGTGCCGACTTCCAGTAAAGAACCTACCCGTCCACGAATCTCCCCAATACCACTGGTTGGGTCAGTCACTCGGGAGAGGACCTTGAGTAATGTGCTTTTTCCGGCGCCATTCCGGCCGATGATACCCACGACTGAACCTCGTTCGATATCAAAACTAATATCCTTTAATGCCCATAGGATCTGATTTTCAGAACCTGATTTTTTACGAAATGGGGATCTAAAAGTGGATACCAGTAAATCACGCAGAGTATCCTGGCGCTCATACATCGCACCCAGTTTATATTTCTTTGATAGATTCTCTACGTGAATGGCTATATCATTCATTTAAATAATATCCGCAAATGTTCTTTCGGTATTACGGAAGAAAATAACACCAGAAATAAGAACAAATAAAGTGATTGATATGGAAACGATAAATAATGGGCCTGGGTTAAAATTTTCCACATATTTACTTCCCAGGATTGCCCATCGAAAACCTTCAACAACGCCTGTCATTGGATTTAATCCCAACAAGAAACGAAATTTCTCTGGAATTAACGTGGCGCCATAGATGACTGGAGTTGCATATTTCCAGATTTCGATGATAAATGGAACCAGATGATTGATATCTCTAAATCGTACATTTAATGCGGAAAGCCAGAGACCAAATCCAAGCGCGGTCAACATTGCTAAAAACAAAAAGACCGGTAACATCAGCAAATTCCAGGTAGGAATAATCTTATAAAACAACATCATTCCAATCAAAACAATTAGTGAAACCAGGAAATCCACAACCCCGGATAAAACGCCTGCAATTGGAATAACCATTCTTGGGAAAAAAACTTTGCTGATTAAATTTGCACTGCCAACCAGGGTTGTTGAAGATCTGGTCAATGATCCTGCAAAATATAACCAGGGTAGTAAGGCCGCAAATGAAAAAATTGGATAAGGTATTCCGTCAGTTGGGACTTTCAAGAGTTGTCCAAAAAGCACAGTGAATACAACCATATTGATAATTGGCTGAAGAATTACCCATGAAAAACCAAGAACTGTTTGTTTATAACGAACTTTTAAATCCCGCCACGTTAGAAAATAAATTAATTCTCTGTAATCCCAGAGATCCTTTAAATTCAAAGCAGCGAATCCTTTAGCGGGTCGCAAATAAGTGATCGGAATTTGGTTCTGGTTGGTAGTCATATCTACAAAAGAAATAACTTTCTTTAATTAATTTCGTCTTTATGGTCTCTGAACCAGCTAATTGTATTCGCCAGGCCTTGATCGAATGTCGTTTTAGCCTTAAAACCAAATTTCTCAAGAGCCCGTGAAGTATCTAAGCCTCGTCGTGGCTGACCATTCGGTTTTTCTGTATTCCAGGTCAGTTTTCCACTAAACCCAGAAAGGAACGCTATTTTCTCTGCGAGATCCTTGATACTGATTTCATATCCTGATCCCAGGTTCACAGGTAAGGACTCATTGTAAAATTCTGTTGCCATGAGAATCCCTTCAGCCGCATCTTCCACATATAGGAATTCCCTTGTTGGAGATCCATCACCCCATACTTCAATTTCCGGAATCCCATCGTCTTCAGCCTGGATAGATTTTCGAATTAATGCTGGTATGACATGCGAGGACTTCAAATTGAAATTATCTCCCGGGCCATATAAATTCACAGGAAGTAAGAAGATAGAGTTAAAATCATATTGTTGTCGATAGGCTTGAGATTGCACCAATAACATTTTCTTAGCCAACCCATAAGGTGCATTTGTTTCTTCCGGATATCCATCCCAGATATCATCTTCTTTAAAGGGTACCGGTGTAAATTTTGGATAGGCACAAACGGTACCAATCGCCACAAATTTTTTTACACCCGTTTGCCAGGCTTTATGCATGAGTTGGACACCCATCATTAGATTGTCATAAAAGAAATCCGCTGGATGTTCGCTATTTGCACCGATGCCACCCACATGCGCAGCCAGATGAATAATGACATCCGGATTGGAATCAGCTAACATCCGATCAATGTCATCTGGCTCTACCAGGTTGTAATCTTCAATGCGAGGGATAAAAATATGATTTGCTCCTCTGTCCTGCATTTTAGCGGTTAGAACCTTGCCAAGAAAACCGGCACCACCTGTTACCACAAAACGCTGATCTCTCCAGAATTCACTCATTTTGTTTGGTCCTCCATGAAGTCAACATGTATTTTTAGTTCATTTATCCTGAAAATAGGAGTCTCAATCCCCTCATCCACCATTAGAATGTTTTGTTCCATACAGGTCAGGCGGCAGATTTCTGCTACTTCTCCCTCTCCTACGATGTGAACCTCCTGGAATCCTGCTTTTCTGAGTTGTTGAATGGCTTTCAAAGATCTTTCACGCACCAGTCTATATAAACTCATAGAAGTTTGAATATAATCTATTGCCAATCGGGCTCTCAAAGCAATCCCTTCAGGTGTGATGATATAGCGAAGCTTTCGTCGTTCCGCTCTGCGAACTTTTACATAGCCCTTGTCAATTAATCTTTTCAGATGCCAATTGATGGTACCGACAGCAACTCCAAGTTGAGAAGCAAGTGTCGCTTGGGTCGCATCTGGATCCACTGAGATGTGTTCCAACAAGGCTAATTCACGGTGTTCATTTTCTGAGTAAGTTGTCATAATTCAAAATTCAGTTGCTGAATTATAAACCCTGTATGCAGAAAGGTCAAGCCAAAGCGATGACTAAAGGATGACCTTTGAGTAATGACGAATGGAATTAATCAGAGAAAGTCAATTACTGATAAGCGTCAATTAAAGAGAGAAGCACACCCAAATTTGTTACTGGGTGTGCTTTCGGTTAAGGATCAGAAACGTGTTAGGTGATCCGGTTCACTCAGGGTATAACCGTGGGGACATACTTACTTTCAGCATCATTTTTTAGCGTGAAATTTATGATGGCCAAATTTTGTTCACAAGTTCCATTCATCTGGAATGAGTAGATACCGCTCAGTGGGTGTCCTTCTACATCAAATAATTGCACCCAGAAAATTCCGGGACGATTGACCGGGCTCAAAATCAATTCATAGCCGCCAGGGCCATAGGACTGCGCTAAGCCGCTATACCCTAAGACTTCGACCATACTATTATTTACAGCACCTTCAACGACAATTATCAAACCATCTTCAGGCTCGAGATCATCCCCAAATATCTGACCTGCCACACCCATCCAATTGCACCCAGCCTCTGGATGAACAAAATTCGATGTATATAAAGGTTCAACAGACTGAAGATCATACGGCAGGAATGATCCAGGCACAGTCTCTTGTAATTGATTGAATTCCATTAATGGGGACTCGGATACTGGGGCAGCTTCTAATTGCCCGACTTCCTCAGTCGGTTCAGTAGCCACTTCAATTGGTTCAGGATCTACACCAACTTGCTCTGTAGGGGAGGTCAGAACGGGTTCAACAACTGGAGCTGGATACCCCATGTTAGGATCTGGAGAGAACTGCGGGGTCTCCTGCTGATCAACTGGCTGCTGAGAAGCATCCGGCATGGGCTGTTCTGTAGTCTCAATGGCGGCATCTTCCACCAAACTGTCCGCTTCATCGGTCTTCGCAACTTCTACAACTTGTGTTTCCAAATCTGTTCCATCTGCTGGTATAAAGGCAACCGTCTCACCTTCACGAATGTCATCTTTAGGTGGAGAGAAAAAATTATCCAGAGCAGCAATGATTTGAGAAACCTCATCCTCAAACGAGAAAGTGGATGATTTTTCCTTAAGAACTGTGGCTTGGGTTTGCAGATCTGCTTTTACAGTTTCCGGATCAATTTCATCAAACCATCGAAACCAGGCAGCCATTAACATCAAAACAAATAATAAAATCACTAAAGCACGTTTCATCAGAACCTCCGAAATGAATTGATATGTAGTGAATTAAGGTGCAAGAGTTATGCCTGATTTTGTGTTGAAAAATCAGGTACGATATTGATAATTCAATACCAATATTTTGGATTTTCGAAAATTTGCTTATGATATACTTAATCAAAATTTTGCAGTGAATTCAATATTTAATGAAACTAATCATTCAAATCCCTTGTTACAACGAAGCATTGACGCTGCCAGAAACAATCCGGCATCTGCCTAAAAATATCGATGGAATCGACCAGATCGAATATTTGGTGATTGATGATGGCAGCCAGGACAATACCGCTGAAGTTGCGAAAGAGCATGGCGCAAACCATGTCATCCGCCTCAAAAAGAATCAGGGCTTAGCCGGAGCATTTAAAGCGGGGTTGGATGCCTGTATTCGGTTGGGTGCAGATATTATTGTCAACACCGATGCCGACAACCAATATGTCTCCGCTGATATACCCAAATTAATTGAGCCGATTATCAAGGGAAACGCAGAATTGGTGATTGGTGACAGGGGTGTTGCGACAGAAGAATCATTTACACCCTTAAAAAGAAAACTTCAGACCTTCGGGAGTTATGTGGTGTCCAAAGCAGCTGGACTGGAAATACCTGACGCGACCAGTGGTTTTCGAGCCATGACACGTGACACCGCCCTGAAAACAAACGTGCTCTCAAATTACTCTTACACACTGGAAACTCTGATCCAGGCCGGTAACCGCAATATCAGTGTAACTTCGGTCCCCGTTCGCACCAATCCCCCCCGCCGTCCTTCGCGCCTGATGCACGGTATTTGGGATTATTTAATCAAATCTACCATCACCATTATTCGAGCTTATGCCATGTATCGAGCCATCCGGGTCTTTTTTAGCATCGGGCTGATCCTTCTAATAGCAGGAGGTGTGCTGGCTGTCAGATATCTGGTCTTCTTCCTCCAGGGTCAGGGCGCCGGGCATGTGCAGTCCGTGATTGTTTCAGCGGTCTTGATTATCGTTGGATTTCAGACCATGTTGAATGGTTTGCTGGCGGATCTGATTGCGAGCAATCGGAAGATGTTGGAAGAGATTAGTGAAAAAACCAAATCAATTTTATAAAATTTTTAATTCTTCAATTACCCGATTATTTTTGAATATTATATACAAGAAAGCACCAGATGTTTTTGATATTTCCATCTGGTGCTTAAATTTCATTATTTTCAAATATTATGGATTAATAGGAATTCCAGTGAAATCCTCTCCAACAGAGTTCCCGTTTCCAATATAGGTTTGTACACGAACGACAACCGCTAATTGACTACCTGAAGGTCCTTCTACGATTGCAGCACCGCCGTACGATCCATCTGGATAAGTACCAAATTCATTGCCAGCCGCACCGATAACAGAAGGATTCGAATTCACCTTGCCACCGACGGGAATAGCGGGTAATTCATGAGTACCCACTAAATTACCATATTTATCATAGTAATTTACTGTCGCATCTGCAGCAGCTATCGCACTAGAACCAACATTTTGAATAGCAATATAAGCACGTTGGCGAGTACCATCATTCCAATGAGCTTCTGTCCAGCGGACATAAGGTAGAGCAATTTTCATACTTCCACTCGGAAAACCTAAGAAAGCTGTTGATAAACCTCCACCGTAAATCTTTCCGACAGCTACGATCTCTGCACCGGTCGAAGTTATAACAGCAGAACCAAGGAAACCAACTGGATTTGCGGCTCCACAACCATCAAAACTTCTTTTACCACCAGGAGCTAGTGTATATGGACCGTCAACCTTCCCATTACTATATGTAACTCTCACACTCGCATTTACTGTTGATGACGTATTTTGAACTGCGTAGGCAGAGGAACTTGCATTGTTTGGCCCAAATTTACATTGTGCAGAGGGCATAAAAATTTTCAATCCTGTTTCCGTTGCCCCTTCAAATGCTAGAACGTTATCTCCGGTTAATTGTAATTCCATTGAGGAAGCGACTATACTTCCTGGTGTAGCAGTACCCGTTTTTACTGATGTTACTTGAACGGAGCCGTTAAATGTTGAAGCAGTGATGTTGGCAAAATTTCCCATATCAATGTATTTTGCTGAACCTGCAGGTAATCCATTAACATTATAAGTTGTTGTTGCAGATCCATCAGCAGGTACAAATTTTAATGTTACATCGGCACCTACCGAATCAACATTTTGGATTGAAAAGATTGAATGGGCACCAAACGTATTTTTTAATACTGTTGGGATCAAAACATAACTAGAACCAAATGAAAAACCATTTGATAATGGACGATTCCTAACTGTACCGGAGGGTAATTGTACTAACGTTGCCACTAATGGTTGATCTGACGACATAACTGCAGACCCTAAAAACCCTGAAGTAATTTGAGATAAACTGCCTATGTACAATGAAGTTCCTGCACCTGCCGCTAATTCGGGACGAGTGATCGGAATAGGTGTCCCATTTGCTTCTGTGTAAAAATCTATTCTTATACTCATGGCAGTGCCTGTACCGACATTTTGATATGTAATAGATGTTATGAATGCGGTTCCATAAGCAGCAGCTTGAACGGGGGTATTAAAACCGGCAAGCGCTATTACAAAGACAAAAACTAAAATTAATGAAATTATTCGTTTTGACATATAATCCTCCAATTCATTTTTTTATATTTTCACAAAATATTGATCTTTCAGCAATAACTCTTTTGGGTAATCTTAATAATATTTAGGCTATTTTGGATATAATGATATAAAAATTAGAATAATAGGTGAAAAATGAAGATAAAAACCCTGCTTTCGCTCCTGATATTAGTATTATTTATGACTGCATGCAAAACTGACACCCCTTCAGCGATGATACCTTCACCAGAACCTGATCTGGCTACGATCCATGGTAGAGTTCTCTCAAAAGAAGGCTCTCCTTTGAAAAATACCTCAGTCAGGTTAGCTGATGTCTATAGAGGTGAAGACAACGACGGAGCTTTCGCGCTTGATGAAGCTTTTAGTCCTTCTGCTTTATCCGATGAAAACGGCAATTATATATTTAACAACATAAATCCTGGAGAATACGTTTTATTTTTTGGTTCTATAAATTCCAATTATATGATTGTTGCCAATGAAGACGGAAGTGCAATTGTTTATAAAGTATCCGCAAACGAAGTTTTAGAAATTGAACCAATTTCTGTGGATTTTCAATAATACTATTTTTATTATTCCTTCTAGACCACCTATTTATGCGCTTGTTTTTCTATTAATTCATCTTAAAAATGATGTCTTGCATCTATAAAAAAAGATTTTGGTGAAAAACGATTACTTTTTCACCAAATAAATCAAAGATTTTCCAGAAAATATCATTGGAATCTAGGTGGAAATATATCCTCCACCAAGAAATAATTTCAAATATTTATTTCCAATTTCTTTCATATCATAATTTTGAACTTCCTTAAATGCATTCACTGAAATAAATATTCTCAATGTTTCGTTCTCAAGAACTTCAATCACCTTGTTGGCTAATCCATCGATATTTTGGGGCTCTACTAAAAATCCAGTTTTGCCATCTTCTATGAGTTCTCGTGTACCGGGGATATTTGTAGCGATTACAGGCACAGAACATACCATAGCTTCCATGACGACGGTAGGAAGTCCTTCCCAAAGTGAAGATAAAACGAAGAGATCAAAATTTTTCAATATAGATGGAACATTATCCTTTAATCCTAAAAATGATACATAGTCGGTCAAATTTAGCAATTTTGTTAATCCTAACAATTCCTCTCTTAATTCACCGTCACCAACAATAAACAACTTTACATGATTAATCTTCGTTGTTACTAATTTCATTGCTTCGATGAGATAAGGGTAACCTTTCTGTTCTGAAAGCCGTCCCACTGATCCAATTAATAACGGTTTCGGGATTGTTTCGGGTATCTCTATTTTTTCAATTTCATTGCATGATTCAATAATTTTATGAATATTGATACCGTTGTAAATTAAATGAATTTTCCCTTCATCAAGATTGTGGATTTTTCTACCCTTTAAATAATCCACAACTGCTTTTGAGACTCCAATCTCCCCATTGAGATATTTGGGAAAAATCCATCTGATAAAAATTGGATTTAGAAACCATGTCCATTTCCCATTGTCCCATTCTTTGCGAATATGAGCAGTACGATAAGAAAATTTTGATATTCCTAAAAATTTCAAAAGCACCGCAGCAAAAGTGCCTAATTGAAAATGACTATGAGATATATCTAGCTTATCCTTTTGAAAGATGTGTATTAATTTAATCATTCCTTTTAAGAATTTTCGAAGATTATTAATTCCGCCCCATTCAGACACAAAAAAAGTTTGAATTCCCTCCTGGTTTAGGCGATGAAGCCATTCTATTTCGGTCTTTGTTCCTACAGAATAAAAAGCACAAATTATTACCTTTACTTGTTCGTTCTTATTTAATTCCTGAGCTAACTTAACTCCAAATAACTCAGCCCCCCCACTATCGCCTCCGATATCCAAGCCTTTAATAATTTGTAATATCCTAATTTTTTTCATTCGAAATAGATTCCTTTATTATCTCGGGAAATTTATATAATTTCTCAGAAACTGCATTCATTTTTTTGTTTATATTTGAAATGATTCGATCTTTATGATTATCCATATATATTAATTTCTCAGTCAATTTCTCACTTGTTACTTCTTTGAGATCGAAAAAAAATTCATCAAGTTCAATTGACCGTAATACCCCAATCGTTTTATCCAAATATCCAACAAATAAGGTTGGAACGCGCATATCCAATGCAAAAATACCTGAATGCAACCTGGTAGCTAAAAATACATCCATCTGGCCATAGCATCCCTTTAATTCAGAGGGATTTAATTTTTCTTTAACGACCATAATCTCATGTCGAATTTTTACTGGTATCAAAGATAATACAATCTTCGCACCTAGTAAATCATTCTCATCTTCTGTAGGACCACTAACTTGATTAAAAACAAAAATTTTGTATTTACGCTGAGATACTAATTTGCTTAAAGTCTCTGCCAATTCCTTGTAGTAATGATTGATATTATTTTTATCCATATAACTTGGCATTTTGGATAAAATCGTGATCCCTAAATTTTTATTTAAGGGAGAAAAACCATAATTATCTAAAATATTTTTTGCGGAAAGAGAATCTATTGAGGGATAGGTAAATGCAATGTCTGGAATAAATTGGGGATTGGATTTCTTGATCCCTAATTTTTCTGCTCGTTCAAGAGAAACAAAATCTCTAATGAACAGTTTGTTCACTCTATTATATAAATAATTTATATATTTCTCTTCCCAAAAATATCTAAACGGACCTATGGATTGAGGAAAAATTATTACTGGTTTTTTAAAATTGAAAGCGAGAAATATTGGAAAACCGATAATGGGCAATGGCCAACCAAATTTCCCACTTGAAAATAATTGATTTCCTGAGACAGCCACAATCATGTCACTGCCCAAAAATTCCTCAAACAATTTTTGCCAATTTACAGGGATAATCGGTCTTATTTTTAATAAATTCCAAAATTTAAAAATATAAAGATAAATCAAGCAAAAAACAAACGATATCAATTGATACCTTGGTTTCTTGTGAGTATTCCAAACCTCCAATAAACACCAAGGTGAGGGGATGATTTTATAATCAAGACTTCTCAAGGGTTCTTCATTTGGCCAATTCGAAGATATGGAAATGTCTACATTCTCATAGGCTGACTGCAAATAAAAAATTGTCTGTTGTAACAAGGCTAAATCGCCAGCATTTTCAGATGAATGGACATTGACAATAAGAATTTTTGTTTTCTCTTTAGATTTCTGTATGTTCATAATTAATATTCTTAAAAACTATAACACCATAACCAATCATTAGGAAAAATTCACTAATTACATAAACCCAAGCTACTGCAAAAATACCATAGGCGGGTATTAATATAATATTTAAAATGATATTCATGAAAGCAACGATAAATTGTGGGGTTAACCTTTTTCGTTGAAAACCCATTGCTACAATGATTATTGCTAACCCATACTCTATTGATTTAATTAGTAGAATCGGGCTTAGTATAATAATTAAATTACCAGTCTCAAAAAAAGAACTTCCTAGAATTCTAACAATTATTATCTTTCCAAATATACCTACAAATAAGAACAAGGCCAATCCAATACTAAAAAATAACAAAATAATTTTAATTACTTCAATTTTGGTTTTTTGTGATTCAATAGATGAGAATTTTTTCGAAAAATCTGGTATGAGAAAACTATAGATGGAATTTGGGATCACAAACAATGCATGAATTATGCCTGAGGCAGGAGAATATAATCCTACATTAATACTTATGGATATAAATGTTAATATTGCTACATCGACATTTGCATAAATTACAGCCAAAATTTCAGAATAACCAAATTCTGACGAACTCTTGATAATAGAGAAAAATTTTGATCGAAAAGCATTAAAAAGTATAGGGCGACTATATAAAAAGCATATTCCAGCAACGATAAATGATATCGTTAACCTTGTAATTGAAATTGAAATCAGTGATAATTGATTGAAAAATAATAATATGATTAAAAGTCCAAATTTTCCTAATCTGGAGATTAATAACATAGTAGTGATTTGTTTTATTTTCTTTTGAATATTCCAGGATGCAATAAAAGTATTGAAGGTAACATCAAAAAAAACATCCAAAACGACTATAAAGACGAATAATGGGGAAAAAAAATCTGGGCGGATGATAGGTAGTATGATTACCAGACTTAACCCCCAAAAAATACCTAAAAAGGTCTTTAATGACAAGACATCCCCGGTAAGTACTCGGATTGAATTGGCGCGGTAGGCTTCTTTGAGAATCCAGGTGTCAAGACCCCAATTAATAATTGTTACAGTAATGCCAGCAATGGCATATAATCCACTATAAATTCCAAGTTGTTGAGGTCCTAAGCCTCGAGCGATCAAGACAGCATACACCATCATGATAATTTGCGCCACTAAATTTGCGCCACTGAACATTGACATCTCTTTCATTGAAAGAATAATCTTATTCTTGTTGATTTTTATATATTCCCACAGATTATTGAGGCTCATAAATTCCCTTAAGGAAAGAAACAAACCTTACTACTAAATTATTCCAAAAATAGGTTTTAATAATTGAAATCTCTTCAAGGTCTCTGTAACCTAAATCAATTACCAATTTAATTTTTTCGGCAATAATTTTCGGTTTAAAATCTTCAACAATAATTATTTTTTTACTTATGTTTTTTAGCACATTACGATCGCCAACTGCCATGGTAAGGATGGGTGTTCCACAAATTACACTCTCAAATAATTTCAATGGCGATCTTGCCTTTGCAGCAATATCTGCAAACACAGGATCTACAGTAACATCTGCTAATTTATAATAATATTTCACCTGATCTGGATGAATTTTACCTGTAAATATTACAAAAGAATTCAATTCCTTATTGTTTACAAAATTCCGAATTAATTCATAATCTTCACCCCCACCAACCATTAATAACCTATAGTTTTTATTTTCATTACCAATCAATGAAAAAGCATCTATTAATAAATTAATTGCATGATTTGACAAGCTCATACTACCAATGTAAGCGATGACTTTTTTATCAATCAATCCTAATTTTTCTCTCAAACATTCAAGTTTATCATTCTTGATATTATTGAACCTACTTGGATCTACCCCATTTGACAAATAGTAAATCTTTTTTACGTCTATCCCTGACTTAATCAATCTTTCTTCGGAATATAAAGTGTTTGTTGTCACCTGATCAGCAAACTGAGGAACCTTCAATTCAAAAAACTGAATGATTAATTTTTGCCAATTTCCTTTGAAATTACCCGAATTGGTTTCATCATCATCACAATCAACAATGAGAAATTTTCTGAGCATTATTTTACAAAAAATCCCTGCAATGCCATTCATTGGATGAGGTTTTCCAACAATGTATATATCTGCATCAGACACAAACGAAAAATATATAAGTCGAATTGATGCAATAAAAACGACCCACATTAACTTAATTAAAGGGAAATATTTCTTTGTATTCCCTTTTTTCACAACATGCATATTGGAAACATAATGAACCGAAAAATCTTTTTGGAAATATTGTTTTTTTTCTTTCAGACTCTTGTAATTCCCATGCAGCGCAATTATTTCTACCTGATTTCCAAGTTTATTCAACTCATTTGCCCAAGGATAATACCTACCTAAACCAGAGGGACTTTCTAGATCCTGAGTAAGGATAAAACAAAACTTCATCTTAACTAAATTTCCATGATAAACGAAGCAAAATCTGACCAGGAGGCGTAATCTTCGATATTGATCTCATTGGTTAATTGAATTTTTTGTATTGCTAAAGATAAGGCTTCAGGGTCGTTGGGTGGCACAACAAGCCAATTTTCATCATCTTTCTTCTTTTCTTCTGAAATAACGGAAGATGCAACGATAGGCAATTTGTAAGATAATGCAATTTTGAGAGCACCACTTTGTGTTCCACTCACATATGGTGCAGTAAAAATATCAGCTGCTGAAAAATAAATTGGAACTTCATCATCGGGAATATATTTGTTATGGATTGTAATATAATCATCCAAACCTAATTTAGAAATTTGCGTGTGGTATTTTTTGATGGAATCCCAAAACTCTCCCGCCACAATCAGTCTATAGTTGTGATTTTTTTGAATAATGGAATGCATAGCCTCTAACAAACAACTTAATCCTTTATAGGGACGGATAAGTCCAAACATCAAAAGTAAAATATCACTTTCAGAGAATCCAAGAAGTTGTTTGGCTTCTCTCTTTTCAATATTTTTCTTTCTAAAATTTTTATATAACGGGTGCGGAAAATAATGATGCAATTTATTTGGTAATATAAGAATAAATTTTTCCTCTACATTTTTTGAATGGAAAATATAATTATTAAAATTGTTTAGCGCGAATTTTGTTAGGAATGGATCAATCAAATTTTTTTCATGTGGAAAAAGGTTGTGAACAATACATATTTTTTGATACTTGTCTTTCCTCATCAACTTCATAATTGTGAAGTAAAAAAAAGCAAAATAAGTAGTCCACCAATGAAATATTACAATATCCGGCTTAAATTGATTTATCCTTTGATAACATTTAATCCATGATATTGGGTTCAATGTATCAATAATCGGTTCAGAATTCTCTAAGGATTTTTGTGAATTATCTTTGTCATTTTCTCCAGGATACAATAATTTGGGGTAAAGTCTTGAAAAGGAAATTGATAAAACATCACATTCATTAGAAGATAATGCTGACAATAAGTTCGTGTTGTGATGGGATATGCCACCTCTAAAGGGAGGGGTTGGACCGACAACGATGATTTTCAACACTTAATCCCTTTTTTTACCTTTCGTTTTAGTATATAACACATTTGTTAGTTTCTCTGAAATTCGATCTTTCTTTTTTTTTTATCTAATTTATTTTTGTAATTAGAACAGACAAAATTTGATTTGAGGATGAGCATATAGGGTATTAAGGAAACTAATATATAATTTGTTACAACATGAGCCATTGTTACAATCTTTATTCAACCTTTTTCGATCATTGGCATGTAATTTCACGGAAAATTTTATATGAATTTCATTCGATTAAAAAAATATAAACCTATATTTATTCTATTCACTTTTTGGGTAATTATTCTATCCGTTTTTCAGATAATCGTTGTTAGCAGATTCCAAGTTAAAGGTCCTGATTATTCTTTACCATGGACGGTTAAGTATACAAAGGAAATTGGTTCTTTCGAAACAAAACCCTTTTTAAAAAGACTAATAGATACAAAATTTGCGTACGATAGCACATATTATTATTCAATAGCAAGATACGGTTATGACGATATTAATGTCGCCAGCACTCGTACACCTGAAAATCAGGTAATTTCCGCAAATTATGCATTTTATCCAGTGTTTCCTTTGTTAGTACGCATAGTTTCCTTTATCCTTTCCCCTATAATTCCTTTTGATTTTTCTCGATTTATTTTTAGTGGAGTAATTATTAACATAATTAGTTCTCTAATTGGTTCGATTTCGCTTTATGAAATTTCAAAAATTTTTTCCAATAAAAATACTTCATTGCAAACTGTATACTTCTTTTTGATTTTTCCTACATCCTTTTTTTTATTGCAATTCTATACTGAAGGTCTTTTTATCGGTTTAACCTTTCTTTCAATACTCTTAATTTATAAGGAAAAATATTACTTATCCATACCCTTTATTTCATTAGCGATTCTCACTCGTCCAAACGGAATCGCTTTATTAATTTTTTTAATTTCAGAATACCTATATAAAAAATATCGTAATAACAGGTCGTTTTACAAAAATTTCAGGAAAGCTGAAATTATTAATTTTTTCGAAATCATAATAATCCCGGTAGCTATTTTTATGATAATTAATTTTTCTAATTTTGGGAAAAATTTTCATTATGTTGAATCTCAAATATTTTCAAGAAACATATTAAATTTAAGTATCCTCGCTAAAACTTTTACTGGAACTATTTCACCTGAGTTTCTCAAATTAGTGACCTGAAATTAGTTTTTTAAGTAT
>SWCF01000111.1_pt1 | contig 20226 bp, 16 predicted proteins | sample 4690081 | NCBI WGS metagenome assembly SWCF01 (sample SAMN10267280, study PRJNA491770) | bioreactor metagenome | isolation source: DHS bioreactor inoculated with | place: Japan: off Shimokita Peninsula
CCCCCGCTGCTGCAGCGGCTTGACAGCAAACATAGGGACACCCCCCCGTGTCGCTCCTCCGCCATCCCGGAAGTATCGGAACCCCGGACTACTGCCCAGGCGAGCAGGGCGGGTCCAGGTGGAGTGGCTCCGGGGAGCTGCGATCGCTGCGACCCCACCTTTGTCCCAGGAACGGAGACGCCAGTGTCGGTGAAGACCGAAATTCGCGACGGCGCCGCGATCGTCACACTGCAATTCACGGGCAAGCGCAATGCCCTCTCGGCCGAGGATGCCGACCTGGTCACCGAGGCCATCACGGCCGCGGGACGCGAGAGCGAGGCCCGGGCTCTGGTCCTCACCGGGGAAGGGACGTTCTCGGCCGGGGGTGACCTGCCCTACTTCGCCGAACTCGGACGCACTCTCGCCCCCGAGGACGTCCACCGGACCATCTACACCCGGGTGCAGGCGATGATCCGTGCCCTTCGCGACTGCCCCGTGCCCACTGTCGCGGCCGTGGACGGACCTGCGATCGGCCTCGGGATGGACCTCGCGCTGGCCTGCGACATGCGGTTCGTCGGACCGAGCGGCTTCCTTCAGCAAGGTTGGGCCCGAGCGGGTCTCATCGCCGGAACCGGCGGTGTCGCGCTCCTGCACCGCATCGCGCCGGACATGCTCTGGTCGATTCTGGCGAGGCAGGAGCGGATCGACGGACACCGGGCCGAGGAACTCGGACTCGGTGAGGCCGGCGCACCGGACGCGTTGACCGCGGCACTGCAGCGCGTGGCCGACCTGTCGTACATGCGGCGTGCCGTGCTCGAGAACTACGCGGCTCTGGCGAGAAAGGCGGCATGGCCCGACGATTCGCACTTCGACGAGGCCGGCGCCCGGCAGGGGCACCTGCTCTGTTCCGACGACTTCCGCCGGCTCACCGAGAAGCTGCTCGGCAGATCCTGACCGTACGAAGGGGTCCACGCGGCGCGTGGACCCCTTCGTCATGAGGTACTTCGAGGCGGCGGATCAGTCGAGGATGTCGCGGACCTGTACGTCCTCGCGTCCGAGCAGCAGCGAATCGCGCGAGGTGGCCATGTGCTTCTGCCAGTGCGCGAAGGCGCCGTCGCCGTCGCGGGCCCGCAGCAGCTTGATCAGGCGACGGCACGACCGGATCAGCAGCTTGTAGCTCTCGTCCACCTTCGCCCGGTTCTCCACCGCGCGTTCCCGCACCACCGCCGTCGTATGCCGCTCGAAGATCTCGTGCAGCATGCCCGCCACGAGTGCGAGCGTCGCGTTGCCCGAGAGCTGCACCATCCGCAGATGGAAGATCGCGCTGCCGTAGGCCAGGCGATCGGCGTCGTACGCGGTCGGGATGTCCTCGTCGACGATGCGCTCGAGTTCGTCGAATGCCTCCTCCGTGCCGTTCTCGGCCAGCAATCGTGCCGCCGCGGGCTCGACGGCCTCGCGGGCGACGAAGACGTCGGCCACGGTAGCGCCCGAGAGTTCGAGCAGCAGCGAGGCCGGCCGCGCGACTATCTCCGGCCCGGGCACGCAGACCCGCGCGCCCGAACGGGAGCCGCGGCGTACCTCGACCAGGCGTTCGGACTCGAGGACGCGAACGGCCTCACGCAGGGTCGGACGGCTGACGGCGAAGTGCTCCATCAGCTCGGCCTCGTGCGGCAGGTGATCACCGTCGGAGAGTTCACCGTCGACGATCATCCTGCGCAGCTTCCTGGCGACGAGCTCGGCCGTCTTCGGCGTACGGATCGGGCGCCCCGCCGCGTTGCGCGGATCGAATACCGGCGCCACCGGCTCATCGCTCACTGCGTTACCTCCGTTGGAAACGTGTTCCTGCCGGTGTCAAGTAAACCACGAGAGGAAGGGCAGGCGTATGCGCAGCGTGCGCCAAGTCGACAGCACCTCCGCGGGTGCGCCACCGGAAACCTCGTCCGGGAGAGGATTATGGAATCGCATTCTAGGATAGTTCACTATGTGAGCTACGTCAGCAGGCGGATGTGTCGCGATGAACGATCCTGTCGAGTCGCCGTCCCGCCACCGCTGCCCTGCTACTTCAGGCCGGGCGACCGACGCGCGACTGCCTGCCCGGCCCACGGTCGGCGCAGGGATCGCGCAGGTTCCAACGCCTCAATTGACCTAGTTAACTATGTGATCTATCTTGGGGAGGATGGTGTGGCCGAGGGCCGTGAGAGGCCCGAGCCCCGGGGTCGGTGGTCGTGGATCACGTGCAACGGGTGCCGTACGTCCATTGGGCAGATGAACGGAGGCATTGAATGGCAAGTATCAGGGAAGCAATGGCCGCGCTGTGGTCCGCGCCCGACGAGGCGAACATGATCCAGCAGGAGGGCCGCTGGATCCCGTGGGGTCGCGTGCGCATTCTTGCCGAGCGCATCGATGCGGAACTGACCCGCACCGGCTGTGGAGAGGGTTCCCGGGTCGGTGTCGTGCTGGGCAACCGGGTGGAATCCATCGCTGCCATGATCGCGGTGCTGGGCAAGGGCCGCACGATCATCACCCTCAATCCGATGCAGCCCGTCGCGCGCCTTACGGCGGACATGGTCGCCGCGCTGCCGCAGGTCGTCCTGGCGCCGGGGTCGATGTGGAGCGAGAAGGAGTTTGCCACGGCCGCGCAGGAGAGTGGGATCGTCGGCTTCTCGATCGACGGTATCGAGGTCGACCAGCTCAGCGGAGGGTCCGAGGTCGGTATCGAGACCGACCGTGACGAGCAGGACCCGGTGGCTGTGGAGATGTTCACCTCCGGCACCACCGGGCCGCCCAAGCGCATCAAGCTCCGGTGGCGTCAGCTCGAGTCGGCGATGGTGGCCGTGCACGGTCACACCGGTGTCGGCGGCGAGGAGCGCTCCCCGCTGACCGGTCGCGTCGCCCTGGTCACCCTGCCGATCGTGCACATCGGGGGCCTGTGGGCCGTCTTGCAGAACCTTGCCGAAGCGCGGCCGTTCGTGCTGCTGCCGCGGTTCACCGTCGACGGCTGGGTGCAGGCAGTGCACGAGCACAAGGCCAAGGTGGCCGGCCTGCCGCCGGCCGCGATGCGCTCGGTGCTCAGCGCGGAGGTGCCGTCCGAGAAGCTTGCGAGCCTGCGCGCCGTGACCGCGGGCACCACCTTCGTCAGCCCGGACCTGGCCGACGAGTTCACCTCGCGCTACGGCATTCCCGTGCTCATCATGTACGGCGCCACCGAATTCGCCGGCGCCGTCGCGGGCTGGAGCAAGCCCTTGCACACCGAGTGGTGGGCGGCCAAGCGCGGCAGCGTGGGCCGCGCCTTCCCCGGGGTGCAGCTGCGCACCGTCGACGAGGACGGCAACGTGTTGCCCGTGGGCGAATCCGGACGGCTCGAGGTCTCGGCGAAGCAGGTCGGCACGGGCACGGACCAATGGATGCGCACCAGCGACCTCGCCCGGATCGACGAGGACGGCTTCCTCTACATCGAGGGCCGCGCCGACGACGCGATCATCCGTGGGGGCTTCAAGGTGCATCCGGAGACGGTGTGCAATGCCCTGCGCGCGCACCCGTCGGTGCTCGACGCCACCGTCTACGGGAAGGACGACGAGCGTCTGGGCAAGGTTCCGGTCGCCGTCGTCGAACTCGTCGACGGCGCGGTGCCCGTCGCCGAGGACGAGCTCAAGGATTTCGTGCGCGGTCAGCTCACCGCCTACGAGGTGCCGGTGACCGTCCACACCGTGGACGAGCTGCCGCGCGGCGTGTCGATGAAGATCGACCGCCGTCGGCTGCTGGAAATGGTCGCAGGGCTCGAGAACGTCGCAGGGCTCGAGGACGCTGCCGCTGCGGTCTGAGCGATCGCCCTCGGTCACCCGCTCGGTGGCTCCGGTGCCCGCATCCGCCGGGTGGGGGAAACTCATGGACAGCGAGGACGCCACGACGCAGCAGAACCAGGGCTACCCGAATCTGTTCGGGCGCTGCCGGGGTCGACGACTGCGGGCACACCGGACGGCACCGGCGGTCGGACAGCACACCCGCGAGATGCTCGCCGTACTCGGGTATTCGGAGCAGGACATCGACCGGCTCAACGCCGAGCGTGTTGCCGGCGGACCGCCCGGGCCGCCGACGTGGCGGTTCGACTGACCGGGCGATCCTCCCGGCACCACCCTGCGATCACATAATCCGCTGCGGTGCAGTGAGTGCCGACGCAGCGCGCGCGTCCGCGTCCCGCAGCTGCTCGTTGCGGCGGGCTCGGTGGGTGTTGCCGACCGGGCCCGCCCCGGCGGATACCGCACAGCAAAGCCGCGCCGTGGGTTCTTGGGTGCGTCGCGGGTGCCTTCGGTGGCACATTCCGCGGACGACGAGGCTGACGTCCCGACAGGACATCAGCCTCGTCCTCGTGGATCCGGAGGTGGGTCGGTCAGCCGACGACTTCCTTCTCCCGCAGTTCGGCGATGTGCTCGGGCGTGAGGCCGATCTCGGTGAGTACCGAGTCGGTGTGCTCGCCGATCGTGCATCCGGCGTCGGCCTTCACCCCCGAGCGGGAGAACCGGGTCAGTGGGGCGAGGCGGCGGTGCTCGTCGAAGATGGGGCTGTGGGCGAGCACGGTGTAGCCCGCCTCGAAGTACTCGTCGCCCTGCAGGTGGATCTCGGGGGTCCGTTCGGTTACGGCGACGCAGCCGACGTCCTGGGCGTTGAGATCCTTCTCCCACTCGAACTTGGAGCGGGTGCGCAGCACGGCGGCGAGCGTCTCGGCGAGTTCGGCATCGTTGTTTCGGCGCAGATCCGGCGTCGAGAATTTCTCGTGCGCGATGTCGGTGTACGGCGCGAGTGCCTCGACCAGGCTGTTCCACTCGGAGTCCTGCGGGGCGGCGAGGAAGATCCAGCCATCGGAGCCCTCGTACAGGCGGTACAGTGCGCCGAGGCCGTACAGGTCCGGGTCGGAGACAGGCGGCTCGGGGCGGTTCTCGTAGTCGGCGTTGCGATCCATGAGCGCGTGAGTTGCGGAGGACAGCATGGTCGCGGTCAGGTCGCCCAGTGCGCGGCCCCGCTTGCGGGCGAGCAAACCGAGCAGCATCGACGACGCCACACCGAGGGCAGCGACGCCATCGGCCTGGACCGACGGATTGGCGCCGGCGGTATGCCTGCGCACGGCGACGCGCTTGATCTCGTCGAGATCGTCGCCGTGGAGGTCGAGGCCGCCGAGGTCGCTCATGGTGAGACCGGAGGCCGCGCCGACGGAGGGCGCATACGCCGGGCGCCCGCCGTAGGGGCCTTCCGTGCCGTACCCGGGAGCGTTGAGGTAGACCAGGTCCGGGTTGAGGGCCTTCAGCGTCGCGGCGTCGACTCCGATGCGTTTCGCAGCGCCTGCGCGGTAGCTCTGGAGCACGATGTCGGACTTCTTCGCGATTTCGTGAACGATGGCGAGGCCTTCGGGAGTGTTGATGTCGACGGCAACGGACTCCTTGCCCTGCAACACCTTTGCCCCACCCGCTTCGGGAAAGGCGACGAGGTTACGTATCGAATCACCAGCGAGAGGTTCGACCTTGACAACTCTGGCGCCGAGATCCGTCAGTACCGTCGCGCCGTAGGGTGCGGCGAACATCGAGCCGAGTTCGAGGACCGTCACGCCGGCGAGGGGGAGGTCTCCGGCCGGGGCGTCGGCCTTCGGGGGCGTGTTGGAGCCGGACGCGAGACCGGCGAGCACCTGCTCGGTGTCGGCGCCGAGGCGCGGTGCCGGTCGCGGTTCGGTGAGCGGCCTGCCGTCGACGTGGACGAGCGTCGACGGCTGGCGGACCGGGCCGAGGTCGGGATCGTCGACGGTGACTATCCGGCCGTCGTGCTGAAGCTGTGGATGATCCAACGCGGCAACGGGATCGCTGAAGATCTCGGCGCTGACATCGGGGTTCGTGTCGAAGACGTGCTGCCACTCGGCGAGGGTGCGCTCACGCACCTTCTCCAGCATCAGTTCCCACAGCTCGACGCGGCGCTCGACGTCCTCGAACAAGGGCAGGCCCTGCCAGTACGGGTCGGCGAACACGTGGGCGAGCCCGAACTCGGTCATCATTGCGACGAACAGGCGAGGCTCGGTCTGTGCGAACTGCAGCCAGTGGCCGTCCTTGGTCTGGGCGACGAGCAGAGGGTAGATCAGGGGCGCCGCCGGGCGGCCCTGATCGTCGTACGCGTACATCGCCTGGTAGGCCTCGGGCCAACGTGCACAGACGAGTTCGAAGAACCAGTTGTAGGTGTCCATCGATGCCGCGCCGCGTAGCAGGTCGGCCTCGACATGCTGGCCGGTACCGCTGGACTCCCGTTCGTACAGTGCCGAGAGGATTCCGTGGATCGCGGTATGGGCCGCACCCCACGAGGCCCACGGGGTCGGCGTGAACGACGGTCCGGGACGCTCGGACATCTTCGCCTTGCCGTGGAACACCCCCATGCGGGCCAGCACCAGCGCTTCGTAGCCCTTGTCGTTCGCCCACGGGCCAGTGGTGCCCCAACCGGTGATGGAGGCGCTCACCAGTCGCGGATTGAGCTCGGCGAGGTGGGTGGCCGTGAGGCCCATCCGCTCGAGTGCGGCCGGTCGGGACGTGGTGATGAGGACGTCCGCGTCGCGGATCAGGTCGTGGAGCCGGGCGAGGCCGGCGTCGGTGTGAGGATCGAGAGTGACGCTCCTCTTGCCGCGGGCGAGGGCCGGCCAACCGGTGACCTTTCGCATCGGGCTGCCTGTCGGCGGCTCGACCATGATCACGTCCGCACCGGCATCGGCAAGGAAGACGCTCGCGTACGCACCGGGAGTGGTGAAGGACAAGTCGATCACGGTCAAGCCGTGCAGCGGGGCGGTCGACTGGGAAGAAGCGACGTTCACGTCAGACCTTTCAGAGGGTTGGCGAACGATACGGTGTGATCTTTATAACTAACGAAGTTCACTACGTCTACAAGTTGCCCGATGTTTGTTCGAATCGTAGTATCCCTGTCCTCGGCAGCATCTCTGTGCCCGCAGTACGAAACGCACGTCGACCACCGGCGACGTGCGTTCGAGTTCTGTCCGGTCAGTCCCGGAATCGCAACAGCCCTTCCTGTGCCGTACTCGCGACGAGGTTGCCGTCTCGGTCGAACAGGTAACCGCGGGAAAGTCCACGACCGCCCCCCATTCGGTACCCGTGCTGTTCGTACAGGTGCCACTCGTCGGCGCGGAACGGCGCGTGCAACCAGACCGTATGGTCGAGGCTTGCGAGTTGCAGGCCCGGAGTATCGATGTGCCGGGCGTGTGGTGGCAGCGCCGCCGAGAGCAGGAAGAGGTCGGAGCAGTACGCGAAACCTGCGGCCTGGACGAGGAGGTCGTCGCCCAGCGGTTCCGGGGTGCGGATCCAGGCCCGCTGGCGGGGCGGCCGGGGCTCGCCGCGCCGGTTCGCGAGCCGCGGATACTCCTCGGGGAAGCGGAAGTCCACTCCGATGTTCGTGAAAAGGGGAAGGAGCCACGTGGCTTCACGCAGTTCCTCCGGGTCCAGGCTGTCCTCGAAGCGAGGGAGTTCTTCGGGGGGTGTCGCCGGAGAGCTCACCGGATGCTGGTGTTCGAGGCCCTCCTCGGGCCGCTGGAACGACGCCGTCGCGAGAAAGATCGTGCGGTCGTTCTGTACGGCCCGTACCTGGCGCGTAGTGAAGCTGCCACCGTCTCGCAGGCGTTCGACGTGGTAGTCGACGGGCACGTCCGAGCGTCCGGGATGGACGAAGTGCCCGTGCAACGAGTGCGGATGCCTGTCACGGTCGACGGTGAGGCCGGCCGCCACGAGCGACTGTCCGAGGGCTTGTCCGCCGTAGATCCGCGGGGCGCGGGTGTGGGATCCGCCCCGGAACACGTCGCCGCCTATTTCGTCGAGTGAGAGGATGCGCCTGACCGGCGGACGGGGGATGTTCGCCAGGCTTTCGGCGGTTACGGCGGTAAACATGGTTCAATTATATAACTAGGTGTGAGTGCATGGTGCGCATATTGCTCGCGAAGAGGGCCGTGCTTGCCGCCGGCATTCTCGTCCGCATCGGCGAAATCGCTTCGCCGGCATTGCCATCTCGCACGGCGACCCCGTGTTCGAGTTCGGGCGGTTCGTCACAAGCACCTGCGGCGTCGCCGAAGGTGCCACCGCGGTTCGGGTGTTGACAGCCGTCGAGAAAGCCAGAATACTATTCTCAGAATAATAATCTGACTATTGGGCTTCCCGGGTGATCTCATCGGGAAGCCTTCGGCGGAAAGGCAACCGCATGACGCCCATCGAGGACAAGCAACTCCACGCGGACCTGGCCGCCCGCGCCACGCGCGCCGGACACGAGTGGCGCGAAGGCCTCACCGTCTCCGACGTGCGCCCGCTCTCCGGGGGTTCGTCGAGCCTCACCTTCATCGCAGAGGCCTCGTCGGCCGCGGGTGAGCAGCAGGTGGTCCTCAAGGTCGCACCTCCCGGGCTCGACCCCGTCCGAAACCGCGACGTGCTGCGGCAGGGACGCCTGATGAACGCTCTGCACGGGGCGCACGGCGTCAAGGTGCCGGAGGTCTACTTTTCCGCGCCGGGGGAATCGAAAGAGGTCCCGCCGTTCGTGGGCATGGCGTTCGTGGCCGGAGAATGCGTCGAGCCCCTGCTCGCCGACGAGCGCAGCGCCGCGCTCCGGGAGCAGACACACGCGCGGTTCCTCGATGCCGCCCGCATGCTCGGAAATCTGCACCGCGTCGTCCCAGCCGAGGTGGGTCTCGGCGACGAACCGGTAGTCACCGTCGAGAACGAGATCGACCGATGGACGACGGCATTCACCACCGCCCCCGAGGACCTGCGCGGCGACTACGAGACGTGCGCGAAAGCTCTGCACGCGACGATCCCGCAGCCGATGGCTCCCGTGGTGAACCACGGAGACTTCCGTCTCGGCAACACCTTGTGTGACGGTGCGATGGTCACCTCGATCATCGACTGGGAGATCTGGTCGGTCGGCGATCCCCGCATCGACCTGACCTGGCTGACGTACTTCACCGACGAGGCCCGCCACCCCGCACGCCCCACCGACGAGCCCTGTGGCGCGCCGGCGATCGCCGAGGTCGTCCGGGAGTACGAAGAGTCGTTCGGCGCGAAGATTCCCGATCTCGAATGGTTCGACGCTCTCACGCGCTACAAGGAAGCCGCCGCAACCGCACTGCTGATCAAGCGTGCGCGCAAGCACAACACGATGAACCCCTCCTTCGCGCGGATGGAGCCCGCTCTCCCGGGTCTCATTCGTGAGGCGCTCACCCTCATCGGAGCCTGACACGCCGCCACTTGCGCGGCACACCACGAACTACTTGCAAAGGGACCATTATGTGGGATTTCCGTACCGACCCTGAATTTCAAGAGAAGCTCGACTGGGTCGAGAAATTCGTTCGCGAGGAGTGCGAACCGCTCGACCTGCTCTTTCCGCACATCGGCCAGCCGTACAACACGGAGAACAAGGCAGCCCGCGCGATCCTGAAGCCGTTGCAGGAACGTGTCAGGGAGCAGGGCCTGTGGGCGTGCCACCTCGGGCCCGAACTGGGTGGCCAGGGCTACGGCCAGCTCAAGCTCGCTCTACTCAACGAGATCCTCGGTCGCTCGATGTGGGCACCGACGGTCTTCGGCACTGCCGCACCGGACACCGGAAACGCGGAGATCCTTGCGATGTTCGGCACCGAGGAGCAGAAGGCGCGCTACCTGCAGCCTCTGCTGGACGGTGACATCGTCTCGTGCTTCTCGATGACCGAACCGCAGGCGGGCGCCGACCCCAAGCAGTTCGTCTGCTCGGCCCGCAAGGATGGCGACGAATGGGTGATCAGCGGTGAGAAGTGGTTCTCGTCGAACGCGCGCTACGCGTCGTTCCTGATCGTCATGGCGGTCACCGATCCCGACGCCTCGCCCTACCGGCGGATGTCGATGTTCGTCGTGCCGGCCGAGACACCGGGGATCGAGATCATCCGCAACGTCGCAGTGTTGGGTGACCGTGACGAGCTGGACGAGGGCACCCACGCGTACATCCGGTACAACGACGTGCGTGTGCCGGCGGACGCCATCCTCGGCGGCCCGGGGCAGGGCTTCGAGGTTGCGCAGGCTCGCCTCGGCGGTGGACGCGTGCACCATGCGATGCGCACCGTCGGCAAATGCCAGCGCGCGTTCGACATGATGGCCGAGCGGGCTCTGTCGCGCACCACTCAGGGTGAGACGCTCGCCCGCAAGCAGCTCGTTCAGCAGTTCATCGCCGATTCGGCGATCGAGCTCGAACAGTTCCGGCTCCTGGTGCTGAAGACGGCGTGGATCATCGATACCCAGCCGCACGGAGCGGCTCGCACGCATATCGCGATGTGCAAGGTGGCGATGGCGAAGATCTATCACGACATCGTCCACCGGGCCGTTCAGGTGCACGGATCGCTCGGTGTCACCATCGAACTTCCCCTGCACGAGATGTGGGCGAACACGTTGTCGCTCGGCCTCGCCGACGGACCGACCGAGGTGCACAAGGTCGCCGTTGCCCGCGGTGTGCTGAAGAACTACCAGCCCGTCGAGACCCTGTTCCCGACCGAGCACATCCCCACCCGGCTCGCTGCCGCCAAGGCCAAGCACGCCGCTGTACTCGAGGAGTACGGAATCGCATGACGGACAACCTGTTCAGCCTCGAAGGCAAGGTCGCCCTGGTGACCGGAGGCAGTCGCGGCCTTGGGCGCGAGATGGTCCTGGCCTTCGCGGGAGCCGGCGCGGACGTGGTGATCACGAGCCGCAAGATCGACGCGTGCGAAGAGGTGGCCCGGCAGGTCGAGGCGCTCGGACGTAAGGCGCTGCCGGTCGCGTGCCACGTCGGAAAGTGGAGGGATATCGACGCGCTGGTCGAGTCCGTCTACGAGACCTTCGGCAAGGTCGACATCCTCGTCAACAACGCGGGCATGTCGCCCGTGGCGCCGTCGTCGGCCGAGACGAGCGAAGAGTTGTTCGACAAGGTCATCGGCGTGAACTTCAAGGGCCCGTTCCGGCTCAGCGCTCGAATCGGTGAGCGGATGGCCGCGGGAGACGGCGGATCGATCATCAACGTGTCGTCCTCCGGTGCGATATTCCCCGCCCCGAAGTTCGGCCCCTATGCCGGGGCGAAGGCGGCTCTGAACGCGCTGACCGGTGTGTTCGCACGCGAGTTCGGCCCCAAGGTCAGGGTCAACACGATCTCCGCGGGCCCGTTCCTCACCGACATCTCCGAGGCATGGCCCGCGGAATCGCGCCAGTCGACCCGTAGCGCAGTCGGACGGCCGGGCAATCCGGAGGAGGTCATCACCACCGCGCTGTACCTCGCCAGTCCCGCATCGAGCTACACCACCTCGTCGTTCGTGCGTGTGGATGGTGGACTGTACTGATGAGCAACGATTCCCGGGTCCGAGGAGGGGCGTGATCGATGCGAGCAGCGCGTTGCGACAGGTACGGCCCGCCGGATGTAATGACGGTGTGCGATGTAGCCGATCCGCTCCCGGCCCGGGATGAGGTGGTGGTCGAGATTCGGGCGGCGGCCGTCAACTTCCCCGATGTCCTGACTGTCGCCGACAAGTACCAGGTGTCCGTTCCCACGCCGTTCACTCCCGGTAGCGAGTTCGCCGGAGTGGTGCGAGCCGTGGGGGCAGACGTCCGGTCGATCGAGCCGGGCGACGCGGTCATGGGTTCGGCGATGACCGGAGCGTTCGCGGAACAGATCTGCGTTCCCTCGAGTGCGCTCACTCCGAAGCCCGACGACCTGGACTGGGTTTCTGCGGCGGCGTTCCGCGTCACGTATACCACCGCCTACCACGCCTTGGTCACCTTCGGTGCGATGCGTGCCGGCGACTGGGTGGTGGTGCTGGGCGCCGCCGGGGGAGTGGGTACCGCGGCAGTCGATGTCGCGAGCCGGCTCGGCGCCAGGGTGATCGCCTGCGCCTCATCGGAGGAGCGGTTGGTGGCGGCGATGACACTGGGGGCCGAGGTCGGAGTTTCCTACGATTCGGAAGACCTCAAGACGCGGATCAAGGAAATCGTCGGTGGTGGCGCGCAGGTGGTGATCGACCCTGTCGGCGGGAAGTACGCGGAGCCGGCGCTGCGGGCGTTGGCTCCGGGTGGCACCTTCGTCACCGTCGGATACGCAACCGGCGAGATCCCGCGAATTCCATTGAATCTCGTTCTGTTGAAGGACCTTACGATACGAGGGGTAGAGCTGCGTACCCTCGCGCAACGACATCCGGACGCGCCGGCGCGTGCACAGCAGACGCTCGCGGCACTGGTGGCGGAGGGGATGAAACCTCTGGTGTCGCAGGTATTCGACCTGAACGACGTCACCGGGGCGCTGGCGAGCCTGAACGACCGATCCGCGGTCGGAAAGGTCGTCATCACGCTCGACGGTGCGTGCTAATCTCAGAACCGCATTCTTTGTCGTATGGAGGTGTTAGTCGCCCGTGTCCTCATCTCCTGCCGATTCGCTCGACACCGAATTCCTGGTGATATCCGGCGGCCGTCAACTTCGTCGCGCCGCCCGCCCAGCCCGCCAGGAAGCATATGACGCCGAGGTCCGGGCCTTGCTCCGGGCGACCTCCGAGGTGATGCTCCGCAAAGGCTGCACGGAGGTGCCGAAGGTCAGTGAAATCGTCCGCGAGGCCGGCATCACCAACCAGGCGTTCTATCGGCACTTCCGCAGTCGAGACGACGTCATCGTCGCCACCTACGAACAGGGCATGCTGTCGGTCTACAACTACCTCCGTCACCGCGTGGGCAAGAAGTCCTCATGGCAGGACAAGCTCGATGCGTGGATCGACGGGATTTTTGCGCAGATCGAGGATCCGCGACTGGCGGACCTGAGTGCCGTCATTCAATGGAATGTCGCCCGGATCGCCAGGGAGAAGACCGAAATCGAGCCGGTGGGCAGAGGGCGCATTCGTGCGCTGCTGGTGACCATCCTGACGGAGGCCCGCGTGGCCGATCCTGATCGGCAGGCGCTGTTCGTCGACACCCTCGTCACCGGCACCGCATCGCACTATATGGACACCGGCCGGCAGCCGACGCCCGACGACCGGCAGGCGCTCCTACGTTTCTGCCTCGGAGGCCTCGGAAGTCTCCCCGCGTAGGCGAAGCAACTCCGCAGTCGATCGACGACACCGGGCGCCGGCCAGGGATTGCCACCCGACCCGGCGCCCGGTGTCGTCGAATCCTCTAGTTCGCGATGTGCTCGCGCGGTAGGCCTAGCACGCGCTCGGCGATGACGTTCCGGTTGACCTCGGACGTACCGCCCGCGATCGTCATGGCCCGCGACATCAGGTAGCTGTACGCGAGTTGCGGCTCATCTCCGGCCACCACTGCGGGGCCGGCGATGCGCAGTGCCAGCTCGCCGACGTGCTGTGAGTGCTCGGCGACGAGCATCTTGGTGATGCTGCCCTCCGGGCCGGGATCGCCACCCGCCACAGCGCGCACGACGTTCCGGACGTTGAGCACACCCATCGCCTGCTCGCGTGCGACCAGCGCGGCAACAGCGCGAGTGGTCGCGACATCACCGGCCGCGTACTTCGCGGCGACGTCGAGCAGCATGTAGGCCGAGCGTTCCTCGCCGCCCGTGCTTCCGCCGCCGATGGACACGCGCTCGTTGCCGAGCGTTGCGCGCGCGACCGTCCACCCGTTGTCGACCGCACCCACCACGTCCTCGTCGGGAACGAACACGTCGTCGAAGAAGACCTCGTTGAACACGGCCTCGCCCGTGATCTCGCGCAGCGGTCGCACCGTCACGCCGGGTGCGTGCAGGTCGACGACCACCGCCGTGATGCCTTTGTGTTTCGGCACGTCACGGTTGGTCCGGATCGTCGCGAGGCCTCGGTTGCAGTTCTGGGCGTTGGACGTCCACACCTTCTGCCCGGTGATCCGCCAACCGCCCTCGACCTTCACACCGCGCGTCGACACCGCCGCCGCATCCGAGCCCGCGCCGGGCTCGGAGAACAGCTGGCACCACACGAGATCGCCCATCAGACCCGGACGGATCCACCGCTCGGTCTGCTCTACATCGGCGTGCTGGGTGAGTGTGAGCAGGATCCACGCGCCGATACCGAGGTTGGGAAGGTCGATGCCGGCGAACTCCTCGTCGATGACGAGCTGCTCGACGGGTGACGCGGCGCGGCCGTACGGCTTGGGCCAGTGCGGCATGAGATAGCCGGAGTCCACGAGCAGCGCGCGACGATCTGCTTCCGATGCGCCCCGGTACTGCTCGACGAACTCGCGAGCCTGGGTACGGAAGGTCTCGGCCTCGGCGGGCAGGTCCACCGCGTAGTGGCGGCGCACTCCCGCCGTGCCCGACGCCACGATCGAATCGAGCGCGGCCACGGGCTCACCGAACAGTGCCCGCAGAGCCTGGGCGCGGCGGAGGAACAGGTGGCAGTCGTGCTCCCACGTGAACCCGATACCACCGTGGATCTGAATACTCTTCTCGGCGTTGTCGACATACGAATCGAACGCGAGCGCACGAGCGGCGTCCAGGGCGAGAACGGCCTGGTCGCCTTCCGTTCCGGCGCGCGCGGCATCCCACGCGACGGCGACCGCGAGCTCGCTGGTCGCGAGCATGTTCGCGAGGTGGTGCTTGATCGCCTGGAACGAGCCGATGGCACGCCCGAACTGCTCCCGCACCTTGGCGTAGTCGAGGGCCGCGTCGAGCGTCGCGCGGGCCCCACCGGCAGCCTCGGCCGCGGCGAGTGTCCGGGCGATGTGGCGGACGCGGCTCGCGGCGCCGCTCACGACAGTCAGCGTCGGCGCGTTGTCGAGCAGCACGCGCGCCGGACGCAGTGTCGGTTCGAAGTCGGGAGCCGGGACGACGGCGACGGCCGTGTCGTCGGGGGAGACGAGCACGAGGTCGTCCCCGACGACGAGGGCGAGCACGCTTGCACCGACGGCACCCACGACGAGCCCGGCGTCACCGGTGACCGTGGTGCCGGAAGCAACCGAGCCGGACGCGGTGAGCGACCCGGCGATGCCGAGCCCGGCAATGGTCGAGCCGTCGGCGAAACCGGGCAGCCATCGGGACTGCTGATCGTCGTCCCCGGCGGCGGCAAGTGCCGCGGAGGTTGCGACCGATGCCAGGAACGGGACGGGAACCAGCAGCCGGCCGAGTTCCTCGGCGACGATCGCCACTTCCGGCAGATCTACGTCCGCGCCACCGAAGCGAGAAGGCAGGTGCAGGCCGAGCCAGCCGAGTTCGGCGAGCTGCTTCCAGAGGGAGGTTGTATCGGCGTTCGGGTCGTCGACGACGCGGCGCGCGAGCGTCGCGGCGTCGTGGCCCGTGAGGAACGACCGGACCGCATCCGCGATGTCGCGGTGGTCGTCGGTGATCGCGAGTGGCATGAGTGCTCTTCCTGGGTGAGTAGTCGTCGAGTGCTGGTCGCGATCAGCGCGGAGCGAACCGCTGACCGGCATCGAGACGCAGGCACTGTCCGTTCAGCATGGCGTTGTCGACGATCGCGAGGGCGAGTTTCGCGTATTCCTCGGGCCGGCCCATGCGCTTGGGGAAGGCGGCGTCCTCGACGAGCGGGGCGACGCGGTCGTCCGGGATCGCGGCGGTGGCGCCGGTGGCGAACAGGCTCGGAGCGATCGCGAGTACGCGGATGCCGTAGGAGCCGAGGTCGCGGGCCATGGTCAGGGCCATGCCGGCGATCCCGGCCTTGGCGGCGGTGTAGGCGACCTGGCCGATCTGGCCTTCGAAGGCCGCGATGGAGGCGGTGTTGATGATGACGCCGCGCTCGTCGTCCTCGGGTTCGTTGTTCGCCATGTGGGCGGCGGCGAGCCGGTTGAGGTTGAAGGTGGCGATCAGGTTGAGGTCGACCACCTGGCGGAAGGTCTCGAGGTCGTGCGGGCCGCCGCGGCCGAGGGTCTTCTTGGCCGTGCCGCCGCCGGCGGTGGTGACGATGATGTGGAGTCCGCCGAGGTCGGTGACGGCCGCGGCGAGGGTCTCCTCGACGCCGGTGAAATCGGTGATGTCGGCCGGGTGGAAGGTGCCGCCGATCGCGGTGGCGACCTCCTTGCCGTTGCTGCCCTCACGGTCGAGGATCGCAACCTGCGCACCCTGTGCGGCGAGGGCCTCCGCAGTTGCCTTCCCCATCCCGGAGGCACCTCCGACGACGACGGCTTTCTTTCCGCTGATGTTCATGCAGACTCCTGGTGTTCGGTATGTCCGGGTTCGGTGGTCACGTGCACGTGAGTGCACGGGGACGTTTCGCGTGCCGATCTGGTCGTACGTTAGGTTACTTATAGTACTATCTAAACTATGTGACCGGAACAACTCTGTAAATGCGGGTAGCGCACATCCATCCAGGTGGCACGTCGGAACTCGAGACGCGGCCCGCTGCAGAACCTGCTCGATCATCCGCTGCGCCGAGAGCTGTGGTGGGCCGGCTCGGTCCAACACCTGCGGGAGCGGTGCCTGACCGGCGCTACGACCGACCTGGGTCCTTCCTGGACAGCACGGCAGTGCCCGAGACGTCTCAACACGTGCTTTACATCTATTACTAAGTTCACTTACTGTGGCAGGATCGGCGAGGCGGACCATGCGCTCGCCCCTCAGTCCCTTTCGAAGCGCCGGGCACGGTCGCGGCGCCCCATCGACCACGGAGGTACTCCATGAGCTCGTCGCAGACGACCGAAACCAAACCCGAGATCTACACGTTCCGCGAGGAGGACATCCAGCGCGCACGCGACCTGGTCGGCGTCTATCACGCGGTGACGCAGCGGGAGCAGTACACCCGTGCGACCCCGGACATCATGCGCAACTTCGCGCGCAGCTACGGCGACGACAATCCGCTGTTCGTCGACGAGGAGTACGGCCTCGACACTCGCTGGGGTGGGCAGATTGCGCCGCCGATGATCAACATCGGTCTCACCAAGGATCTGCTCGCAGATCCGGTGCCGAAGGAGCAGCGTCGCCCGTCGTTCCGCGGCATCCACGTGTTCGTCTCGGGCACCACCACCGACTGGTACCGGCCGGTCTTCGACGGCGACACCTTGTACTCGTTCCAGGGCTTCGAGAACGTCGAGCTCAAGGAATCCGAATTCGCGGGCCGTTCGCTCATCGTCACGCGCATCCACGTGCAGTTCAACCAGCGTGCCGAGGTCGTTCAGACGCAGCGTGTGATCACTATTCACACCGAGCGTCACGAGTCGAAGAAGCGCAAGAAGTACGACGCCATCGAGCCCGCGTCCTACACGCCCGAGGACATCGCGAAGATCGACGAGATCTACGCCGCTGAGGTCCGTCGTGGCGCGAACACCCGCTACTTCGAGGACGTGGAGGTCGGGGCAAGCCTCGGCACCATGGCGAAGGGGCCGCTGACTACTACGGACATGGTTGTGTTCCATTCGGGTGGTTACGGTTTCGCGCCTTACACGCCGTCGTCGAGCCGGTTGACCTACAAGAACCGTCAGCGCATCGCGCCGTTCTACATTCCGAACGAGCAGGGCATTCCGGATGTGGCGCAGCGTATCCATTGGGACAGTGAGTACGCCCGGTCGATCGGTCTGCCGGCCGCATACGACTACGGAATGATGCGCGACTGCTGGCTGAGCCACTTCCTCACGGATTGGATCGGCGACGAGGGCTGGCTCGAGACCATGTCCAGCCAGATGCGCAAGTTCAACTACCTGGGCGACACGCACACCTTCACCGGTGAGGTCGTCGGCAAACGCGTCGAGGGCGACCGGTATCTCGTCGACGTCGAACTGCGCGGCACCAGCCAGCGCGGTGAGGTCACGTGCCCGGCCACGGCGACCATCTCGCTGCCGAGTCGCGAGACCGGACTGGCAGTCCTGCCGACCGCACCGGTCGACCTGGAGCGTGTCGCCGCGAAGATGCTCAAGCGCAGCGGTGAACTGCGGGCGGAGAAGCGTCGGGCGGCACAGGCCTGATCGTTTCACCGCACCGACCCGCCGGGGCCTGGCTTCAGGCGGTCCCGGCGGGTTTTCCGCACCCGCACGACAACGACTGTCGGGTGGCCATTGGTTCGAGCGCCGGCTGACGCTGGAGTTCCCGGCGCTCATCGCTTACTATGTGATACATGTCATGGGCACGTTCTTGCGGTGACATGCGTGTGAAGCCGGTACGGGCTCCACTCGGGCCCCGTTGGGTGCTCGCAATTGGTTCCTCGGCCGACCGGAATTACCGAACGGAGAAGCTGTCTTGAGTAACGGACTGCGGGATGCCGCCATCGTCGGTGTCGGCGCCACCCCCTATTACAAGCGCGGAGGATCCGCGCCCCAGACGATTACGGAACTGGCCGGTAAGGCAATTCTCGCGGCGTGCGAGGACGCCGGAATCTCGGTGAAGGATATCGACGGCTTCGCCTACTACTCCGGCGCGGGAGCCGGGTACGGCGCGAAGATGGATACCGCAGACTTCATGGAAACCCTCGGTATCCCCGAGGTCACCTTCACCGCATCACTGACCTCGGGTGGTGGCGGCTCCGCAGGAGCGATCGGCCTGGCGCGCGCCGCGATCGTCGCCGGCGACGCGACCACGGTGGTCACCGTCATGGCGCTGCAGCAGCAGAAGCAGCGTCTGGGCACGGTGTTTGCGGCGACGGCCCCGGATCCGACCAACTCGTTCCTGCAGCCCTCGGGTCTCGCCGGCCCCGGTCATCTGATGTCTGTACTCGCACGTCGTCATATGTACCTGTACGGCACCACACGCGACGCGTTCGCCGAGATCGCGATCTCGGAACGCCAGAACGCGCTCAATCGACCCAAGGCCATTCAGAAGAAGCCCCTCACAAAGGAGGAGTACTTCAACGGCCGCATGATCGCCGATCCGTTGTGCCTGTACGACTTCTGTATGGAGACCGAAGGTGCGGTCGCGGTGATCACCACGAGTGTCGAACGTGCGAAAGATCTGCGGCAGAAGCCCGTCCCGGTCGTGGCGGTCGCGCACGGTGGTCGGCGTGAGTGGGGTCGCGCGTTCGCGTGGTACGGCATGCCCGACGAGTACTTCGCGTCGGCCGGCAATGCGCCGATCGCGAAGCGTCTGTACGAGCAGTCGGGTCTGTCCGCCAAGGACATCGATGTCGCGCTCCTCTACGACCACTTTTCGCCCATGGTGCTCATGCAGCTCGAGGACTATGGGTTCTGCGAGCGCGGCGAAGGTGGTGCCTTCGTGGAGAGCGGCGCAATCCGGTACGACGGCGGTTCGATCCCGGTCAATACACACGGTGGTCAGTTGTCCGAGGCCTACATCATCGGAATGACACACATCATGGAGGCGGTGGAGCAGATGCGAGGCACTGCGATCAACCAGGTCAAGGACGCCGAGTTCGCGCTCGCGACCGGCGGTCCCGCGTCGTTGCCCGTCAGCGGTCTGATCCTGGGACGTGCGGCATGAGCGACATCGTAGCTATCCCGTTGCCCGGCGAGACCGTCCAGATCACGACCGATTCGCACACCGAACCTTTCTGGCAAGCCGCCAAGGAAGAGCGTCTCGTCGCGTGCCAGTGCGCGGACTGCGGGCACTTTCGGATGCCTCCTACCCCGTTCTGTCCCGAATGCCAGTCCACGGAGAAGAAGTGGCCGGATCTGTCCGGACGCGGAACCGTGTACAGCTTCGCGGTCGTGCACGGCTTCCCGGGCCTGCCCGACATCACCGTCGTAGGCGCAGTGATCGACCTGGAAGGTGCCGCCCCGGCCCGGCTGGTGACGAACATCGTCGATATCGACCCCGACGAGGTGGCAATCGGTATGGAGGTCGAGGTGCGATTCTCGCCGATCTCCGATGGTTGGAAACTGCCGGTATTCCGGCCTGTGACGGACTGAGTCGGCGTGTGAACACAACTGGATAGCTCGAAACGATCTGCAGCCGGTGCCGCGGACACTTCGGTGTCCGCGGCACCGGCATATGTCGACACGTTCAAGTGCACTTGGTTAACTAAGTGCTGTTGACAAGCTAAGTGGCGCGCCTCACAATAAGTGGGACCGTGGCGTGCACACCCACACTCGGGCCCGGTCGAAGTTCTCGCTTTTGCTCGAACGCAGGGTGCGTCCCACCGCAAGCCCAGCCGAACGAAGGGTTATCCATGTTGCGGTTCATGGCATCACGACTGTTGACGGTCGTGCCGATGCTTCTGATCCTGACGGTCATCGTGTTTCTGCTCGTCGAGATTGCACCGGGCGATCCCGCCGCGATCATTGCCGGCGCCGATGCTTCGCCCGAAGCCATCGAGGCGGTCCGTCAGCGCCTCGGGCTCGACCAGTCCGTGTTCCAGCAGTACGTGTCCTACGTGTGGAACGC
>SWCF01001218.1_pt1 | contig 20190 bp, 17 predicted proteins | sample 4690081 | NCBI WGS metagenome assembly SWCF01 (sample SAMN10267280, study PRJNA491770) | bioreactor metagenome | isolation source: DHS bioreactor inoculated with | place: Japan: off Shimokita Peninsula
GGGGGTGCGGCGGACGAACTCCATCATGTTGTACGGATTGGGGCCGTCGAAACCGCCGCCGATACCGACCCAGGTCACCATCAGCGGGCCGGTGTAGACGCCGCGGCGGATCAACCGCTCGACGGTTTCGAGCTGGGCGATGTCGGCGAGCTGGAAGTGCGGCTGGATGCCGTTGGCCTGCAGCCGGCGCAGGTGCTCCTCGACCCAGCCCGGCCCGGCCGGGACGGTCATCTCGCGGTAGGCCTCGTACACCTCGGGGCGCTCGAAGGAGGTGCCGGCGATGTCGTCGGCGGTCATCAGCTCGACGATGTTCATCTGGTTTGTGTTGATCGCGATGGTGACCTGGTCGGGCTTGGGGTCGAGTTCGGCGAGCATGTGGCGGGCGTCGTCGGAGAGCCACTTCGCGTCCGCGCCCTCGCCTTCGGGGGCGAACGAGATCGAGCCGCCGACCTGCAGGATCATCTCGGGCACCGCCTCGCGCAGCCGTGCCAGCAGTTCGTTGAACTTCGAGAGCCGCTTGGAGCCCTTGCCGTCCAGTTCACGGACGTGGATGTGCAGCACGGTGGCTCCGGCGTCGTAGCAGTCCACCGCCTTCTGCACGTGCTCGTCCATGGTCAGTGGCAGATCCTCGGCGAAGTCGTCGATGTCCCACTCGGGGCCGTAGGGGGCGACGGTGATGACCAGCTTCTCCTGGTTCTCGGGGAACAGGGCGTCGTCGTGGAAGTGCATGGTGATGCTCCGATCGGAGTTGTCGTGAGAGTGGGGAGGGTGAGAGGGCGGTTCAGAAGGTGGGGTCGCCGACGATGCCGGCGCGTTCCATCCTGCGGACGGCGGGCCAATAGTCCTGCACCGCATAGTGTTGCGTGGATCGGTTGTCCCAGATGGCGACGCTGTTCTTCGTCCAGCGCCACCGCACCTGGTATTCCGGGATCGTGGCCTGGCTGATCAGGTAGCGCAGCAGATCCCCGGCGCCGGGGGCGTAGTCGATCCCGAAGCGCACATTGTCGGGGGTGTGGTAGTTGACGATGTGCGTCGTGAAGGCGTTGACGAACAGGATCTTCTCGCCGGTTTCCGGGTGCGTGCGCACCACCGGGTGCTCGGCGTCGGGGAACCGCCGGTGGAGGGCGTGGCGTGCCTCGACGGGCATGTTCGCACCGAAGCTGGCCTCGATGCTGTGCCGGGCGCGCAGTCCCTCGATCCGCTCCTTCACCGACTGCGGCAGCCGCGTGTAGGCCTGCGCCATGTTGACCCAGATGGTGTCGCCGCCGACCGGCGGGATCTCCACCGCGCGCAGCACCGAACCCATCGGAGGGTTCGCCCGCCACGTGGCGTCGCAGTGGTAGGCGTTCTCGTAGTGCTCGGGCGGGCTGTCGAGGTCCTTGTAGATCCGCACCAGGCCGGGATGGTCGGGGTCGCTGCCGGCCACCGGGTGATCCTCGAGCGGGCCGAACCGCTCGGCCAGGGCGACGTGCTCGGCGCGGGTGATGTCCTGCCCGCGCACGAACAGCACCTTGTGCTCGAGCAGCAGTGCCCGCAGCTCGGCGAACAGCGCGTCGTCGCGGGACACCTCGCCAAGGTTCACGTCGGACAGCTCCGCGCCGATCGTGGCGGTCAACGGCTCGACCCGGAACGGGGTCACCGTTCGTGCCCGCCGGGGCGTCTCGCTCGTGACAGACATTTCGTTGTCTCCTAGATGAATTGGGGTGGAGTACGGTGTCGGGTGGCTCGCGGAAACGAACGATGTTCGCCCGCGGATCTCCCTCGTCGGTCCGGGCCCCACACGTCCTGACGCCAACTCGAAATAACTGGGTGTACAACAGTTTTCACGTTCGTTCGGTTGTGTTGGTTCGAGTGTGGGGTCGGTCACCGACCTGCTCCTCTTGTGATGGACCTAACACTACGTGCCCGTTCCCGGCATTACTTTTCCTGGTGGGACATCAACTATTCACTTCGAGACGCTGCAGCCGGATCCGGTCCGATCGACGGGCCTGAGATGTCGACGTCGCCTCCGGGGCGGTGTGGGCGGCGCGGGGCGGAACGGTGTCGGACGATCGCGTCGACCGGGCGCCCGTGCCGGCGGGGTGCTCGTCGGATTCGTGCGGCAGGCAATGCCATCGGCGCAGGTACGCTCCTGTCCCGATTTGAACGGTCTGCCGACCCGAAGGGATAAGTGCGGGAAGTGCGGTTCCACTACCGTGGAGTCGCAACCCGAAGACCCGCATGGGTTCTCGATCGAATCCCGCACTCGACGGGCCACATCACCAGCTCCGAGATCGTCGCTGCAGCCGGCAGGCGCAGCCACCTGCCCGGCCTGCTCGGACGCCACCGTCGCCACCCCACCAGGAAGACCGATGACCAGGACCATCTACGCCGCCGACCACCTCGCCTTTCGTGACACGGTCCGTGATTTCACGCAACGCCACCTGATTCCGGAGCACGAGCGGATCATCGAGCAGCGGTTCATCGACCGCGAGATCTGGATCGAGGCGGGCAAGCTCGGCCTACTCGGTTTGGAGGTACCCGAACAGTACGGAGGCAGCGCGGCGGGGGACTACCGGTTCAACGCGGTGGTAGGGGAGGAACTCTCGCGGGTGAGTGCGGCGATCGCGTCGAGTTTCGGAATCCACTACGACATCGTGGCGCCGTATCTGGTGGAGCTGACCACCGAGGAACAGAAGCAGCGGTGGCTGCCGGGGTTCTGCACCGGGGAGCTGGTCACGGCGATCGCGATGACCGAACCGGCCGCGGGATCGGACCTGGCCGGGCTGAAGACCACGGCCCGACGCGATGGGGACGACTGGATCCTCAACGGTTCCAAGACGTTCGTCACCAACGGTTACCACGCCGACCTGGTGATCGTGGCAGCGAAGACGAGCCCGGAGAAGAAGGCCAAGGGCATCACCCTGTTCGCAGTCGAGACCGGCATGGCGGGCTTCGAACGGGGCCGCAAGCTGGACAAGGTCGGTCAACCGGAGTCCGACACCGCCGAGCTGTTCTTCACCGACGTCCGGGTCCCCGCGGCGAACGTGATCGGCGAGGTCGACAGCGGGTTCGCGCACATGATGCGAATGCTGCCGCAGGAGCGGATCTGCGCGGCGGTGTCGAATCTCGCGCACGCCGAGGCGATCCTGGGCGAGACTCTGGACTATGCCCGGGAGCGCAGGGCGTTCGGCCAGGCGATCGGTTCGTTCCAGTACAACAAGTTCCTCTTCGCCGAACTGGTCACCACGCTCGAGGTGGCGCAGGCATTCGTCGATCGGTGCGTGCAGGCGCATACCGAAGGCCGGCTGAGCGCGGTGGACGCCGCGAAGGCCAAGTGGTGGAGCTCGCAGGTGCAGAACCAGATACTCGACAGTTGCGTGCAACTGCACGGCGGCTACGGGTTCATGAACGAATACCGGGTTGCGCGGGCATGGAAGGACGCGCGGGTGACCAAGATCTGGGCCGGGTCCAACGAGATCATGAAGGAGATCATCGGACGGGACCTCGGACTGTGAGCATCACCGCGCCGACCACTCACCCGGCCGAATCCACCGAATGGCTCGCTCGTCCGAGGCCCACCCGGCTCGACGCCGGCGCACGCATCGCGTGGCTGGCCTGGGTGCTCGGCTCCATCCGCTGGGCTCCGGCGCTGTGCGTGCCCCCTCGGCCCCGCGCCGGCTCGGATACGACCATTGACCACGACCCCTTTCTCGAACCACACCGGAGACCCACCACATGACCAACCTCAGTACCAATCTCGTTGTGTCGGCGCGCAACTACCCCGACAAGACCGCCCTGCGGTGCGGCGAGGACACGCTGTCGTTCGCGGAGTTCGACGCGGCCGCGGCGCGGGTGGCAACCCTGCTCGCACGGGCGGGGATCGCACCCGGTGACCGGGTCGCGGTGATGCTGCCCAACACCGCGGCGTTCGCGATCGTGTTCTACGGCATTCTGCGCCGCGGGTCGGTCGCGGTGCCGATGAACCCGCTGCTGAAGGCCCGCGAGATCGAGTTCTTCCTGACGAACACCGCCGCGGCGGCGCTGTTCGCGACCCCGGTGTTCGCCGAGGAGGCCCGCGCTGCGGCCGATGTGGCCGACGCCCGGTTGTGGCTGGTGGACGACGACGCCCTCGCCCGGCTGATCGCCGACCTGCCGGCGCAGGCCGCCCCGGTGCCGCGGGCGGGTGAGGACACCGCGGTGATCCTGCACACCTCGGGTACCACCGGCAAGCCCAAGGGCGCCGAACTCACCCACGCCGGACTGGCCGGCAATGCCGAGGTGACCGCCCGCACCCTGATCCAGGTCGGAGCCGACGACGTGGTGATGGGCGCACTGCCGCTGTTCCACGTCTTCGGACTCACGTGCGGGCTCAACGCCTCGGTCCTCGTGGGCGCCATGCTCACCCTGGTGCCGCGCTTCGACCCACGGACCGCGCTCGAGGTGATCGCCCGCGACCGGGTCACCGTGTTCGAGGGCGTGCCGACGATGTACGCCGCGATGCTGGGTGTCGCAGAGGAATTCGACGCGGCGGCGACGGCGAGCCTGCGAGTGTGCGTGTCCGGCGGTGCATCGTTGCCGGTGGCGGTTCTCGAGGACTTCGAGCGGACCTTCGACGCGGTGATCCTGGAAGGGTACGGGTTGTCGGAAACCTCGCCGGTCGCCTCGTTCAATCACCCGGACCGCGTCCGCAAGACGGGCTCGATCGGCACCCCGATCGAGGGGGTGCGGATGCGCGTGGTGGACGGCTCCGGTGTCGAGGTACCGGCCGACCGACCCGGCGAGATCCAGATCGCGGGACCGAACGTGATGAAGGGCTACTGGAACCTGCCCGAGGCGACCGCGGCCGCGATCGACGCGGCCGGTTGGTTCGCCACCGGCGACATCGGCCGCATGGACACCGACGGCTACTTCTACATCGTGGACCGAAAGAAGGACCTGATCATCCGCGGTGGGTTCAACGTCTACCCCCGCGAGATCGAGGAGGTTGTCTACGAGCATCCTGCCGTGGCGGCGGCCGCGGTGGTCGGCATCCCGCACGACACCCTCGGCGAGGAGATCGGCGCCGCGGTCACGCTCAGAGTCGGCATGAGCGCCGACCCCGTCGAGATCGTGAAATTCGTCAGACAGCGCGTCGCCGCCTACAAGTATCCGCGCCACGTCTGGATCCTCGACTCCCTGCCCCAGGGCCCCACCGGCAAGATCCTGCGTCGCGACATCACCATCCCCACATTCGAAAGCAGCAGCAACCGAGCATGACCACCACCGTCACCACCACCGAGCCCGTGCACCGTTCCGACGAACCCGCCGCGCCGGTGGACCTGCTGCTGGCCGGCTCGGCCCGCGGCCTGGCCCGCCGGATGCTGCCCGATCGAGGCTGGGCCCGGCTCGCGGGCGGACTGGCCGCGCGCCCCGGCACGCTCGCGCACCGCGGCGGAACCCTGGCCAGGGAACTCGCCGCCGTCGCCGCCGGCCGCGCCGACCGCGCACCCGCCAAGGGCGACAAGCGATTCGCCGACCCGGCATGGCAGCACAACCCGTGGTTGCGTCGCAGCATGCAGGCCTACCTCGCCACCGCCGACACCGCCTATGCCCTGCTCGCCGACGCCGGCCTGGACTGGCGCGACACCGAACGGATGCGGTTCGTGCTCGACAACCTCGTCGAGGGTCTCGCGCCGAGCAACAATCCGGTACTCAACCCGCTCGGATGGAAGGCGCTCATCGACACCGGCGGACTGTCCGCGCTGCGCGGGGCGCGTGCATTCGCCTGCGACATGGCCACCAAGCCGCGGGTGCCCGCCATGGTCGAACCCGGTGCCTACACCCTCGGCGAGACCGTCGCGGTGACACCCGGGGCGGTGGTGCTGCGAACCCCGGTACTCGAGCTGATCCAGTATGCGCCGCACACCGACACCGTGCACGAGGTGCCGCTGTTGATGGTGCCCCCGGTGATCAACAAGTACTACATCACCGACATCGCCCCAGGCCGCAGCATGATCGAGTACTTCGTCGCCCAGGGCCAGCAGGTGTTCACCATCTCCTGGCGCAACCCCCATGCCGAACACCGGGACTGGGGCCTCGACACGTACGTCACGGCGATCGTCGATGCGATGGACGCCGTCCAGGCGATCACCGGGACCGGCCGCACGCACCTGCAAGGCAGCTGTTCGGGCGGGATCCTGGCCGCGACGACCGCCGCGTACCTGGCCGCTACCGGACACGGCGACCGGGTTGCCGGGCTGACCCTGGCGGTGACCGTGCTCGACCAGGCGCGGGCCGGGTTCGCCGCCGCCGCCCTCGACGAACGCACCGCCGCGACTGCGATCGAACGCTCGCAGTCGAGGGGCTACCTGGACGGGGACGAGCTGGCCGAGGTGTTCGCCTGGCTGCGCCCGACCGACCTGGTGTGGCGCTACTGGGTCAACAATTACCTGCAGGGCCGCCCGCCCGCGCCGTTCGACGTGCTGCACTGGAACGCCGACACCACCCGCATGGCCGCCGGCCTGCACCGCGACCTGGTCCGCATCGGCGTCACCAACGCGCTGGCCGCCCCCGGCACGATGGAGCTGTCGGGTACCCCGATCGATCTCGGCGCGGTCACCGCCGACGCGTACGTGATCGGCGGGATCGCCGACCACATCTCGCCGTGGCAAGGCTGCTACCGCAGCGCCGCCCTGCTGGGCGGTGCCGACACCCGGTTCGTGCTCTCCACCAGCGGGCACGTCGCCGCGCTGGTCAACCCCCCTGGAAACCCCAAGGCGTCCTTCCGGGTCGGGACCGTCGACGCGGACACCCCGGAGCAGTGGCTCGACCGCGCGGAGGTCACCCGAGACTCGTGGTGGCCCGACTACACCGCCTGGCTCGCTGCGCGCAGCGGCCCCACCGTTCCTGCCCCCACCACCGTCGGCGGTGCCGCCCACTCCCCGCTCGACGCCGCACCGGGCACCTACGTTCACCACAGCTGACCCCAGGAGACGACATCATGACCACCACACTCGACAACCCGCGCGCGCTGCTCGATCTGGTCGGGCGCGAACTCGGCCGCACCGACTGGCGCGAGATCACCCAGGAACAGGTGGGCCGGTTCGCCGACGCCACCGGTGATCACCAGTGGATCCACACCGAGCCCGAGTTGGCCGCGGCCGGACCGTTCGGCACCACCATTGCTCACGGCTACCTCACCCTGTCGCTGACGCCGATCGTGCTCGCCGAGGTACTGGTCTTCGACGACCTCGGTATGGCAGTGAACTACGGGACGAACAAGGTCCGGTTTCCTGCGCCGGTGCCGGTCGCATCGGAACTGCGCGCCACGGTCACCCTCACCGCCGCGGTGGAGAAGCCAGCCGGCATCGAGGCGGTGTTCACGCTCACCTACGAGATCCGGGGCGGGGTGCGGCCGGTGTGCGTGGCCGAGGTCGTCATCGTCTACCGATGACCGGCGGCGCTCGTACCACGCGGCACGAGATCCTCGTGGGCCGGCAACGCATCCGGGTCCAGGTCCGGCACGGGTTCGGAGTGCCGCTGGTGCTGTGCAACGGGATCGGCGCCGGGTTCGAGGTGCTCGACCCCTTCGTCGCCGCCCTCGATCCGGCCACCACGATCGTCCGGTTCGACGTCCCCGGCGCCGGGGGGTCGCCGCCCGCGCTCGCGCCCTACGGGTTCGGCTACCTTGCACGGCTCCTGGGGCGGGTGCTCGACCGGCTCGGTATCGGCACGGTGGACGTGCTCGGCTTGTCCTGGGGCGGGGCGCTGGCCCAGCAGTTCGCGTTCCAGAACCCGCGCCGGTGTCGGCGACTCGTGCTCGTCGCCACTGCCACCGGGGCGCTCATGGTGCCCGGGCACCCCCGGGTGCTCGCCAAGATGGTCACCGGTCGCCGGTTCACCGACCCCGGGCGTGCGGCGGCGATCGCCGGCCGGATCTACGGCGGTACCGCGGCAGACCGCAGCCACGACATCGCCGCCCTCTTCGGCGCCCAGACCCACGCCGGATCGGCGATCGGCTACCTGCATCAGCTGCTGGCCGGTGCCGTGTGGACCAGCCTGCCGCTGCTTCCCGCCATCCGCCAGCCCACCCTGATCGTCGCCGGCACCGACGATCCCATCGTCCCGATCGCCAACGCCCACATCCTGCACCGACTGCTGCCGCACGCCACCCTGCACCGGCACGACGGCGGGCACATCGAACTGATCACCGACGCGGACGGGCTCGCCCCGGTGATCGAGGCCTTTCTCCACGAAGCCGGACGACGGCCGTGACGATCACCGAGGCATGCCCCCGCCCGCCCGTGCCGGGGCGAGCGTATCTTGAGGTGACCTGGGTTGTTCCCTCTGGGACGGGATGTGGGGTCGGACATGAAGCCGTTGGCCCGCTACGCCGCCATCACCGGGTATGCCGACCTGTGCGCCTCGCTCGGAATGGACCCCACGCCGTTGCTGCGCAGCGTCGGGCTCGATCCCACGGGTTTGGGTCTGCCGGACCGGTGGATCCCTGCCGTCGCGATCGCGCGCCTGCTGGAACGTTCGGCGGCCGCCGCCCGCTGCCCCGACTTCGGGCTGCGGCTCGTCGAGCGACGGCGCTTCGCCAGCCTCGGCCCGGTGAGTCTGGTCCTCCGGGAGGAACCCGACGTCCGCAGCGCGCTGAAGTTCCTGATGCGCTATCAGCACATGTACAACGAGGCCCTGCGGATGCGGTTGGTCGAGGCCGAGGACGTGGCGACCATCCGGGTGACGCTCGAGTTGGGTGAACCTGCCGACACCCGGCAGGCCATGGAACTGGTGATGGGGGTCCTGCACGGGCTGTTGCGCGATTTCCGCGGTGGCCGCTGGCGGCCATTGGCGGTCTGCTTCACCCACCTCGCCCCCGAGGACATCAGCACCCACCTCGACGTGTTCGGGCCCATGGTCAAGTTCGACCAGGAGTTCACCGGAATCGTCCTCTACACAAGCGATCTCGACGCTCCCAATGCCATGTCGGGTCCCTCGATCGGTCCGTATGCCCGCCAGTACCTCGACAGCCTCGACACCCGGCCCGACGCGATGCTCGTCACTCGGGTGCGCGAGCTGATCGAACTGCTGCTGCCCACCGGGCGATGCTCGGTCGAGCAGGTCGCCCGCAGCCTCGGGGTGGACCGGCGCACCGTGCACCGTCACCTCGCCGAGGCCGGGCAGAACTACACCGCGGTGCTCAATGCCACCCGCGTGGACCTGGCCGAACACCTCGTTGCCGGTCGGCGCTACTCGCTCACCGAAGTTGCCGACCTGCTCGGCTTCTCCTCCCCGAGCAACTTCTCCCGCTGGTTCAGCAACGAATTCGGTTGCAGTCCGCGACAGTGGCGTGCCGAGCACCGGACCGATGCCGGCGTCGGAGCCGGGGACGTGCCGGTATGAGCGGGAGCTTCCGGACCGACGGTTGTGCGTGTCTTGCCAAGGCATTTCGGTCCGGCAACGGCGCCATGGCGACCCGGCCCGAATCGTGAGTCGGCCCCGGCGTGTTTTCGCCCGTCCCGGCGACGAGTCCCCACGCTGATCCGGGTCGCCTCCCGGCATCACACCGACTCCCCGGGCGGTGTGTCACGTCGTCGATCGACGTGGCTCGGTAGTCGGGGGTTCGAGAATTGCGATTCGGTGCGTCCCGTATCGAATACACCGTGTCCCGCTGGGAAAAGTATGCCGTGCCGGATCCGGATACTGTGAGGTACGTCGCATTCGGGGTCCCGTAGGGGGATCCCTCGGCGGGGCCGCTCGACCGTGGCCCGCTCGATCACGGCGACGTCCGAACCGGCCACAGGCCCGAATATCTCGGCCGGGCCGGGTCCTCGTGCCGACACGTGGAAGAAAGAGAGTGTGCAGCGTGCAGGGTGCTACCGCAGCCGCGGAGACCGACCGCACAGATCCCGAACACGACAGGTCGGCCGGGCCGGACACGCGACCGGTCGCGGACGAGGTTGCCCAGCCGGGGGACCGGGGACGCAACGGCGGCCGTGGTACGGGAGTCACGCGGCACGTCTCGCTCGAGCGCGTGCGTGCATCGCTACCCGGATTGGTGTTGTCTGCCGCGGCGGCGGCAGTGGCCGTTGTCGCGGCACGCGTGTTCGGCGGGATCAGTCCGCTGCTGATCGCGATCCTGCTCGGCGCAGTGGTCGCGAATGTGAGGACCCTGCCGGCGGTCTTCGAACCGGGTGTGACCGTCGCGTCGCGGCGACTGCTCCGCATCGGAGTCGCGCTGCTCGGTCTGCAATTGCTGCTGCCGAACGTGCTGGCGCTGGGATGGGGGACGCTCGCGGTGGTCGCTGCCGTGGTCGGCCTCGGCATCGCCGGGTCGATGGTGCTCGGGAGGATGCTCGGGATCGGCTGGACGCAACGGCTGCTGATCGCGTGCAGTTTCTCGATCTGCGGTGCCGCCGCCGCGGCTGCGGTCGACGGCGTGGTGAACGCACGCAAACGGGAACTGGTGACCACGGTCGCGCTGGTCGTCGTCTTCGGCACCGTGATGATTCCGGCTCTGCCCGCGGCTGCGGCCGCCCTGGGCCTGGACTCGGCCCAGGCAGGGATGTGGGCCGGCGCCGCGATCCACGAGGTGGCGCAGGTGGTCGCTGCCGGCGGCGCGCTCGACGCGGGGTCGTCGGCCGCGGCGGTGGGCGGCGGCGCCCTGGCCGTTGCGGTGACGGTCAAGCTGGCCCGGGTGGCGCTGCTGGCGCCGGTGGTCGCATGGATCGGGGTGGCGTCACGACGCCGCGCCGCCACTCTCACACAGACGAGGCGGCCGCCCCTGGTGCCGCTGTTCCTGATCGGATTCCTCGCCTGCGTGGCGTTGCGGGCCACCGGCGTTCTCGGACCGGCGTGGCTCGACGCCGCGCGAGTGACCCAGACCGCGCTGCTCACCGCCGCGATGTTCGCCCTCGGTACCGGGGTCCGGCTGTCCGTGTTGCGTGGTATCGGATGGCGACCTTTCGCTCTCGCCGCCGCCTCCACGGTCATCGTCGTCACGATCGCGCTCACCGGAGTTCTGCTGGTCGGCTGAGCCGTGCATCGTCCCGCGGGCCCGAGTCGGCGCGCCGAGTCGGACCGACGGCGAAGGGCCCCGGCTGCGCGGTGCGCCGGCCGGGGCCCTTCGGGAGAGCCGATGACGGGAATCGAACCCGCGTATTCAGCTTGGGAAGCTGATGTTCTACCATTGAACTACATCGGCACGCTGGGCTTTTGCCGATTTCTCGGCGTCGTCCCAAGCTCGTCGCACACTGTAGCAGACTCCGCGCGGCCGTTGTCACACCGACCGGGACGTTCCTGCGTCGAACGGGGCGTGGCTGCGGCAAACGCCGAGTGGCGACGTCCGGAACCGCCCGTTCGTCGCGAGATCCTCCCGCTCGGACAAGATGCTCGGACAAGACGACAGCGACGCGCCGTTCCCGCACACTGAAGGCATGAAGGCCACGGCGGGGCGGTCCGAGGCGTCCGAGCTGGCTCGGCTGCTGCTCGACGAGGTGGGCGCGGCGACCGGCGGCGTGCAGGCGGTGCACCGCCGCATCGCGGACCGGGTGTTCGGGACGGTCGCGCTGGGGGTCGGGACGCCGGCGCTGGCGGTCAAGGCCGCGCACGACGCGATCACCGACGGGGTCTATTCCGTGATCCGGGAGGCCGCGTCGGCGACGGCGGCACTGGCCGAGTTCGGGTTTGCGGAGTCCGCCGGGGACCGGGCGCCGTCGGAGACCGTTCGCGGCGCGATGGCGATCGCCGCGGTCGACGGCCTCATCGGGGACGTCCTCGAGTCGGAGGGATCACCGCTGGCGCTGCCCGTGTCGGTGCGGGTGGACGGCCGGGCCGTGCCGCTCACGGCCGACGCCCTCGCTCGCGCGCTCCCGCACGCGACGAACCGCGTGGTGGTGTTCGTGCACGGGCTGATGGAGACCGAGGCGACGTGGCGGTTCGGCGGCCGCCGAACCTACGGCGAACGGCTCGTCGACGATCTCGGCTGCACGTCGGTGTTCGTGCGCTACAACACCGGCCGGCACATCTCCGTCAACGGGCGCGAGCTGTCGGAGCTGCTCGACGCGCTCGTGCGGGCGTGGCCGCGCGAGGTCGAGCAGATCGCCCTCGTCGGTCATTCGATGGGAGGACTCGTCGCGCGCAGCGCCTGCTTCTACGGCACCGAGAAGGCGTGGTCTCGCCGTGTGCGCCATGTGGTTTCGCTCGGGTCCCCGCATCTGGGGGCGCCGCTCGAGCAGGCGGTGCACTATGCGAGCGCGGCGCTCGTCGCGATCCCGGAGTCGAAGCCGTTCGGGACGCTGCTGCGACGGCGCAGCGCCGGCATCCGCGACCTGAACCGGGGCGCGGTGGTGGACGAGGACTGGTCCGGTCGCGACGCGGACGACCTGCGGCGCGCCGTGTGCCGGGAGGTGCCGCTGCTCGACGGGGCGATGCACTGCTTCGTGTCGGCGACCCTGACTCGTAGTCCCACGCATCCGCTGGGCCGGTTGCTCGGGGACGGACTCGTCCTCGTGCCGAGCGCGTCGGGGAACGGCCGGACCCGGCGCATCGGCTTCCGTGCGGAGGACGGGATGCACCGGGCGCCTGCGCACCATCTGACGCTGCTCAACGACGACGAGGTCTACCGGCAGTTGCTGAGGTGGCTGCGCACCGGTCCCGGAGCGCCTAGACCAGGGGACGACCGGTCCGGATCCGCCGGCGCAGATCGGCCATGAGCAGCCGGTAGGGCGCTTCCCGCAGCGCCACCGGAATCCGCGAGTTGACCGCCCCGAGGGTGCGCGTGAGCCGGTCGAAGCGGCGCTGGTCGCGCGGGCTCCACGGCAGCCGCATCCGGTCGCGGAACATCGGAGGCAGGAAGCCCGTGGTGAGGAACAGGTTGAGCCGGCCGAACAGCAGCGACACCGGGCGGGGCAGGAAGCGCATGGTGGCGATGGCGTAGAGGTGCTCGCGCACGACGTCGTCGATGTCGACCCGGGCGAGCGCGTCGTTCCAGTACTTCTCGAACGCCTCGCGGTCCGCGGGCCACATATCAGGCTTCACCTGCAGGGTGGTGCCGAACGCGGCGCCCTTGCGGTAGTACCAGTCGACGGCCTCGGCGGGGATCGGCCCGTAGAGCGCGTTGTGCACGTCCTCGAATCCGCGGTAGATGCACGCGGCCACCCACAGCTGCAGGTCGGGGTCGAACGCGTTGTACTCGACCGGGCTGGTCTCGGTGGAGCGGACGTGCCGGTGGGCGGAATTGACGGCCTTGCGGTAGAGCTTCTTCTCCTCGTCGGTGCCGGTGGCCGCGACGGCCAGGTAGGTGAGGGTCGTGCGGGTGCGCTTGATCGGGTGGTCGAACAGCCGTCCGGAGGCGACGCGGCTTTCGACGACGCCGTAGCCGACGCCGGGGTGGGACAGCTGCATGATGACGTTCGCCGCGCCTGCCATGAGGCCGAGCCCGTCCATGACGTCGTCGAACTCCGCAGGCTTCTCGAGGGTGGTCACGAGTTCGATCCCTTCGTCCGTCCTATATGTGAGCACGACTGTAGTCACATATATGACCGGGGTAAAGGGGTCGCCTGCGAAGATGGACCGATGGTGACAGGACGGCTCTACGGAGGACGCGGGGGAGAACAGCGGCAGGCGGAACGACGGGCGCAGCTCATCGAGGCCGGGCTCGACATCCTCGGCGGACCCGACGGCGATCACACGCTCTCCGTCCGCGGCGTGTGCAAGCGCACCGGCCTGGCCTCCCGCTACTTCTACGAGAACTTCGCCGACCGCGACGAACTCACCGTCGCCGTGTACGACCACGTCATCCAGCGCATCGCCGAGAGCACCCTGCGCGCGGTGACGGAGGCGCCGCGCGACGAGCGGGCGGTGGTCCGCGCCGGCGTGGAGAACATCGTCCGTGAGGTCGCCGAGGACCCGCGCCTGGGCCGGCTCGTCTTCTCCGTCAGCCAGGCGAATCCACACCTGGTGAGCCGGCGACTGGAGTCGTCACGCATGTTCGCGGGCCTGGTGACGGCGCAGGCGGTGGACTTCTTCGAGGTGAGCTCCACGCCCCGGCTCGATCTCGCCGCCCACTTCGTCGTCGGCGGCCTCGCCCAGGTCCTCACGGCGTGGCTCGAGGGTGACAGCCCGCTCGGCCAGGACGAGGTCATCGACGCGTGCACCGACTTCCTGCTCACCATGTCGTCGCAGGCGCGCTGACGCAGCCGCCGTCCGCCCGGCGGCGGTCAGTGGCCGTCGCCGAGTCGGCCGGAGAGCCGGTCGAGGCGGTCGAGGCTGGCGCCGTCGAGGCCGACGATCTCCACGTGCTTGCCCTTCGCGGCGTACTTGTGCCGGATCGCATCGAGGGTGGCCACGGTGGACGCGTCCCATATGTCGGCGCCGGTGAGGTCGATGACGACGTTGCGCGGATCCCCGACGTAGTCGAACTGGTAGATCAGGTCGTTGCTCGAGGCGAAGAACAGCTCGCCGTGCACCTTGTAGACACGGGTGTCGACCGTGCCGTCGTGGTCGGTGTCGGCCTCGGAGACCTTCTCGATGCTGATCATGTGGGCGACGCGGCGGGCGAAGAGCACCATCGCGGTGACCACCCCGAGGATCACCCCGATCGCGAGGTTGTGGGTCGCGACGGTCGCGACGACGGTCACCAGCATCACCAGGGTTTCGCTGCGCGGCAGCAGTTTCAGGGTGCGGGGGTGAATGCTGTGCCAGTCGAGGGTGGCGACCGAGACCATGATCATCACCGCGACCAGGGCCGCCATCGGGATCAGTGCGACGATGTCGCCGAGGGCCACGACGAGGATCAGCAGGAACACCCCGGCCAGGAAGGTGGAGATGCGGGTGCGCGCCCCGGAGACCTTCACGTTGATCATGGTCTGGCCGATCATCGCGCAGCCGCCCATGCCGCCGAAGAACCCGGTGACCAGGTTCGCCACCCCCTGGCCCCAGCCCTCGCGGGTTTTGTTCGAGTGGGTGTCGGTGATGTCGTCGACGAGCTTGGCGGTCATGAGCGATTCGAGCAGGCCGACCAGCGCCATCGCCAGCGCGTAGGGCGCGATGATCGACAGGGTCTCGGTGGTCAGCGGCACGTCGGGGACGAACAGCGCCGGCAGCGACTCGGGCAGCTCACCCTCGTCGCCGACGTTCGGCACGTCCCAGCCGAAGACGAGCACGGCGGCGGTGAGCGCCACGATGGCCACCAGCGGCGCCGGCGCCACGGAGGTGAGCTTCGGCAGCAGGAACATCACCGCCAGCCCCACCGCGACGAGGGGATAGACCAGCCACGGGACGTCGATCAGGTGCGGCAACTGCGCGGTGAAGATCAAGATGGCCAGGGCGTTGACGAAGCCGACCATGACACTGCGCGGGATGAACCGCATCAGCTTGGCCACCCCCAGCACCGAGAGCACCACCTGGAAGATTCCGCCCAGGATGACGGTGGCGACGAGGTAGTCGAGGCCGTACTCGCGGGTCACCGGCGCGATGACCAGCGCGATCGCGGCGGTGGCGGCGGAGATCATCGCCGGGCGGCCGCCGACGATGGAGATGGTCACGGCCATGGTGAACGAGGCGAACAGCCCCACCCGCGGGTCCACCCCGGCGATGATGGAGAACGAGATCGCCTCCGGGATCAGCGCCAGCGCGACGACCAGTCCGGCAAGGACCTCGGTCTTCAGGCGTTTCGGGGAGCGCAGGGCGCCGCGCACCGAGAAGGCGGGGTCGGCGTCCGCCTCGGGAACGGCCGGCGCGCTGCCGGCAGGAGTGGTCACAGTCGGGTCTTCTTTCCGGCGCCGGGATGGGGAACCGGGGGCGAGGCACCCCCGTGCGCGGGCGGGACGGCATCGTCGCGTCCGCGGAACCCGCCGAACTCTACCCTCCGGTGAGGGTAGAGTTCGAATCGAGGGTCGGGCCGCTCGCTACGGTGGAGACGACCGGGAGGAAAGGGTGCGGCTGTGACCATCGATTCGGGGCATATGCAGATCGGGCAGGTGGCCGCGCGCACCGAACTGTCGATCAAGACCATCCGTCACTACGACGAGGTGGGCCTGGTCACCCCGTCCGCCCGCAGCACCGGCGGGTTCCGTCTCTACACCGACGACGACGTACGGCGCCTGCTGGTGATCCGGCGGATGAAGCCGCTCGGCTTCACCCTCGAGGAGATGCGCGAGTTGCTCGCCGCTCTCGATCGGATCGCCGACGCCGCGCCCTCCGGACAGGCGGCCGCCGGCGCCCGCGGCGTGCTCGCGGAGTTCCACCGGCGCGCCGAGGACAGCTGCGCCCGTCTGCGCACCCAGCTCGCGTACGCGGAGGAACTGACCACCATCCTGGGCGAGCACGCCACCGGCGCCTGACCCTCCGTCGGCGCCGCGCGGAGGTCGACCGCGGCGTCGGTCACCGCTCGCTCGCCCGCACCGGCCGCGTGTCCCGTTCGGCGAGCCGATCGACGAACGGCACGATCTTCGTGGCGACGGCGGCGTCGTAGGCCTGCGGCTGCTGGATCGGGTTGGCGTGCCCGGTGCCGGCCAACCGGACCACCAGCAGCGAACCCCTCGAACCGCCGACCCGCTCGAACAGCACCCGCTGGCTGTAGTCCACGTCGACGACGTCGTCGTCGGTGCCGCGCCCGGGACGCACGAACACCACCGCCGGCCCGCGACTGTCCCCGCGCCGCGACGCCAGCGCCCGCAGATCATCGAGCGCACCCGAGGCGACGATGGCCTCGAACTGGGACTCGATCAGCCCGGTGCTGGCCACGTCGCGGTCGAAGATCTTGTCCTCGAGCACCTCGGTGACCGCGTCGACCAGCCCGCCGGGATCGACGGTGGGGAGGCCGTGCGGATGCGGAACGACGTAGCGGTCCTTGCGGGCGGCGGTCTCGACCACCAGCCGCAGGGTGCGGCTCTCACGCGCCCCGGGCACCCACCCCACCCAGCGCAGCAGATCCTCCCCGGTGTCGCGCTTGTCGGCCCGCACCGCGTGCAGATCGACGGGAGTGCAGTCCAGGATCACCGCCAGCAGATCCAGGTCCGGGTCGGCGACGACGTGGCCGGCCACCTCGAGGGCGATGATGCCGCCCATGCTGTGCCCGGTCAGCACGACGCGTTCCACCCCGGCCTGCTCCGCGTGGTCGACGATCATCCGGCTGATGACCGCGGTGTCGAGGCCGGTGTTGTCGTACTGCACCGCCCACACCTGCCCGAGCGCGGCCAGCGCCGGTAGAGCACGGGCGGTGTCGGTGGCATCGAGATTGCCGAGTCCGACCATGCTCACCACCGCGGTGGCGCGATCGGCCGGATCCGCCGCGTCGAAGATCGGATGCAGGTGCGGCCGGGTGTGGGCCAGCCGGTCGCGTTCGGGGGCGACGTCGTGGATCCAGTACTGCCCGCCCAGGATCGAGACCGGAACCGTCAGCAGCGCCAGCCACGCGAGACCGCGGCGCACGCGCCCGAACCGCCGCCAGCGGTGCCCGAGCCGCGTGGAGCGCAGGCACGCTTTGCGGCGCTCGTTGCTCCAGTCTGTCACCGGGCACGGCGCGAGGGACCGATCGTGCACCATGTGGGGCCGAGCTTAGTCGCCGCGCCCGGCCGCCGGCGCCCGCCCGGCGCGCGAGCCGCGGGGCGGCCCGGGGCGGGTTGTTAGTCTCTACCCCGTGCTGCTCTCCGATCGCGACATCCGCGCCGAGGTCGCCTCCGGGCGTCTCGGCATCGACCCCTTCGACGTCGCGATGGTGCAGCCGTCGAGCGTGGACGTGCGGCTCGACAGCCTGTTCCGGGTCTTCAACAACACCCGCTACACGCACATCGACCCCGCGCTGCGGCAGGACGAACTCACCTCGCTCGTGCAGGCCCCGCCGGGCGAGCCGTTCGTCCTGCACCCGGGCGAGTTCGTGCTCGGGTCGACGATGGAGACGTGCAGCCTGCCCGACGATCTCGCCGGTCGCCTCGAGGGCAAGTCGTCGCTCGGCCGGCTCGGGCTGCTCACCCATTCCACGGCCGGATTCATCGACCCGGGTTTCAGCGGGCATATCACCCTCGAGCTCTCCAACGTGGCCAACCTGCCGATCACGCTGTGGCCGGGGATGAAGATCGGGCAGCTGTGCCTGTTCCGGTTGACCAGCCCCGCCGAGCACCCCTACGGCAGCGCCGCCGTCGGCTCCAAGTACCAGGGCCAGCGCGGGCCGACGCCGTCGAAGGCGTATCTCAACTTCGTGCGCGAACATCCCGACGCCCGGCCGAGCTGACCGGGCGCCCGCGGCGCCGGCTCGTCCCGGTCAGCCGCCGAGATTCGCGACGGTCGCCTCGAGCGTCGTGGCGTGGAGTTCGAGATCGGTGTCGTTGTAGTCCCGGTCCTTCGGCAACTGCCCGCGCAGCTCGTCGCGGGTGACGATCACCAGCGCGCGGTTCTCGTCGGTCAGGTCGTCCGCGGCGACGACCTGCGGCCGGCCGCCCTGCAGGATCAGCGTCGCACCGTCGAGCGACGACTCGAGCAGCGTGCGCAGCGTGTCCGCGGTGACGTGAGTGTTCACGGGCTTGTCTCCTCCGGTCGTGGTCTTCGCTGCCGGAGGCGTACCCGTCCGGTTGCGATTCAATCGCAACGACCGTCCCTGTGCCCGATTCCGCGACCCGAGGAACCGCTCGCCACCTGGATCCGGATGATCCGGCGCACGGAGAGCCGGCACGCGCCGTCCCGCATCATCGCCGCCCTCGACAGCATCGTGGGTTGAACGGGGACACGCTGCGATTACCGCCGACGCTCCGCGGTGCGCGGCATAGGGTGGGAGCACGGGGAGCCAAGACTCCTTTCCCGGAAAGCTGCAGGAGGGGGCGGCCATGGACGGGTGTGAACGGATCGCTCCGAGCGGCGGACGCGGCCTCGGGGGCGGGCGATGACCGCCGACCCGGGCCCCGCCGACCTCGTCCTCGCCGGCGGCGGGGTGAAGGGCATCGGGCTCGCCGGCGCCGTCGTGGCGCTCGCCGACGCCGGCTACCGGCTCAAACGGGTCTCGGGCACCTCGGCGGGCGCGGTGGTCGGCGCCGTCGTCGCGGCCGGATCGAAGGCCGGGTGGACGGGGGAGCAGATGCGCGACGCCGTCTTCGGAATCGAGTACGACAAGTTCCTCGACCCGGGACCGGTCGAGCGGATTCCCCTGTTCGGTCCCGCGTTCGGGGTGCTGCGCGGATCGGGCCTCTATCGCGGCGACTACGCGCACGCCTGGATCCGGGACACGCTGAAGGACCTGGGCGTCAACACCTTCGGGGATCTGCGGATGGACGACGAGGACCTCCCCGAGGAGCGACGGTACCGGCTGGTGGTCACGGTCACGGACATCACGCGAGGGCTGCTGGTCCGGCTGCCGTGGGACTACCGCTCGGTCTACGGCCTCGATCCGGACGAGCAGTCGGTGGCCGACGCGGTGCGCGCGTCCATGTCGATCCCGTTCTACTTCCGGCCCGCGACGCTCACGGCCACGTCCGGATTGCGGTCGACGCTGGTCGACGGCGGGCTGCTGTCGAACTTCCCCATCGACTCGCTCGACCGGATCGACACCGACCAGCCCCGCTGGCCCACGTTCGGTGTCACCGTGTTGCCGAACCTGCCCGCCGGCAACGACAAGGTCCTGCCCCCGCTGCGGCTGCTGCGCCCGTTCTCGGCGCTCGGTGACTCCCCGGAGCTGATCGAGGGCATCGTCACCACCGTCCTCGTCGGCCGCGACCAGGCGCATCTCAATCAGCCGTGGGTGAGCGCCCGCACGATCCGCGTCGACTCCACCGAGGTCGGCGTCCTGGACTTCGACATCGACAAGTCCGAGATCGAGGCGCAGTTCGCCAAGGGGTACGAGGCGGCGCAGGGCTTCCTGTCCACCTGGAACTGGGTGGAGTACGTCAAACGCTACCGATCCCACGGAAAGCGATGGTGAGGTCGTGACCGCCGACAGTCTCGAAGCGCTGTTCGCCACTTCGACGATCGGTGCCCTCGTCACCCTGAAGAGGGACGGGCGGCCGCAGCTGTCCAACATCGTCTACCACTACGACCCGGGCACACGGACCTTCGCGGTCTCCGTCACCGACGGCCGCGCCAAGACCGCGAACGCGCGCCGCGACCCCCGGGTGAGCCTGTACGTCAGCGCCGCCGGCGGCTGGGCGTACGCGGTCGCCGAGGGCACGGCCGAGCTGTCGCCCGTCGCGGCGGACCCGCACGACGACACCGTCGAGGACCTCGTCGCCCTGTACCGGA
>SWCF01001841.1_pt1 | contig 19917 bp, 17 predicted proteins | sample 4690081 | NCBI WGS metagenome assembly SWCF01 (sample SAMN10267280, study PRJNA491770) | bioreactor metagenome | isolation source: DHS bioreactor inoculated with | place: Japan: off Shimokita Peninsula
CTCGTCAGCCGGCGCCTGCGCCGCCAGACCCTCGGACTCGCGCCGGACGAACTGCGCCGGCTCTACGAGCACCACGACGCGGTCCTCCACGCGATCGGGGAGGGCCTGATCGTGATCGGCACCGACGACCCCGCCCGCGTGGAGGTCGTCAACGACGAGGCGCGGCGCCTCCTCGGTCTCGGCGACGGCCCGGTCACGACGGACGATCTGCCCGAGGCGCTGCGGGTGGCCGGCCCGGACGCGGACGCCCGCGGTGACGTACTTCTCACCGAGGACCGCGTCCTGGTCGTCGACCGCAGCCCGGTGCAGTGGGAGGGCCGGCGGATCGCCACGGTGACGACGTTGCGGGATCGCACCGAGCTACGTACGGTGCTGGGCGAACTGGACTCGGTCCGCGGTTTCGCCGACGCGCTGCGCGCACAGGCACACGAGTCGGCGAACCGGCTGCACACCATCGTCACGATGGTCGAACTGGGACGTCCCGAGGAGGCGGTCGCGTTCGCGACGGAGGAACTGCGCCTGTCGCAGCAGCTCATCGACCGGCTCACCGCGTCGGTGCAGGAACCCGCACTCGTCGCCCTGCTGCTGGGGAAGATCAACGACGCCGCCGAACGCGGCGTCGAACTGACCGTCACCGACGACACCGCGCTGGGCCCGACCCCCCTCGGCACCCGCGACCTGGTGACACTCGTCGGCAATCTGGTGGACAACGCCATCGACGCCGCCCGGGCCGTCGACGAACCGTGGGTGGAAGTGACGATACGACAGGATGATTCGAACATGATCGTCGAAGTGGCGGACAGCGGACCGGGGATGTCGCCGGAAACCCTCGCCCCCGCCATGACGCGGGGCTACTCCACGAAGGCAGACCACCACGGCCTGGGGCTGGCCCTCGTCGCGCAGGTGGTGACGCGGCACCGCGGCACCCTGCGTACCGAGCCGTCGCTGGGGTCGATGGTCGTCGCCGAGATCCCCCTGCAGGCCGAGCACGCAGGCGGCGCACCGTGATTCGCGTCCTCGTCGTGGAGGACGAGCCTCGCATCGCCGACGCCCACCGCGCGTACGTCGATCGACTGCCGCAGTTCACGGTCGTCGCCGTCGCCGGCACCGGCCGGAACGCCCTGCGTGCCGTCGCGGAGGCCGCGAAGGCCGGTGAGCCGGTGGATCTGGTGCTGCTGGACATCGGGCTGCCCGACATGAGCGGGCTCGACGTCGCGGCGGCGCTGAGCGGGATCCGGCCGAGCCCGGACATCATCGCCGTGACCTCCGCGCGCGACCTCGAGGTCGTTCGCACCGCCGTCGCCCGGGGTATCGTGCTCTACCTGCTCAAGCCGTTCACCTTCGCTGCCCTGAGCGACAAACTCGACCACTACCTGGCCTACCGCAAGGCGCTGGGTGAGTCCGGCGCGGCCGCCGGCCAGCACGACATCGACCGGGCGATGGCGGCGCTGCGGACCTCCGATCCGCGCGCCTCGTCCCCGAAGGGCGTCGCGCCGCACACCCTCGATGCGGTCGCCCGGTGCCTGCGGGAAGCGCCGGGGCCGCTCACGGCCGCCGAGGTGGGCAGCGCGGTGGGCGTGTCGCGGGTGACGGCGTGGCGGTACCTCGAACGCCTGGCCGACGACGGCGTCGCCGCCCGGCACACCGAGTACGGTCGCGCCGGCCGTCCGCAGATCCGCTACGCCCCGCGCTGAACGAGGGGCCGCCCCGGGGAGCCGCCCGTGGACCGAATGTCACATTGCGTCGATGACATCGACGCAATGTGACATTCGGCCACCAGGCATTCGGCCACCAGGGCGTTGGGCCACCAGGGCGTTGGGCCACAACAACGTTCAGGGACGATATGCGCCCGACGTCTCGAGGACCCACGCGAACTCGAAGGCGACCTCGCGCCACTTCTCGTACCGGCCGGACACGCCCCCGTGGCCGGCGCTCATCTCCGTCTTGAGCAGCAGCGGCGCGTCGCCGGTCTTCGTCGCGCGCAGCTTGGCCACCCACTTGGCCGGTTCGACGTAGAGCACCCGGGTGTCGTTGAGGCTGGTGATCGCGAGGATCGCCGGGTAGTCCTTCGCCTCGACGTTCTCGTACGGGCTGTACGAGCGCATGTACTCGTACACCTCGGGGTTGTCGAGGGGGTTGCCCCACTCGTCCCACTCGATCACCGTCAGCGGCAGCGACGGGTCCAGGATCGACGTGAGCGGGTCGACGAACGGCACGTTCGCGAGGATTCCGGCGAACAACTCCGGTGCGAGATTCGCCACCGCACCCATGAGCAGTCCGCCCGCGCTGCCGCCGTCGGCGACGAGGCGGTCCGGCCGGGTCACACCGGTGTCGATCAGGTGCCGGGCGCAGGCGACGAAGTCGGTGAAGGTGTTCTTCTTCGCCAGCGTCTTGCCGTTTTCGTACCAGTGCCGGCCCATCTCGCCACCGCCCCGCACATGGGCCACCGCGAAGACCATGCCCCGGTCGAGGAGCGACAGCCGCGCCACCGAGAAGCCGGGGTCGATGCTGGCCTCGTACGACCCGTACCCGTAGAGCAGCGCCGGCGCGTTCGCGGGCGCACCCTTGCGGGCCACGATCGACAGCGGGATGCGCGTGCCGTCCTCTGCCACCGCCCAGTCCCGGCGCTGCTCGTAGTCCGACGGATCGAAGTCACCGAGCACCGGCTGGGCCTTGCGCAGCAACAGTTCTCCGGAGTCGACGACGTAGTCGTAGACGCGGCTGGGGGTGATGAACGACGTGAACCCGAGCCGCAGCATCGGCTGGTGCCATTCCGGGTTCGCACCCGGACCGACGGCGAACAGTTCCTCGTCGAACTCGAGTTCGGTCAGCTCGCCGTAGCCGTCGGCGGTCAGCGGCCACACCGCGAGCCGGGTCAGCGCCTCCCGCCGGTAACCGAGCACGAGATGCCCGGCGAACGCGTCGACGTCCTCGAGGCGCACGTCGTGCCGGTGCCCGATCAGAGTGCGCAGAGCAGACGGATCGTCCACGGGTGCCTCGGCGAGAACGAAGTTCTCCGCCTTCTCGCGCGTGATCTCACCCGTCGCGTCGTCCACCACCTCGACGACGTCGTTGTGCATGACCAGGAACCGGTCCTCGCCGCCGACGACGGCATGCTCGGCGCCGTACTCGACCCCCTCGCGCCGCGGCAGCAGCACCCGGAACTCGCCGGTGGGGTCGGCGGATTCGAGGACCCACCCCTCGGTCGTGATCTTGGATCCCACCCAGATCATCAGGTACTTCTCGCTGCGGGTGGTGCCCACCGACACCCAGAACCGTTCGTCGGACTCGTGGAAGACCTCGACGTCCTCGGTGTGCGACGTACCCAGACGGTGCCGCCACACGGTGTCCGGCCGCCAGGACTCGTCCACGGTGAGGTAGAAGATGTGACTGTTGTCGATCGCCCACGTCGCGCCGGGTGCGGTCCCGGGGACCTCGTCGGCGAGCAGCTCACCGGTGCCGAGGTTCTTGAATCGCAGCGTGTAGCGCTCGTCGCCGACGACGTCGACCGAGTAGGCGAGCAGCGTCCCGTCGTGGCTGATCGAGAACGCACCGAGGGAGAAGAACTCGTGCCCGGCGGCCTCGACGTTGCCGTCGAGCAGCACCTGCTCGCCCGGCAGTTCCACACCCGGTGCCAGCTCCGGCGGATTCCAGTCGTCGGGGTCGGAGACCGGGCAGCGGCACTGGATGCTGTACTGCTTGCCCTCGGCGGTCCGGGCGTAGTACCACCAGTCCCCCATGCGGGTGGGCACCGACATGTCGGTTTCCTGCGTGCGGGACTTGATCTCCTCGAAGATCTTCTCCCGCAAGGGCGCCAGGTGCGCGGTCTGCTTCTCGGTCCACGCGTTCTCGGCCTCGAGGTGGGCGATGACCTCGGGGTTCTCCTTGTCGCGGAGCCACTCGTACTCGTCGACGAACGTGTGCCCGTGATGCACCCGCTCGGACGGCACCCGCTTGGCGATCGGCGCGGTCATGCGCTCGGCTCCAGCCAGTCGGAGAACGACAGACCCGAGATCCGTTCGTAGGCTTCGATATACCTCTCACGGGTGGCGTCGACGATGTGCTGCGGCAGGGGCGGCGGCGGGGTGTCGGAGGTGCGGTCCCATCCGGACTCGGGACTCGTCAGCCAATCGCGCACGAACTGCTTGTCGAAGCTGGGCTGCACCTTGCCCGGCTCGTACCCCTCGGCGGGCCAGTAGCGCGACGAATCCGGGGTGAGCACCTCGTCGGCGAGGACGAGGTGCCCGGCGCCGTCGAGTCCGAACTCGAACTTCGTGTCGGCCAGCAGGATGCCCTTGTCCGCCGCGTACATCGCGGCGCGGCCGTAGATGTCGAGGGTGTCCTCGCGCAGCTTCACGGCGAGATCCTGGCCGACCTTGTCGACGACCTCGTCGAAGGTGATGTTCTCGTCGTGGTCGCCGAGTTCGGCCTTGCTCGCGGGAGTGAAGATCGGATCGGGCAGCCGGCTGGCCTCCACGAGGCCGTCGGGCAACGGGACGCCGCACACCCCACCGGTCCTCCGGTAGTCGATCAGGCCCGATCCGGTGAGGTAGCCGCGGGCGACGCACTCGATCGGCACCATCTTCAGCCGTTTGACGACGAGGGCGCGGCCGAGGACCTCGGCGGGGATGCGGTCGTCGTCGGGCTCACCGGCGAGGTGATGGTTCACCTCGAGCAGGTTGAAGAAGAACACGCTCATCGCGGTGAGCACCCGGCCCTTGTCGGGAATCGGGGTGTCGAGCACGTGATCGTATGCCGAGATCCGGTCGCTGGCCACGAGGAGCAGGTGCTCGTCGTCTATGACATACAGGTCCCGGACCTTGCCGCCGGCGAGGTGGGGGTAGGACTCGAGTGATGGACGCACGGTGCCACCCTAGTGCGCCGCCCGGACCTGCACGGCACCCCCGCCCGATCCCGGGATCGTTCACGACGACAATGATCGTGACCGGAACCCCACCCCGAACAGGAGCGTGATGTCGGCGGCACCCCGGATCGACGTGGGTCTGCGCTCGGAACGCGGACCGATTCTCGCGGCCCTGATGCTCGCCACCGCGCTCGTCGCACTCGAGAGCACCGTCCTGGCCACCGCCGTTCCGACCGTCGTCGCGGACCTCGGTGGCTTCACGCAGTTCCCGTGGCTGTTCTCGAGTTACCTGCTCACCCAGGCCGTGCTCGTGCCGGTGTACGGCAAGTTGTCGGACGTGTACGGGCGCAGACCCGTGCTGGTGTTCGGGATCGCGCTGTTCGCCCTGGGCTCGGCGCTGTGCGCGCTGGCATGGAGCATGCCGGCCCTGATCGCGTTCCGCGCGGTACAGGGACTGGGCGCGGGGGCCGTGCTGCCGATGGCGCAGACCATCGCCGGCGACATCTACACCGTCGCCGAGCGCGCGAAGGCCCAGGGTTACCTCGCGAGCGTGTGGGGCATGTCGGCGATCGTCGGCCCCGCCGTGGGCGGGGTCTTCTCCGACTACGTGTCGTGGCGGTGGATCTTCTGGATCAACCTGCCGCTGTGCGCGCTGGCCGTGGCGGTGCTGCTGAAGGCGTTCACCGAGTCACGGCCGTCCGGGCCGCGGCGGCCGGTGGACCGGGCCGGTGCCGCGACCCTCGCCGCAGGCTCGGGACTGCTGATCCTGGGCCTGCTCGAGGGCGGACAGGCCTGGGCGTGGGTGTCGGCGCCGAGCGCCGGGGTGTTCGCGGCCGGCGTGACGCTGTTGCTGCTGTTCGTGTGGGTGGAGCGGCGCGCGGCGGAGCCGATCCTGCCGCCGTGGGTGTTCGCCCGTCGGGTGGTGCTGACCAGCAGCGCGGTCGCGGCCCTCGTCGGCGCCGTGGTACTGGGCCTGACCTCCTACGTGCCCGCGTTCGTGCAGGGGTCGCTGGGCACCACGGCCCTCGTGGCGGGATTCACCCTGTCGACGATGACGATCGGGTGGCCACTCGCGGCGGCGCGCTCCGGCTGGTTCTACCTGAGGATCGGATTCCGCAACACCGCGATGATCGGATCCGTCCCGGTGCTGGCCGGCACCGGTCTGCTGACGTTGCTCGACGAGCGGTCCCCGGCGTGGCAGGTCGCGGGGTGTTGCGTACTCGTCGGCCTCGGAATGGGCCTGATCGCGAGCCCGGCGCTGATCTCGGCGCAGTCGAGCGTGACGTGGGCCGAGCGTGGTGTGGTGACCGGGGCGTACTCGTTCGCCCGATCGATCGGCAGCGCCGTCGGGGTCGCGGTGTTCGGGGCACTGGCGAATTCGGCGCTGGCCGCACATGGTGCGGCCGGATCGGGACCTCTCGAGCCGGAGCGGCTCGCCGACGCGGTGGCGCCGGTGTTCGTCGCCCTTCTCGTGGCCGCGGTGGTCCTGGCCGTGACGGCTGCCACGATGCCGAACCGGCCTGCGGAACCACCCGACCCCACTTAGGTTGGAAAGGCTCACCTAAGGTGTGAGGCATGTCGAACGAAGACGGGCTGCTGCCCAGCGTCATCGAAGTCGCGAAGGTCGAGGACATCACCCCCCGCATGCGCCGCGTCACGTTCGCCGGCCGCGGCGTCGAGGTCTACGCGAGCGACCCGACCCGGGTGCCCAACATCAAGCTGATCTTCCCGCGGGAGAACGGAGACCTCGACCTGCCGGTCAACACCGGCGGCCGGCGCCTCGAGTGGCCCGACCCCACGCTCAAGGCGCAGGTCCGCACCTACACCGTGCGGCGACTCGACCCCGCGGCCGCCGAGATGGACATCGACTTCGTCCGGCACGGTGACGAGGGCCTGGCCGGCGCCTGGGTGGAGCGGGCCCGTCCCGGCGATCGCATCGCGGCGGCCGGCGGCGGCGGGATCGTCGCACCCCCGGCCGACTGGTACCTGATCATCGGCGACGAGACGGCGCTGCCCGCGATCGGCCGCATGCTCGAACGCCTCCCCGAGGGCGCGAAGGGCACCGCCGTCGTCGAGGTCGCCGACGAGGGCGAGCACCAGGACCTGCGCTCCCCCGCCGACATCGAGATCCGCTGGGTGCACCGCGACGGCGCCGCCGCGGGCACCACCACGCACCTGGCCGACGCGGCGACCGCCGTGCCGATCCCCGACGGCGAACTGAAGCGATTCGCGTGGGTGTCGGCCGAATCGAAGACCGTGCTGCGGATGCGCAGCTACCTGCGCCACGAGGCCGGTTTCGACCGCAGGTCCACCCTTGTCATCGGCTACTGGCGCCGCGGCATGACCGAGACCGGGTACGGCCGTACCACCGACCACGACCGGGACTTCACCGAGCACGACGTCTGAGCCTGGAACCACTGCGGGTGTGACTGTGCGAGCGCGCCGTAGAACGCGAGAGCCCCTGTAGGGCATGAGAATCTGAGATTCCACACAAAGATACCGGCACCAGAACAGAGGCATCTCGGAGGTGAATGCATCTCACACCGTCACGCCCGTTTTCGATGATCCGAACCTCGTGTCGGCCGCAGGGCTTCCGGTGATGCGACTGGCCGAGACAACCGGTCTGCACGAGCTGTTCGGCCGGCATCCGAGCGTCGGTTCACCGAACCTGGCGGTCTGGTCCGCGAGCATCGTCGCGGGGATGCTCGCCGGCGCCGACAGTATCGACGACCTCGATGTTCTCCGCCACGGGCGATGACCCGACTGTTCGGCGGGGTGCGGGCGCCGTCGACGCTCGGCACCTACCTGCGGTCGTTCACCTCACCGCACGCGGGCGGTACCCCCAGGGCATGTTCAGCCGCTCGACGCCGTGGCGGTGCGCCTGACCACGCGGCTGCCGGGCTTGCTCGACGAGGCGGAGGAGATCGCGTTCGTCGATATCGACGCTCCCCCCCGAGCACTTCGTGCAGGGCGGTACCCCCACCATCGGTCAGGTCCACGGTTACGCCGAGCAAGCTGTGGCGTTCGGGTACTCCAGGGTCCGAGGACTGAACACGCAGGTCGCGGTGCTCTCGACCCCGCCTCGGCTCCGCCGCGTCGCACACGGGGCGCGGGCGCCTGCTCACCCAGGCCATCGGCTGCGCCCGCTCCGCCGAGGCGAGCGGGCAGATTTACGCGCGGGCGGACTCGGCGTACTTCTGTCACGCGTTCGTCGTCGCCGCGCAGCGGGCCGGAGCCTGGTTTTCGGTGACCGCCCGGATGAACCCGCAGATCCGGGTGGCGATCGCCTCGATCGACGAAACCACGTGGACGACGATCGACTATCCCGACGCCGTCTACGACGAGCTCGTATCGAGTCAGCCGCATCGACACACACGAGTCCATCTGCCGTTTCACCACCATGGCGCCACCGCGCTCGGTCGAGAACGAACCGGCCGTACCCGCGACAAGTCATCGACATCGCGGGCCGCGTTCTTCCCGCGCCGGATCAACAGGTACGCCGCCGCAACCATCGACAACGTGACGTGTCGGTACCACGCCCGGTACACACGTACCTGGTAGTCCCCGAGGCCGGCTTCTTCCCGGACGGCTCGGAGACACTCCTCGATTGCCCGTCGCCCCTCGGCGACTCGGGCGAGTTCGGACAGGATGCAGCCGGCCGGGCCGAAGCACAGGTAGTAGGTGACGTCGGACGGATCGGTGATCGACCGTCCGGCAAGCAGCCAGTTCGCATACTGTCGTCCCGACCTGTGAAGGTCTACCCCGGCCCAGTCTCGGACACGATGCCCCATCACATCGTCACCGTGACTGAGACGGTGCCACACCGTTTCCGACAATTCGTCAATCACCTCGCCGGCGGTGCAGACCCGCAGGTGTGCCGTGGTCACCCGGCAGTCGCCCGGAATCTCGAGGACATGGGGGACGCTCCACTCCTCCAGCAATCTCCGCAGATTCTCCGACCGCCCATAGAGGACGCCGGCCGTGACCCAAGCGAACGGCACATCTGCATCGAGAGCTCGGCCGAGCATTGTCTCGGCCAGATCAGCGGGGCTCCGGTACCCCACCGAGTCATCGATGCCGGCCGCATGGCACCGGTCCCGATCGTCCATCCACTCTTTTGGCAGGTACAGCTCCCGGTCGATCAGGCCCCAACCTCTCTCGGATGCGTACGCCAGGAATATCCCGGTCTGCGCGTTTTCGGCCCTCCCCGCGTCCGATACCCAGGGCCCCACCCCAGCAGACCGGTCACCTCGCTTCGGGAAACATTGGTCACCGACAATCAGCAGGCCCCGCCAGACATCACCGACCACCTGGACCACCAGGTCACGCACATCGTCGCGCACGCCATTCTCATCCCACGATGCTGTATTCAACAACCGTTGCATACCCTCCGGGCCGGTCTCGCCCGCCGCCTCCGCCAGGGTCCAGCCGTTCTTGCGCTCGACACCGCCCAAGAGTCCGTGGACGTAAGCCGACATCCGCCGGCGCGGTTCGACACGGGGGAATCGATGTGCGAACCGGGCGCAGAAGACCGCGAATGCGGACGCAGGCGATCGCCCCTCCCCACCGTCGACCCCGTCAGCCGAGTGCGTGCGATCCGATTCGTTGGTCACGATCTGTCGTTGTAGAGCATCCCAGTCGGCGCGAGAACACTCGACCGCTACAGGAGATGTGGACCACTCCTGAGTACTGATGGTGGCTTCGGCGGCCCAAAACGCCCTCGTCCGCTCCGCGGATCCTGCGTTATCCGCCCCCTCACGGACAATGCCACGGGACGCGCTTTACCGTATCCGTCGTTGAACAGCAAGTATATTGCCGAACCACGCTGTCGACCCCCACAGCCTGCTCGTGTCCCGGAGTACCGGATGGGGCGGACATGTCGTTGTTCTGCCGTTCCGGCCCTTCTTATCGTTCGCGGTGACGTCGTCACCTCCGCTGGGGCCTCCCCCTCCGCGATCAACACCTCAGAAGGTTCAGATGACCATGGACAACCACCGCCGGCGGAACACCGCCGCACAACCGAGCGATTCCGAGCCCCAGAGTCCGGAATCCACCATCTCGCGGAAGATCTCGTTCCGGATCGTTCCGATGTTGTTTCTCGCTGCACTGCTCAGTTACGTGGACCGCACGAATATCGGCGTAGCCAAGCTCGAGATGCAGGCCGATCTCGCCCTGTCCGAGGCTGCCTTCGGTCTCGGCGCCGGAATCTTCTTCATCGCGTACGTACTCTTCGAGGTCCCGAGCAACATAGCACTTCACCGAGTCGGCGCCCGAGTCTGGATTGCTCGCATCATGGTGACGTGGGGCCTGGTGACTGCCTTGATGTCACTGGTCGACAACGTCTGGATGTTCTACGGCATGCGGTTCCTCCTGGGTGCCGCGGAAGCGGGCCTGCTCCCCGGCGTGGTGTACTACCTCACCCGATGGGTTCCGTCGGCGAACCGCGGGCGAATCCTCGGACTGTTCTTCCTTGCCATCCCCGTCGCCTCGGCCATCGGCGCCCCTCTGACCAGCACCCTCATGTCGTTCCACCCCTGGGGCCTTCACGGATGGCAATTCATGTTCATCGCCGAAGGACTACCGTGCCTGCTCCTTGCCGCGGTCATCCTCAAGTTCCTCCCGAACGAGCCGAGCGATGCGCGATGGCTCGATGCTTCGGAAGCGCAATGGATCACCGACACAATTCACCGGGAAAACTCCGACATCGCCGGGGATAAAGCCGGTCACTCCTCGTGGACGGACGGATTGAAGAATGGCCGCGTGCTCGCGCTGTCGGCCGTGTACTTCTCGATGGTCGTACCGATCTATCTCATGGGGTTCTTCCTCCCCTCGATCATCAAAGAGATGACCGGCGGCACCGTCGGCACAACCGGCATCGGCTACATCGCTGCAGTACCGTACATCTTCACCGGAATCGCCATGGTCGCGATCTCCCGCAGTTCGGACCGAACTCAGGAACGAATGTGGCACTTCGCTGTTCCCACGTTGATCGGCGCATGCGGGTGGGTGGTCGCCGCCGCCACCGTATCCTCGAGCCCATTCGTCGCCGCCGTCGCGATCTGCATCGGCACAGTCGGCGCGATGGCCACCATTCCGACGTTCTGGACCACCGCCCCGAAAGTCGTTTCCGGTGCGGCCGCCGCATCCGGAATCGCGTTGATCAGCAGTATCGGAAACATCGGCGGATTCGTCTCCCCATACATGTTCGGCATCATCCGCGACGCGTTCCCCGGCGAGGCCGGCAACAGCCTCTCCTTTCTCGTCGGTGCAATCGTCCTCGGGATCGGGGGCCTGCTCATGATCGCCCTGTCCAAGACCCTCCCGACAACCACACCGAAGAGCACGAAAACTGCCCAACTTCAGCATGACTGACATCGACGACCCATCAGTCCCACCGAATTCCACCGCGAGGAAACCTATGATCAACTACACCGACACCGAATTCCACCCCCGCGACCTCACCGACCGGACCTGGACCGAAACCACCGTCCTGATCATCTCCGTCCCCGAAGCAGGAATCCTGGGCAACGCCTATGTGCTGGCCCGCCCCAACCTCGGCGTCACCCTCTCCTCGGTCATCCTGGGCCAAGGATTCTGCCGCCAACCCTACGAGGTCGACTTCACCGATCCCCAAATGCACCTACCGTGCCCCGAATCGTTCAGCAACTATTCCCTAGAGAACGGATTGACCGTCTCCTCGGACGGTCCGCGCAACTACCGAATGCAATACAAGAACGCCCTCGGCGCAGCAAGCTTCGACCTCACCTTCGAAGGACTGCACGACCCGTTCGACCCTCACGACCCGGACCAGAACCCGCTACTCGAAATCGATCGGGCCACGTCGAACGACTCCCGCAAGGGCGATGAATGGGAGAACGGCCACTTCGAAGTCAAAGGCCGCATCCGCGGTGAGCTGGAACTGCGGGGCAAGACTTACCAGGTTGAATCCTACGAGGGAATGGACCACAGTTGGGGACCACGCTCGGAAATCGGCACCCGCTCGGTCTCGTGGGTATCGATCAACTTCGGTGAGGAATTCGCCATGCACATGGCCGTCCCGATGAGGATCGAGCGAGGCCAGGTCTTCTACGACAAGATCCGCTTCGGCTACGTCGTCGACCACGGCGAAGTCCACGGCCTGGTCGACGGGACGATTCGAGCCGAGCGCGTCGACATGCTCGCGTTCAGCAACCACGTCACCGCCACCGACGTCCGCGGCAAGAAGCACGAGTTCTTCGGCAGCGCGATCGCGGGCCACCCGTGGTACACGTTCAACCCGTCCCATGTCTGCTATCAGTCGCTGTTCCGATACGAGCGTGGCACCGCCGTCGGCTACGGCGAGATGGGTGACATCTTCGGCCTGGACTATCTGGCCGAGCGGATGTCCCGCCACGGCCGGGAGAAGTAGGAGCCATCACGAATGACCAGCGCAATCCTGCCCCTGTCCGACCGGGACTGGGCCGACGACCCGACCGACGCCCACATCGAACATCTCCGCGCGCTGTACCCGACCGAGCCCGAAGTGGACCGGACACTGACCCGCAAGTTGAAGCGCCGCGCGCTCGGACCGTACCGGCGGATGGGCCTCGACGAGTTCGTCCGGTGTGTCGAGTCCTTCCTCTCCGCCCGCATCGACGCTCCCTTCCGAGTGTCGGACGCACGATGGTTCACCGGCGGTGTGTCCAAGGTGCAAATGGGATTCACTCTGCACCGCAAACATTCCGGGTCCTGGGTGAGTGAGCGGATGGTGGTCCGGATGGATCCTGCCGAAGGGTCGAATGCCACCAGCCGCCTCCGTGAGTTCGAGCTCGTCGGTGCCGTGCAGGGCACGGTCCCCGTCCCGCGTCCACACTTCATCGACGTCGATGGGGAGTTCTTCCCCGAACCCGCCTTGATCTACTCCTATGTCTCCGGGGTCACCAAACCGTCGGCGACCACCACCGGGAAGATCAGCGGACTGGGCACGAACTTCGGCACCGGCACCCGCGAAGCACTCGCCGACCAGTTCTTGTCCTATCTTGCTGCCCTGCATACCTTTGATCTGTCCGCAGCGACGTTCACCAGCCTCACCCGACCCCGGATCGGGACCGTCGACGCGGCGCTGTGGCTGCTCAACCAAGCTCGGCGCACATGGGAGGAGGACCGGGCGGGGGACCTGCCGCTGATGGACGTGGCCGAACAGTGGATGCGTCACCACCTGCCCGTGCTCGACCACGTCGGGATCGTCCACGGTGACTACCGCAGCGGTAACTTCCTCTACGACGAATCCACCCTCGAAATCACGGCCTGGCTCGACTGGGAACGCGGCCATCTCGGTGACCGGCACCGAGATCTCGCGTGGACCACGCAGTCGACCTTCGGCCACTATGACGAGGACGGCCGCTACCTGGTATGTGGCCTGATCCCCGAAGATGACTTCTACCGACGTTACGAGCAGGCCACCGGACTGGCCGTGGACCCGGAGAAGATCACCTTCTACAAGATTCTCAATGCCTATCAGATCGTGGTCTCTACCCTGGCCTCGGCGCACCGGGTCGCCAAGTTGGGCAAGTCACATCAAGACGTCGTGCTGTGCCGGGTCAAGGGCATGGCTGCGGTCGCAGCCGACGAGCTGAACACTCTGCTGAGCGAGGTGCTGTAATGGATCACTCGCGCAACACTCTCGGAGCTCTGCGCAAATCACTGCTCGACGCCGTTGCTCCAGCGGTGGACCAGTCCGACCCCCTCGCTGCCGAGCAACTCCCCCTCGTCGTCGACTACCTGGAATTCCTGTGTACGCGGATCTACCGGATTCACGAACGGTCCCGATTCGAACTCGGCGAGTATCTCCGAATGGCCGAGGGCCTGCTGGCACGGCTACCCCGGTCGGCGACCGCGGCGACCGGAACCCTCGCCAAATACATCGACGCCGGCAGGACCGCACGCGAGTCCGCGTCCACGGGCACCACTGAGCTCATGCAGTGGGGCGCTGCTCTTGCCACCACGGTGAGCACAGTCGTGCAAGACGAGTCACTTCCGGACGACGTCCGTCGAGCACTGGGCCGGTGGGTCGTCGAATCCTCCCGTCCGCTCCTTGCCTTCCAGCGGTCCTGGTACGCCCCGTTCGGATTCGAGGCCGACCGTGGTCGGCTCCGGAGCATCGACGAATATCTGTAGCAAGATCCGGTACAAGCCTGCCCAAGGTGACGACCTGGGCTCGTCATTCGCGATGTGACGAGCCCAGGTCCCGCCGTACGACGGCGCCTACTTCGTGCCTCGGGCCCCGATCCGCAACGGCGATGTGGCTGTCACTTCTGCCCGTCCCGAGGGCACTTGCCAGAACCCTTCTTTGGACTTATGGTCAGTCCATTGCTATTGAAAGGGGCGGTATGGTGGTCCGCGTCGGTTTGTCGGTCACAGATTCTCTGCTGGTCCCGGACCCGCTCGCACGGCGGCGACTGCTCGCATCCGCCGCCGATGCCGGGTTGGACCACATCACGGTGGGTGACCACATCAGTTTCCACGGCGGTACCGGCTTCGACGGGATGGTCTCCGCCACCTCAGTGCTTGCCGCCCACGACACACTCTCGGTCGTCATCGGAGTCTATCTACTGGGACTCCGTCACCCGATGCTCGCAGCGCGCCAGATCTCGACCATCGCACAGCTCGCCCCGGGCCGATTGGTTCTCGGCGCGGGAGTCGGCGGCGAGGACCGCTCCGAGATCTCCAACTCCGGGGTGGACCCCCGTACCCGGGGTCGCCGCTTGGACGAAACACTCGAGGTCCTCCGAGCGTTGATGTCCGGCGACGAGGTCACTCACACCGGAGAGTTCTTCACCCTGGACCGGGCCCGGATTTTGCCCGCGCCCCAACCGGCCGTGCCGATCGTCATCGGTGGCCGAGGCGACGCCGCGATCCGCCGAACCGCGAAGTACGGCGACGGATGGCTCGCCATCTTTTCGACCCCTCGCCGATTCGGCGAAACCCGCACCGCGATTCTCGAGGCCGCCGCCCGGGAGAACCGCACCCTGAGCACCTTCGGTGTCAACGTCTGGTGCGGTCTCGACGACGATGCCGCCACGGCCGATCGGCTGGTGGGCGAGCAGATGCAGGCGCTCTACCGCCTGCCACGGGACAAGTTCCGGCATCTGGCACCGGCCGGCACACCCGAACAGGTGGCGGAGTGGCTGCGCACGTTCGTCGACGCAGGAGCCGACACCATCACGCTCATCCCGGCCGCCGCCTCGATGGAGGCGTCCGTCGAACACGCCGCCGCCGTGCGGAAGCTGCTCGTCGAGAGCTGATCGCACTGCACCTCGGGATCCGATTCCGCACACACCGGCCTCCCAGCGCAGCTCGTCGGCGAAGCCGACCAGGACGACAAGGAGACGAGCGCCATGCCCCCGCCTCTGCCGGCCTCAGCTGCCCCCCTCCGGCTGCTCAGCGGGTTGCTTGCCCAGGCGGCCACGCACGCCGGCTTCGCGTCCGCCGGCGTGCTCGTCGCAGACGACTCCCGCGGCGTACTCCTTCCCCTTCCCGGCACCAGATCCGCGTCGACACCGCACCGCGTTCGCTCGGACTGCCCACTCGTGCGTCGAGCACTGAACTCCTCCGACGCTGTCCACGCCTCGGGCCGATCGCTGTCCGGAACCGACCTCGACGGCCCCGGCATCGCCCGGGTGGGTCTACTACGCTTGTCGGACGACGGTGAAGCACCCGCTCGCCTCCTCGTCCTGACCGATGCCGATCCCACAGCCGAGTTCACAGGCCGGCAGAGAACTACTCTCCTCACGGTCCGCACACTGCTCGACGACGCCGCCACCACCGTCCTCGCCACGGAGGAACACCATCGGCGGTGGCGGGACCTCGAGCAGAGCCGGCAACTGGCCGCCGAGCGAACCCTGGTCGACGAACATCTCGACGACGCCGTCACCGCGGTCGATTGCATGTCTGCAATCGTGCGCGCCTGTTCCACACTCGCCGGCAAGACCGTGCTGCTGTTCGACCGACGCGGCCGCACCATCGCCGCCGCGACCCCCGACACGGCCGGCCACGTCGCCGCACCGGCGTTGACGGACATCCTCCGCGCACACAGCGCCGGGACAGCCACCGCCCCCGACCCCGTCGTACTTGCAGCCGGCCCCACCACCGGATTGACCCGCCGCAAGATCCTCACCCCTGTCATCGAACGCGGCGAACACTTCGGATGGCTCGTGATCGACGAACACCCGTCACCACTGAGCCCGACGGACGAGTACGCCGCAGCCCGCAGCGCCCGCCGCATCGGCGCCCAGTTCCTCGTCCAACGCCGCATAGCGCGGGTCGCCTGGAACGCAAGGTCCTCCCTCACCCGTCAACTCGTACGCGGTACCGGAGCACTGGACGATCTGGCAGCCGGCGGCGAGTACCTCGGAGTGAACATCCACGCACAACGTGTACTGGTGTACGTTCTGGCTTCCCATCACGACCTCGCCCATTCGGAGCGCGTGCTCGCCGAGTGGATGGAACGAGATCTCGGCGTCGAAGTCCTGTCCACCCGGGGATCGGAAGGCATCCTGCTCTTGGTCGAAGCCAGCGAGAATGTCGGCGCCGTCGCGACCGTCGCCAAGGTCAAGGATGCCTTGGCGCGCGCTGCGAACGCACTGTTCCGGGCGCAGGAGTTCATCGCCGGGGTGTCCTCCGTCAGCGAGCCCCCAGCGCTGGCCCGCGCATACCGTGAGGCGCGCGAGGTCGTGCTCTGCATCGACCGATTCACCGGGCGTTCGTTCCACCGCATCCTTGCCGTCGACGACTTGGGACCAGCACGCCTGTTCCTCGCCCACGGCGAGATCTCGGCGGTGCGGCACTTCGTCGACGACGTACTGGGACCACTTCTGCGCGGAGCACCCGGAACGGTCGATCTGCTCCGCACACTGCAGTGCTGGTTCGACACGGCACGCAACGTACGGGGTTCGGCACAGCGACTCGGCGTTCACGAGAACACGGTGCGCCTGCGGCTGGCACGCGTCCACGCACTCACCGGACTCGACGTCGCCGGCGACGCATCCGACCAATTGAGCGTCCAGACTGCGCTGCTCGTCCTCCGCCTCCAAGGCCACCCCGTGCTCGATACCCACGCGGGCAACGGAATCACCGCGGAAGCGGATACCGAACCCGAAGGGGCACAACCGCACGACCGGGCCGCGACCGGCGGTGGCCCGGCAAAGGAACGGAGACCGGCATGACCGACCGACATCGACTCAAAGCGCTCGTCACCGGCGCCGCCCGCGAAGGCAGCATCGGCAAGGCGATCGTCGCTCGTCTGGAGTCCGACGGAATGGACGTCGTGACCCTCGATCGAGAACCCGGCTGCACCTTCCAGGCGGACATCGCCGCGGGCGAGTTGCCGGAGCTCGACGACATCGACGTCTACGTGGCGAACGCCGGACTCACCACCGTGTTCGGTGCCGCACACAGTATGTCGCTGCAGAAATGGTGCAAGGACCTGGATGTCAACCTCACCGGAACCTTCCGGGTCCTGCAGCGCTGCCTGCCGGGGATGCGCGAGCGCCGATTCGGCCGGGTCGTCGTCATCTCCAGCACGGCCGGCACCCTCGGCATGCCTGCCCAGATCTCCTACAGCACGTCGAAAGCCGGACTCCTGGGATTGACGAAGACCGTTGCCGCCGAAAATGTTCGGTTCGGCATCACCGCGAACGCCGTGTTGCCCGGCATGACCGCCAGTTCCGGAATCCTGTCCATGCCCCAGGACATCCAGGACGCATGGCTGGCATCCCTGCCCAACGGATTCGTCGACCCCGACGACATCGCCGACGCGGTGTCGTTCTTCGCCTCCCCGACCGCCCGCAGCGTCACAGGACAGCTGCTCACCGTCGACGCCGGCGACGGCCTCAACACCCGCTCGGTCACCTCCTCGGTCACCACGTCCACAAAAGCGCAGAGCTGATGCGCACCTACGCCAAGAAGCGTGTGGTGTTCGACAAACCCCTGCACGAGCATCCGGGCATCCCATGGCAGCTCGTGGAGTTGCACACCGACGCCGAGCTGAGCCGACCGGGCGATCCAGATCCACGGGGGCGTCGGCTATACCCGGCAGTTCGAGCACATCTACCGGCGCCATCGGCGCTACCACATCACCGAGGGCACCGACGAACTGCAGTTGCGCCGTATCGCCGCCAGGATGTTCGACTTCGGTGCGCGCCGCTCCTGAGCGCCACGGCATCGTGTCGGCTCGGATCCCGTGCGCTCGATCCGCACGGGATCCGACCGGCGAGCAGCGGTCCGCGGATACCGCCGGCGGCGGTCAGCTGCGGAAGGCGTCGAGTCCCTCGTTGGTGAGACGGACGATCAGCTCGGCCAGTCCGGGGGTACGGCTGACCTTGGTCGGCCAGTAGGCGATCGAGAAGATCGTGCCCAGACAGGTCTGGGTCGCCACGGCAACCTCCGCCGGCGTCGCTGTGGGGAGGCACCGGGCCACCGCAGTTTCCCAACAACCGACGTAGAGCTTGCGCCGGCGGTTGACCTTGCGACGCCAGGGGTCCACCAGTGACCGGTCCTCCCGCTGGGTCACATTGACCAGGTGCCGGTGCCGGACCGCGAACTCGACATGATGGCGGACCAGACGCTCGAAGTCGGTGTCGGCATCCTCCTCCACGGGCTGCGCGGCGCGGATCAACTCGTCCATCGCCTCGTCGAACAAGGTGGCCAGAATTTCGTCCTTGCCGGAGAAGTGCCGGTAGATCGCCGGCCCGGTGAGCCCGGCGCGAGCACCCAGTTCGTCGACGCTTGTACCGTGGAATCCCTTTTCGTAGAACAGTTCCGCGGCGATATCGAGAATCTTCCGGCTCCTGTCCACTCGGCGAGTTTAGCACGAGGTGTGAACGATCGTTATACTGCGGGAACGCTGTCGGCCATGCGGCGCCGACCCGAGCGGCCGGAACGGTGCTGCCGACAGACGTGCCGAGGAGAGTTCGCTGCGCCGGCAGCCGATTCCTTTCACAATGCGCCCGTCAGGAGACTCATGACCGCCACCGTCACGCTGCCCACCTACGACCAGGTCGTTCGTCTTCCCCGCGAGTTCGGCCCGCTGGTCGTGCCACCGGAATTCGAGGACGCAAACGGTCACATGAACATCCGGCACTACCTGGACCTGGGAGCCGAAGCCATCGACACCGCATTCCGCCGGATCGGCCTCACCGACGACTACCGAGCAACACGCAAACAGGGCTTCTTCACCGCCGAACATCACCTGAAGTACTACACGGAAGTGCACGTCGGCCACCAGATCTCGGCCTACTTCCGGATCGTCGAACGCTCCGACAAGATCATCCACGGCATGGCTCTGCTCGTCGACGACACGACCGAGATGCTCGCGAACACGCTCGAGGTCGTCGCACCCCATGTCGACCTCACCACCCGGCGAGTCGTTGCGTTCGCCTCGGACATCGCCGAGGCGGTCGATCGGGAACTCGCCGTAACCGAGCAGGTCGGCTGGCCGGCGCCGGTGTGCGGGGTGATGGGGATCAGGTCGCGGCGCGATGGAGCCGGTCGATGACCGGCGCGTACTTGTCCGCGATCACACTCCGGCGCCGCTTCATCGTGGCCGTGACCTCGTCGCCGCCGGGCCGCCACTGGTGATCGAGCAGCGTCCACGCGCGCACGGTCTCCGGGCCGGCCAGCCGCTCGTTCGCCGCAGCGATCGCCCGGTCGGTCTCCGCTCGCACCGCCGGGTGCCGGACGAGGTCGCCGATGTCCCCGGACAGGCCGTGTGCGGCGGCGAGTGCATGTAGCTGCTCGTGCTCGGGGACCAACAGCGCCGGGACGTACCGGCGGCCTCGGCGGCCGCGACGACCATGATCGAGCAGCCGGGTCTGTTCTTTGTTTGCGTTCTCCACGAGGGTGGGGACGACGTTCTTTCCCGGCGCGGTGATCAGGATGTCCTTCTTGCGCCCCACCAGCCGTAGGTACCCGTCCGCGTCGATCTCCCCGAGATCCGCGGTGCGCAACCAGCCGTCGGCGTCGAAGGCGTGGGGGGTGTCCCTATGTTTGCTGTCAAGCCGCTGCAGCAGCGGGGG
>SWCF01002218.1_pt1 | contig 19884 bp, 20 predicted proteins | sample 4690081 | NCBI WGS metagenome assembly SWCF01 (sample SAMN10267280, study PRJNA491770) | bioreactor metagenome | isolation source: DHS bioreactor inoculated with | place: Japan: off Shimokita Peninsula
GGGGGACCGAAGAAGCAGGACTGAGGTCCGCCGGGATCACGGGACGGAATCGGATCCGGGGCAGGTCGCGTCGCGCGCGGCCTGCCCTTCTTCGAGCAGTTGTCGTTCGGTGACGCGTAGTTCCAGATCGACGATCCGGCCGGCGACAACGTAGATCAGGACTGTCAGCAGTAGTACGACAGGTACGGACGCAAGGAATTCCATGTCGGCCTCCAGCGGTGGTCCGCGTAGGCGGGAAGGTGGAGGTGCTCGGGTGCGTCGTCGGTGACCACTCCAGCGTACGGACCCGCACGGGGTGCCTGTCGGGACGGCCACCGCGCCGCTCCGTGATCTGTCGCACACCCTCGGGTTACTCGCCGGTACCGATCCGGCGAATATCGTGATGCACGTCACAAAACGGGTGGATACTCGCCGGTAGCAGTCCTATCGGGGAGGCATCACATGGCACAGCAGATACACGCCAGCGAGGAACAGTCGCGCGCTCTCGCAGAGGAGTCCCGCGAGACCAGCTGGCACAAGCCGTCGTTCGCAAAGGAGTTGTTTCTCGGGCGTCTGACCCTCGACCTCATCCATCCGTTCCCGCGGCCCACCCCCGACGAGGAGGCCCGGACCGAAGGGTTCCTGGCAGAGCTTCGCCGCTTCTGCGAGGGTGTGGACGGCAGCCGCATCGAGCGCGAGGCCCGGATTCCTGACGAATACGTCGCCGGATTGGCCGAGCTCGGCTGCTTCGGCATGAAGATCTCCCAGGAGTACGGCGGCCTGGGACTGTCGCAGGTGGCCTACAACCGCGCGCTGATGCTCGTGGCCAGCGCCCACCCGAGCCTCGGCGTCCTGTTGTCGGCGCATCAGTCCATCGGAGTGCCCGAACCCTTGAAGCTGGCCGGGACACCCGAACAGAAGCGCGCTTTCCTCCCGCGGTGTGCGCGGGGGGCGATTTCGGCCTTCCTGCTGACCGAGCCCGACGTGGGTTCCGATCCCGCCCGTCTCGCCTCGACGGCGGTGCCGGTGGAGAACGGCGACGCGTACGAACTCGACGGCGTGAAGCTGTGGACCACCAACGGAGTGGTCGCCGAACTGCTGGTGGTGATGGCGCGGGTGCCGCGCAGCGAGGGCCACCGCGGCGGCATCTCGGCGTTCGTCGTCGAGGCGAACACCCCGGGCATCACCGTCGAACGCCGCAACTCGTTCCTGGGCCTGAAGGGGATCGAGAACGGCCTCACCCGGCTGTACAAGGTGCGGGTGCCGAAGGAGAATCTCATCGGCCGCGAGGGTGACGGCCTGAAGATCGCCCTGACCACCCTCAACGCCGGCCGGCTCGCGATCCCGTCGATGTGCGCCGGTGCCGGCAAGTGGGCGCTCAAGATCGCCCGGGAATGGTCCGGCGCCCGTGTCCAGTGGGGTCGCCCGGTGGGTCGGCACGATGCGATTGCCGGCAAGATCGGATACATCGCGGCCACCACGTTCGCCCTCGAAGCCGTGGTGGAACTGACCGGCCAGATGTGCGACGAGGACCGCAACGACATCCGCATCGAGGCGGCTCTGGCCAAGCTGTGGTCGAGCGAGGTGGCCTGCGAGATCGCCGACGAGTTGATGCAGATCCGAGGGGGACGCGGCTACGAGACGGCGGCGTCGCTCGCGGCCCGGGGGGAGCGGATGGTGCCCGCCGAGCAGCTCCTGCGGGACCTGCGGATCAACCGGATCTTCGAGGGCTCGAGCGAGATCATGCGGCTCTTCGTCGCCCGCGAAGCCGTGGATGCCCACCTGCGGGTGGCGGGTGAGCTGGCCGATCCGAAAGCCACTCTGGACACGAAGGCCCGGGCCGCCGCCAAGGCGAGTGGCTTCTACGCCAAGTGGCTGCCCCAGTTGGTGGCGGGCAAGGGCCAGCTGCCCACCTCCTACGGCGAATTCGGTCCCGTGGCACACCATCTGCGCTACGTGGAGCGGTGTTCGCGCAAGCTCGCTCGGTCCACGTTCTACGGCATGGCCCGGTGGCAGGGTGGTCTGGAGAAGCGGCAGAATTTCCTGGGGCGGCTCGTCGACATCGGCGCGGAACTGTTCGCCATGTCGGCAAGTTGCGTACGGGCGCAGATGTACCACACCGACGGTCACCCCGAGACGGATGCGGCCTACGAACTCGCCGACGTCTTCTGCCTCCAGGCGAAGCTCCGCGTGGACTCGCTGTTCGCCGCGTTGTGGACGCACACCGACGATGCCGACCGGCAGCTCACGGCCGACGTCCTCGACGGCCGCTACACCTGGCTGGAAAAGGGCGTGATCGATCCCAGCGAGGGCACGGGCCCGTGGATCGCCGAATGGTCGCCCGGGCCGTCGGTGGAGCAGAACCTCGCCCGCAGATTCCTCGGCGCCGACCATCCGGTGGTGTGAACGGGCCGCCGGCCGCGCGCGCCCTGGTCAGCCGCGACAGCAATCGCTGTCGCGGCTGACCGTCCTGTCCGCGGATCCCACGCGGCCGTCGGTCAGAAGGCGCCGCAGTTGGACGGTGCGGGCCGCCCGGCGAACCGGTCGTTCAGGTAGGCGACCGCTTCGGGCATGCCCGCGACCAGCGGCAGCGCGTGATTGACGGCCAGGCCCGGCAGGATCGGCGGGGTGGTGTTCGTGGAGAACTGGACAGTGGCGCCGAGGGCGCACCAGTCCGTCGCGAGCCGGTGACCCTGGCCGTAGGGCACGATGTCGTCCATCGTTCCGTGCTGCACGAGTACCGGCACCGACGGCTGCAGGCGTCCGATCCGCTGCGCGGCGATGGCTTCCTTCGCCTCCGGCAACCGGTCGACGACCACGCTCAGCGGCTCGCCCGTGCGGGTGTAGTCGTTCGTGCGCTGGAAGCCGTAGCGGAAGATCGTCTCCGGGGCGCACTGGTTCGCCACCGACTGCAGCATCTCGCGTCCCCGGTCGTTGATCTCGGCGTCGATGAGATCCCGGAGCTCGGGGTAGGCCTCGCCCAGGCCGTTGATCGTGTAGCCGATCACGCCGGTCAGTGCCGTTCCGTCGACCTGGTTCAGCGTGGCCTCGAGGTCCGCGGGCGGCGCACCGGCGTAGACGCCCACCAGGTTCAACTCGGGTGCGTAGGTCGGCTGCAGTTCGGCGGCCGCCGACACGGCACCCCCGCCCTGGGAGTACCCCCACAGGCCGACCGGCCCGTCGGGGGTGACGGACGCGGCGGGCAGGCTCTGGGCCGCCCGGACCGCATCGAGCACCGCGTGCGCCTCCGCGAGGCGGTTGACGTAGGTGTGGTGGCCCGGCGTCCCGAGACCGTCGTAATCGGTGACGACGACGGCGATGCCCTGCAGCAGCATGGTGTTGATCGACAGCAGTTCGTACTCGGTGAACAGGTCGAGCGGCGGGGTGTAGGACACGAGCGAGTTCAGCTGCTTGGACGGCGCACACTGGTCGCCTTGGCCCTGGGTGCCCGGCGCGATCGCGACGAGCGGCCGCGGACCGGGACCGTTCCAGGGCAGCGACGGCTCGAGGTAGGTGCCGCCGACGGCGTTGGGGTCGCCGTTCGCATCGAGGCTGCGGTAGAGCAGCCGGGTGCCCTGTGCCGGGAACACGCCCTGCGGCGTCGGGACGCGGACGGCGAGGTCGGACGGTCCGCTGCGGAGTACGGCGCCGGAGGCGCCGGCCAGGTCGAGCGGAGGATCGTAGAAGTTCGCGTCCGCGCCCGCCGTCGCCGGCGCCGCGAGCATCGTTCCCGTCAGCGCCGCGGCCGTCGCCGCGGCGCCGACCCATCGTCGGGCGCGCCCCATCCCCATCCCCATCCCCATCCCCACGGTCCCTTCACAGGTCGATGTCCGTGTGTCGGACGACACAAGCGGTACGCACTGTAACAGCTAACTTACCGGCGCGTAAGTGCGCATTTCGCATCTTGTGACCCGCACACGAGGTCGCGATCCGTCGTTTGTGCCCCCGCATCGCCGCTGGTCGGAGACAATCCGGGCATGACCGCGGAGCGCAGCGAACCGCACCTGCACCGGCTGACCACCCCGCACGCCGCCGCCGCCGTCGGGATCGTGTTCGCGGTCCTGTTCACGACGAGCATCGTCCTGATCCGTCAGGCGATCCCGGCGGACCCCTTCGGCACGACCGAGTGGCTGGACGCCGGCCGCTCACGGCTCACCGTCGCACTGATGCTGTCCCAGTTCGCCTGCATCGCGTTCCTGTGGTTCATCGGTGCGCTCCGGCACCGGCTGGGCGACCTCGAGGACCAGTTCTTCTCGACGGTCTTCGTCGGCAGCGGCCTGTTGTTCCTGGCGCTCATCCTCGTCACGATGGCCAGTGCCGGCGGTCTGCTCCTGGCGGACCAGGCGGCGGCCGTCCCTGCCCAGGAGTCGGCCGCCTTCGCGCACGCGCTGATCCTGCAGATCAGCAACGTCTACTCGATCCGGATGGCCGCGGTCTTCATGATCTCGCTGGCCACCATCTGGATGCGCACCGGGCTGATGCCCCGATGGCTGGTCGCCCCCACCTACCTACTCGCTCTCGTCCTGCTGTTCGCGGTGACCGAGGCGCTGTGGCTCACCCTGGTCTTCCCGGCCTGGGTGGCCGTGATCAGCCTGTTCCTGCTGACCCACGCCCGGCAGGCGTTCCCGCCCCGGCGGACGATCCGGCCGAGAACCTGACAGGTGCCACCCCCGCCGGATGCGAGAGTATCCGTCCGCAACTGCCGCAGCCTCGAGACCCTGGGTGCGCACGGGCGGTGCTGATCTCACGCGCGAATCTTAGTGGTCCCTGCAAGATCCCGCGCGATGCTACGGCGCGGCTTCCCCGGCCGTAGCCGAGTCGGTAGCAAGATGTACGCCGATCGTTGTCTACAGGAGGTTTGACATGGCTGTGGGAGTCGGTCTCCGGATCGGGAGCGTGGTGTCCACCGCGGTCCTCGCTTCCAACGACCCCGGCAGTCCCGATCCTGTCGTCATAGCCCGGGACACCGTCCTGCACATCGACTCCGACGGCACCACCGTCCTCGGCGGCGCCCCGCATCCGGCCGGCGAGGCCCGCTACCTGTCGGGATTCCTCGGCCGGGTCGGCGATCCCGCCGGCGTCACCGCCAGCGACGGACGCATCTACCGGGCCGAGGACTCGATGGCCACGGCAATCGCCTGCCTGCTGCACGAATGCCCCCCGCTGCCACCGGACAGCGGACCCGACGGCGGCCTGCCGAGCGTCACCGCCACCTACCCGTCACGGTGGGACCAGTCCACCGTGGCCGCACTGCGGGCCGCGCTCGACTATGCGGACCTGCGGCACATCGCCCTCGTGTCGGACGCCGAGGCGGCCGCGACGTGGTACGCCTCGGAGATCTCGGAGACCCCGGGACAGCTCGTCGGCATCTTCCACGTCGACGACGGCGGCTCGACCGTCAACCTCGTGCGTTCCGGCGTCTCGGCCGGCAAGGCGTTCCGGTTCGCCGCCAAGAGCGCCCCGTCCCCCGCGGCCCAGCTGGCCACCGCCCTCGGCGCCTTCGGCTGGCTTTCGCACAATCTGGACGCCGTCGTGGTGATGGGCGACGGGTTCGTCGCGCGCGACCGCTCGCACGTGCAGTCCATCGCGGACAGCCTCGCCGCGAAACTCGGGGTACGCACCCTCGTCGGACCCGGTCCCGAGCAGACCGCCGCCCTCGGGGCCGCCATCCTCGCGGCCGGCTTCACACCCGCACGCGTGGTCAAGGCACGGATCGGACTGCCCCCGTCGTACGACGTCACCGATGTTCTCACCGGTGGCATTCCGCGCATCCGTGAACTCGAGGCGGCCGAGCGTGCCCGGGCCGAAGCGGCGGCGGAACGAGACAGGGCAGCGGGCGCACCCGCGAGCCCCGCACCCGTTCCCGCGACGACCGGCGCCGACCTCCGATCCGGCGACGCGCGGCCCGAGGACGGCGACGCCGACGACACCGCCGGCGCGACGCTCACCTCCACCGCGACGCCGCCGAGCCGCAACTACTCGGCGATCGGAGCCGTGGTCGCGGTGATCCTGTTGCTGGCCTTCGCGGCCGTCGCGCTGCTCTGACCGCCCGGTTCAGTTCTCCGCGAGGCTGGTCAGCACCGCGGCATCCTCCGCACCGAACTTGTCCTCGAGGACCTCGGGGCTGTAGTCGAGATCGATCTCCTCGACGGGCCGGCCCCGGGCGGATTCGATGGCCCCGAGCCGTCGCTGGGCGCGGTCGGCGGCGTAGGAGACGAACTCGTCGGGATCGAGACCGAAGGGCTGTTCTTCGAACTGGTCGTTGACCCACTGGATCATGCCGAGCGCGAGCGGCAGCAACTCCCCCATGCGCTGCTGCACGACATCCCAGTTCGAGTCGTCGGCGGCGACGTGGCGGCGGCACGTGAAGGTTCCCCATGCCATGTGCCGGCGTTCGTCGTCGCCGATCCGGCGCACGAGTTCCTGCATCCCGGGCAGGATCCCGCGTTTCGTGCACACCTTCTGCCAGGCGTAGTACCCGGTGAGGGCGAGGCTGCCCTCGATGACGTGGTTGTAGGTGACGCTGGCGCGGACCTGGCTGGCGGGGCTCGGATCGGTCTCGAGGACACGCAACGAGTGGGGCAGTTCCTCGTAGAACAGCTGCCGGTAGTAGGGGTTGTCCGCGACGTAGGGGTGCAGGTCCGCGGTCAGGCCCACCGCGTCCATCCACAGCCGGAAGACCTGGGTGTGCTTGGCCTCCTCGAAGCAGAACTGGGTCAGGTACATCTCGTCGCCGAGACGGCCCTCGGCGGCCATCGCCCGCAGGAACGGCTGGATGTCCTGGGTGACGGCTTCCTCACCGGCCACGAACTGTGCGACGAGATAGGTGGCGCTGCGGTGCTGCTCGCTGTTGAGCTCGTTCCAGTCGGCGGCGTCGCGGCTGAAGTCCAGATCGAGCGGATCCCAGAACTTCGCGTTGCCCTTCGCGAACAGCCGCAGCGGGAAGGCGTCCCAGTGCAGTCCCCCCGCGCGCAGGGTTCCGAAGCCCTGACGTTCCGGCAGTGCTGTAGTCATGAGCGTGCCGCCTTTCCTCGACCCGGATGGACGCGTGCCCTGACGGTAGCGCCATTTCGGCCGGGTGTGACGGGAACCATACAAACTGTAGGTACGGCGGTGCCCCGGCCGGGATTCCACGCGGATCCCGGCCGGGAGCAGGCTCCGTCAGCCCTCGAACAGGGTGTCACCCGGGTATCCCCCGGGACCGAATCCGGGTGGGACGGCGAACACCGCCGACCCGACCGGGGTGATCCACGGGTTCAGCGCGTCGTGCTCGGCGAGCCGCTGTTGCACCGGGACGAACTGCGCGTCCACGTCGGCCTGGTACGCCGCGAACAACAGTCCGGCGCCGTCCGGGTCGTCGTAGTTGTAGCCGCGTCGCAGGAACTGCTCGTTCGCGTTCCGGGGCCGCGCCCGGGCGACGTGCGATTCCGGAGGGATCACCGGAATGCCGTGGACGTCGGTGGCGGCGAAGTCCGGATCGTCGTGCTCCCGGCTGCCGGTCAGCGGCGCCCCGGCGGCCAGGTCCCGGCCCACCGCGAGCTCCCGGGCGGGCCGGTCGAGCTCGTCCCACGTGTCGAGTTCCATGCGGATTCGCCGCAACACCAGGGACGTGCCCCCGGCCAGCCAGGCCGGGGCGCCGGGATTCCACACCTGCCGGTCGAAGTCCGTGCTTCCCGCGGCCGGGTTGACGGTGCCGTCGACCTGACCCATCAGGTTGCGCATCGTGGTCCCGGTGGGCTTGGTGCCCACCGCGTTGCGGAATCCGCGCTGGATCCAGCGCACCGTGGCCAGCGATCGCACGCTCTTGGCGAGCGTGCGAGTCGCATGCGAGACGGTGACCGGGTCGTCGGCACATACCTGCAGCAGGAGGTCACCGCCCGACCAGCGCTCCTCGAGGCGATCGATCGAGAACGCCGGCAGCGGCCGCAGCCACTCCGGCCGCTGCGCCTCGAGACCGGCCGCGTCGAACACGGCAGGGCCGAATCCGACCGTCACGGTCAGCCGCGCGGGATCGAGGGCGAGTTCGGGCTCGGTGTCGCCGAGGGCGGGACTGCCCCCGGCCAGCCGGCGACCGTCCTCGGCCCACACCTTCATGATCCCGACCAGCGCGCGACGGTCGAGTCCCGGACGCAGATCCAGCGCGACGAAGGCGGCGAAGGCCTGCGGGTCGGTGTCGATGCCGGCCTGGTGCACGCCGTGGAAGGCGACCGTGCGCCCACCGGTGGGCTCGGGCTCCCGCGTGGCGGCGTACCCGAGACCGGTCCCGACTCCGGCCGCGCCGATGCCGGCGGCGCCCAGGACGGCGGCGCCGCCACCGAGGAGACGCCGCCGGCTCAGCTCAGCCACCGTGGTTCGCCCCCGCGCCGGCGCTCGGCTGGTAGTTCTCCTGCGCGCCGGAGAAGTCGCGGACCTGTGCGGTGAACTCGGTCGTCGAACCGTCCTCGAAGGTCAGCTCGAAGGTCACTTCGGTACCGGGCAGGACCGGCTCGACGAGGTCCATCAGCATCAGATGGTCGTTGCCGGGGGCGAGCGAATGGGTGCTGTGCGCGGGAATGACCAGTCCGTCCGCCTTCTCGCGCATCACCATGGCGCCGCCGTCGCCGGCCGCCATCTCGTGGATCTCGGTCCGTGCCGAACTGGGGCTGGCAGCGGAGACGATGTGGATGTCGGTGTCGCCGGTGTTCTCGAGTTCGGCGAATGCACCGGTCATGCCGGATTCGGCGGCCTTCGCCCACGCCGAGGAGACGGTGAGCGAGTCCGCGGACGCGGCGGCGGGCTCGTCGGACGAGCATCCGGCGGCGAGCAGGGTCGCGGCCGCGGCGGCAGCGAGGAACAGGGTCTTCTTCATGGGGATTCTCCGTTATCGGTCCGAGGGCGCACGGGTGCGCGCGGTCACCGCGGGGCGCGGTGACCGAGAAGGGTCGGGTTCAGACCGTGACGGGAGGGCCGCGAGTGCCGAGACCGGCGGCGACGAGCAGTCCCCGGCGGAGCCGGGGACGGTGGACGACGGGCGTCCACGCGGGGACGGCGACGGGCGCCGGCGCGAACGACATGGGGACCGCGCGAGCGAGGGCGGCCAGCCCGACCCGGCAACCGTGTTCGGCACCACGGACGAGTAGCGCCGCGACGACGATCGCCCCGGCGTGCGCGGCGAGCATGCCCGGACCGGGGACGTGGACGTGCCCCGCATCGAGGGAGAGGGCGCCGTGACCGACCACCTGACCGACGGCGAGCACGCCGACGATCGGCACGCGAGTGCCCGCGGCGAGCAGACCCACCGTCATGGCGGCCGCGAGCAGCAGGACCGCCGGCGCCTGCCCCGGGACGGAACCGCCAGCGAGGGCATGGGCGGCGATGCTCACCGCACCCGACATGCCGCCGACGAAGGCACCGCGCACGCGCGCGACGACTCCGTTCTCGGCAGACATGCAGCCAGGATACGCGCCCGTTACTACGGGGAGTAGTAACAACGCTCACAAGGAGGCGCCGTCCAGGGAGTCCGGCCCGACCCGCGGAGAGCCCGGCGGTGCACGCGGTGCGTGGCTCGTCGTTTCACGTGAAACCAGCCGGCGCACAGTCGCCTATTGACAATAGGCTGTCATATTGACAGCATATTGTCATGATTGAGACCGTGCATGTGGCCGTGTACAACACCTTCGCCGATTGGGAGGTCGGCCACGCGATCGCCCATATCAACAAGCCTCTCTGGCACAAACACTCCGGCCGGTACACCGTCGCCACGGTCGGCACCACGCTCGAACCCGTCACCACCATGGGCGGAATCCGCATCCTTCCCGACACCACCCTGGACGAGGTGCGGCCCGACAACAGCGCGATGCTCGTCCTGGCGGGCAACGACATCTGGAACACCGAGCAGTTCACCCCCTTCGCCGACCGGGCGCGTGAGTTCCTCGAGGCCGGGGTTCCGGTGGCCGCGATCTGCGGGGCCACGGGCGGGCTCGCCCTCGCCGGCCTGCTCGACGACCGCGCGCACACCAGCAACGCCGCCGAGTTCCTGGCCGGGCTGGGGTACGCCGGCGGCGACCTCTACCGCGACGAACCGGCCGTCACCGATCGGAATCTGATCACCGCGAGCGCCACCGCCCCCGTCGAGTTCGCCCGCGCGATCCTCGAACACCTGGAGGTGTTCGAACCGCACGTCCTCGAATCCTGGTTCAAGCTCTACGGCCGACGCGACCCCGCCGGCTTCTACGAACTCATGGCCGGATGAGCGAGCGCCCGGAACAGGAACTCCTCAGCGGCCTTGCCCTGACGTCGTTCCGGCTCAACGGTCAGTTCCTCGAAGTCGCCGAGACGCTGGCACGTCCGTCCGGTCTCACGGCGGCGTGGTGGCAGGTCCTCGGTGCCGTGCTGCACGATCCCCTGCCGGTCGCCGGCATCGCCCGGGCGATGGGGATCACCCGTCAGAGCGTGCAGCGGATCGCCGACCTGCTGGTCGAGCGCGGCCTCGCCGAGTACCTGCCCAACCCCGCCCATCGGCGCGCCAAGCTCGTCACGCCGACCCCCGCGGGCCGTGCGGCGGTGACCGGGATCGATCCGGCGCACGCCGCCTTCGCCCGGCGCCTGGCCGATGCCGTGGGCGAGGAAGGTCTGGCCGCCACGCTCACCGCGATGCGGCAGCTCTCGGCGGTCCTCGACGAGCTCACCGAGCAGGTGTGAGCACAGACGACGCCAACTGATACGTCGCGATACCGTGCGATGTGCCCACAATTGCCGGTCGGCGTCGCTCCCAGCCGCCACCACCTCACGTGGTCCATGAAGCGATCATCGATCCGGGCCGCGACCCGACCCGTCCGTGGCTGATCCTGCGCGACGGCGAACAGCGGCCCGCCGTCCTCGATGCCGTCGAGCCGAACCTGGTGGTGTGGAGCTCGCTGTGGCCGTGGCGGCCCGACGCTCGGGTTCGGTTCGACCTGACCGGCGGGCGAAGCGGCACAATCCTGCATTGGACGTTGATCGTCGACGATCCGGTGCCGGACGAAGAGACCACTGTCCGCATGCGGAAGCGGATCAACGAGTTGATCAACGCCAATCTGCGCTTCACATTCGGGCAGTAGCAGCACGGCGACCGGCGACGGATGTGGGCAAGAAGTGGGCAGAACGAGCAGAGGGCGTCTTCCGGAATTCCGGAAAACGCCCTCTACCTCGATCTTTACTTGTGGAGCCTAGGAGATTCGAACTCCTGACATCTGCCTTGCAAAGGCAGCGCTCTACCAACTGAGCTAAGGCCCCGTCTGCCGCCTCAGCGGGCGGTGACCTCGTGCCATTCGTCCTCGCTCCGCAACATCCGGGCGAGTCCGACGGTCACCAGCACCACGGTTCCCACAAGGAGAAGAACCTTCATGCTCGCTGCCCTTTCGGCACGGGGAGTGGGCCTAGGAGGACTTGAACCTCCGACCTCTTCGTTATCAGCGAAGCGCTCTAACCGCCTGAGCTATAGGCCCTCGAACCGAGTTGGAACACTACCCCACCGAGCCGGGAAGTCCAAAATCGGCTCGGTGGGGACTCGTTTCCCCAGCTCAGTCCGGGTCCGCGAGGGTCACCTGCACGCCGCCGACGAGGTCGGTGCACAGGTTGTAGATGAAGGCTCCCAGAGTGGCCAGGGCCGTGAACAGGATCGTGTTGACCAGCCCGATCACCGTCGCGTACCCGAAGACCTGACCGGCGGTGATGAGGCCACCGCCACCGGTGTCGGACACCATGTCCGTGAACGCGCTGTTGAGCCGTTCCCACACGCCCATGCCTTCGAGCACGCCGTACAGCAGGCCGACGGCGACCATCCACACGAAGAACAACGAGACGGAGATCACCGAGGAGATCTTCAGCATCGACCACGGATCGATGCGGCGCACCTGCACCGTCGCACGCAACGGCTCGCCCGCGACCGGAGCCGCCGTGGCGACCGGAGCAGCCGGCTGCGCGGCCGCCGGCTCTTCGACCGGCGCGGGCGGCAGCGGATGCTTGACCGTGGAAAAAAAAAAAAAAAAAAACGCCAGGTCCTTGCGTTCGATGTGCCGCGTCGGACCGTCGATGACGGCGGCCTTCGTCTTGGCCGCCGACCGGTCCGCGCCAGCCGTGGGCGCGTTCATCGAGGCGGCCGCGGTGCCGGTGACGACCGGCCGGGTCGGGGGCGTCGCGGCGCTGGGCCGGTTCCCGGCCGGATTTCCGCCGGAACGAGCCGCCGGCTCCTTCGCCGGGCCCGGCTGCTGCCCGCCCGGCTGCTGTCCGCCCTGCTGCGCCGGTCCGGCCGGATCCGTCCCGGGGCGCGCAGCGGGCTTGTCACCGGGGGTCTCACTCGGGGTGGGCACTACGGGACGTCCGGTCGAGGACGGTGCCTGACCCGGACGGGCCAGGTTCGTCTGCGGCACGTTCTGCGGGGTCTCCTGCTGATTCCCGCGCTGCCACGGAGGTGTGGGAGGCCCGCCCGGACGTTGCTGCCCGGGACGCGACGTCCCGCCCTCCGCCGTCGGGGGCTTGGCCGTGCCGTCGGCCGGCACGCCCGGGTTCGCTCCCGCCCCGGGGTTCCGGGCGGCACCGCCCGACGGCGTCGCTCCGCCGGCCGGCTTCCCGGGCACCTCTCGTCCGTTCTGACCCTTCGGCGGCTGCGCGGGCGGCGGACCCTGCTCGGCGCCGTTCGGTCCCTGGGGAGTGCTCACTTACGACTCCTTCGCTTCGAGTGCGGCGCTCTCCTCGGGCTCGTCGGCGTTGCGTGCGATCGCCAGCAACGTGTCCCCCTCCCCCAGGTTCATCAACCGCACACCCTTCGTCTGTCGGCCGGCCTTGCGCACCTGCTTCGCGGGGGTCCGGATGACGCCACCGCCCGAGGTGATCGCGTACAACTCGTCGTCGTCGTCCACGATGAGCGCTCCGACCAGAGTGCCACGCTTGCGGTCGTACTGAATGGTCAGCACGCCCTTGCCGCCGCGTCCCTGCGCCATGTAGTCCTCGATCGGGGTGCGCTTGGCGTATCCACCGGACGTCGCGACCAGCAGGTACGTGCCCTCACGGACCACGTTGAGCGAGAGCAGGGCGTCGTCCTCGTTGAACCGCATGCCCTGGACGCCCGAGGTCGCCCGGCCCATCGGCCGCAGCACCTCGTCGCTCGCCACGAAACGGATCGACTGCCCCTTGGCGGAGACCAGCAGCAGATCGTCGTCCGACGAGCACAGCACCGCACCGACCAGTTCGTCGTCGCCGCGCAGGTTGATCGCGACGATGCCGCCGGACCGGTTGGAGTCGAAGTCCGACAGTCGCGACTTCTTGACCAGGCCGTTGCGGGTCGCGAGCACCAGGTAGGGGGCGTCCTCGTAGGACTTGAGCCGGATGACGCCCTGGATCCGCTCGTCCGGCTGGAAGGCCAGCAGGTTGGCCACGTGCTGGCCGCGCGCGGTGCGGTTGGCTTCCGGCAGCTCGTAGGCCTTCGCCCGGTACACCCGGCCCTTGGTGGTGAAGAACAGCAGCCAGTCGTGCGTGGACGTCACGAAGAAGTGCTTGACGATGTCGTCCTGCTTGAGATCGGCGCCCTTGACGCCCTTGCCGCCACGCTTCTGGGACCGGTACAGGTCGGTCTTGGTGCGCTTGGCGTAGCCGGTCTCGGTGATGGTGACGACGACGTCCTCGCGGGCGATGAGGTCCTCGTCGGAGACGTCCCCGTCGGCCGCGACGATGCGGGTGCGACGGTCGTCGCCGTACTTGTCGACGATCTCCTTCAGCTCGTCCCGCACGATCGCGCGCTGACGCTCGGGCTTGGCAAGGATGTCCTTGAGGTTGTCGATCTCGAGCTCGATCTCGGCGAGTTCGTCGACGATCTTCTGCCGTTCCAGGGCCGCGAGACGACGCAGCTGCATCGCCAGGATCGCGTCGGCCTGGATCTCGTCGACGTCGAGCAGTCCGATGAGGCCGGCGCGTGCGTCCTCCACCGTCGCCGAGGCGCGGATCAGCGCGATGACGTCGTCGAGCGCGTCGAGCGCCTTCACGAGACCGCGCAGGATGTGGGCCCGTTCCTCCGCCTTGCGCAGCAGGTACCGGGTCCGCCGGACGATGACCTCGATCTGGTGGGTGACGTACAACCGGATCATCTGGTCGAGCCGCAGGGTGCGCGGCACGCCGTCGACGATCGAGAGCATGTTGCAGCCGAAGCCGGTCTGCAGCTGCGTGTGCTTGTAGAGGTTGTTCAGGACGACCTTCGCGACGGCGTCCCGGCGGACGGTCACGACGATGCGCATGCCCGCACGGTCCGACGACTCGTCGTGGATGTCGGAGATGCCGGCGATCTTGCCGTCCCGGACCTGCTCGGCGATCGAGGTGATCAGGTTGTCCGGGTTGACCTGGTACGGCAGTTCGGTGATGACGATCGAGGTCTTGCCCCGGGCGTCCTCCTCGATCTCCACGACACCGCGCATCCGCACCGACCCGCGGCCGGTGGTGTACGCGTCCTTGATGCCCTGGCCGCCGACGATCAGGCCCGCGGTCGGGAAGTCCGGGCCCTTGATGCGCTCCATGACGGCGGCCAGGGTGACTTCCTCGTCGGCCTCGAAGTTCTCGAGCGCCCAGTAGATCGCGTCGGCCACCTCACGGAGGTTGTGCGGCGGGATGTTGGTGGCCATGCCGACCGCGATACCGCCCGAACCGTTGATCAACAGGTTGGGGATACGGCTGGGGAGAACCACCGGCTCGAGCGTGCGCCCGTCGTAGTTCGGTTGGAAATCGACTGTCTCGTGGTCGATTTCGCGCAGCATCTCCATCGCGAGCGGGGTGAGCCGGCACTCGGTGTTGTGGCTGACGAATCCGTTGGTGACGAACGCGTGATCGTCGGTGTCGACCCGCAGGCTGTAGACCGGCTCCACGTCGCCCTCGGCGACGAAGGCCACCTCGGCGTAGTAGAACCGGCCGTCGGTCAGCTCCTCGGCGATGGCTCGGGCATCGGGTTCCGTGATGTGCGACGCGATCTCGTCACCACGGTGCTCCCAACGTTCGATCCGATCGACGTTGTGCCGCCGGAGCCAGTTGACGTTCGCCGGATCCGTCGCGCCGTGCGTACGGAGGAACGCCGCGAGACCGGGGACGTAGTCCGTGCTCATGGAGCGTGCCGCCGCCGCGGGGCTGCTCGACTCCGCCGCGGCAAGGACCTGCTCGAGCTTGCGCTGCTTGCAGCCGACGAAGCCGATACGTTCGGCGAACAGGCGGGCGTCACGCCGATTGGTGACGGCGACCTTGTATTCACCGGTCGCGTGCCGATACCGGCGGCTGACGACGCCGAACTCCAACAGCAGCTGCTGCACGTCCTTCGCCAGTTGCAGGCTCCGCGTGGAGTACGACACCTGCACCGTGTTGCGTGGTAGCGACGAGCACGATCCGTCGCCCTCGAACAGGGCACCGAGGAAGATGCGCTTGAGTGCTGTCGGCGACTCCCAGATGAAGTCGGGAACGCTCTTGCGGTCGCTGCGCTGACCGATCACACCCGCCAGCACGCTGCGCCGCAGCATCGTCAGGTCCTGGACGTCGAGCTCGTGCAGTGTCGAACCCGACTTGATCACCCGGCTGTAGACGTAGCGCCGGCCGCCGACGACCCGATCGAACGCATCCACGACGCGATCGAAGAAGTCCCGGTCGAGGTTGTTGAACCCGGCGCGGTTCTCCGAGACGAAGCCCTCACTGACGAACGCACCGAGCAGCAGTGCGGCAGCCGCCTCGTACTCGTTGTGCCTGCCGTGCTCCTCGGCGGAGGGAACACGCTGCAACACCACCCGGTCACCGCTGCGGATCTCGTCCAGCAGCTTCCACAGCAGGGTGGGAACACCCGCCACATCCACCAGGCAGAGCACCGGGTGATTGGCAGTTCCGCGCATCTCGTAGCCCTCGACCGTGCTGAGGGTGTATGTGCGATGGGTGCCCGAGTGGAACAGCATCTCGGCCATCACCGGGTTGCCGTGACGATCGAGAACCTTCAGGTCGATCTCGTTGTCGCTGTCGGGCTCGACGCCGGGCAGGATCTCCGAGATGCGGATGCTCTGGCCGTGGGGCATTCGCACGAGCGTGTCGCCCGGCACGCAGTACCGCATCGCGGCTGCGCCGTCGTTACCGCGGGACCCGAAGTTGCCCTGGCCGTCGACGAGCGGGTAGCGCATCGACCACGGCTGCGCGAGCCGCACGAGTGTGTCGTAGATCGAGGCGTCGCCGTGCGGGTGGTAGTTGCCCATCGTCTCGGCGACGGCACGTGCCGACTTCACGTAGCCGCGGTCCGGGCGGAACCCGTTGTCGTACATTGCGTACAGGACGCGGCGGTGCACCGGCTTGAGACCGTCCCGCACATCGGGCAGGGCGCGGCCCACGATCACGCTCATCGCGTAATCGATGTAGCTGCTCTGCATCTCCTGCTGGATGTCGACGGGCTCGATGCGGTCGTGCCCCGGCCCCTCCGGCGGCAACGTGGTGTCGGTCATGAGCTCCTTCTTCTACTCGGCTCGAACGCCGCGGACTTCCGTCCGGCGCGCGTCTCGCAACCACCCGAGTCTATAGGTGCAGGTCAGCTCGCACACCGACCGATGCGGCGATTCCGCTCGGCCGGTCCGTCCCGGCGTCCGAAATTTCCTTCACGAGCGCCCCGGAACGGAGGCGTCGTCGTCGGTGGCCCAGCGGGCGAACTCCTCCTCGAGTGCCATGTCACCCCGGCTGGGGGCGAGCAGCAGCGCGGCGATCGGCACGGCGAGAACGGCGATGCCGAGCACGAAGGAGGGGAACAGCAGTGCGGTGACGGTCCGGCCCGACGGCAGCGGGACGGTCGGATCGACCTCGACGCGCACGCCGGCCATGCCGGTGTAGTGCAGTGCGACGACCGCGCAGCCCATGAGCAGGGCGGCCGGGACGCGGAGCACCCATCGATCCGCGGTCTGCGCGAGCCACAGGGCGACCGTGGCCGCGACGACACCGATGGCCACCGAGGCGACGACGAAGCTCGGGTCGTGCTCGAGCGAGCCCTGGATCCGGATGGCCCACATGCCGCTGTAGTGCATGAGGCTGACCGCGAGTCCCATCCCGAGGCCGCCGACGAGCAGGCGGGCGAAGGACGGCACGCGGTTCACCCACGCGGCGCGGGAGCTGACGAGCCAGAGCCCGAACCAGGTGGCGGCCACCGACAGCGCGACGGAGAAGACGGTCGGCCCCAGGGCGTACCGAACTGCGGTACCGGGAATGTCGAAGCCCATCATCCCGATGAAGTGCATGAGCCAGACGGCCACACCGCCCACCGACAGGGCGGCCATGGCCATCCAGCGGCGATGGCCGCGGTCGGTGGGCGCGGTCAGCGACTGACGGGCGCAAGAGAGACCGACGAACGATCCGACGACGGAGGTGGCATAGGCGAGGAAGAACACCCACATCCCCATGGAGAAGTGGTGCATTTCGTGGGACATCGTGACCTTCCGAGCACGGCGCGCGAAGCGGTCCGTGCTCGTGGTGGCGCGCCTCACCGAATCGATACGGGCTGCGACTCCGCCCCCCTCGACAGCGATCGGAGCGTATCGCATCGATGTAATTCGGGAGGGTCCCGGTCCCGCCCCCGTCCGATCAGGCGAGCGGACTGCGCGGGTCGACCGGACGGTGTTCCCGGGCCCACGCCTCGGCCTCGGCCTCGAGGGCCGCCGCCACCCGATCGGGAGCCATGAGCAACGCCATGATCGGCACTGTCAGGATCAGCATGCCGAGCACGAACACCGGGAAGAGCACCGCGAACACCTCGACGCCCGACGGCGCCGCCGTCGACGGATCCACCGTCACCCGCACCCCCGCCATCGCGAGGAAGTGCACGCCGATCACCGCCGCGCCGGCGACGATGCTGCCGACGATCCGCATCCACCGGCGGTCGGCGACCGTCACCAGCCACAGGATCATCACCGCGGTGAGCCACGCCGCCACGACGGAGGCCGCCACATAGGTCGTGTCGTATGCGACGGTGCCCTGCAGTTCCATCGCCCACATGATCGAGTAGTGCACGCCGGCGATCCCGGCACCGAGGACCAGCGATCCGCCCAGCAGCCGTACCGGCGCGGCACCGCGCGACGGCCGGACACGGCGTGACACCCGCTTCGGCTGCACGACCACCATGGCGACGAACGCGGATACCAGCGCCACCGCCATCGAGAAGACGATGCCGGGCAGGTCGTATCGAATGATGCTGCCGTCCACCGTGAAACCGGCCATCGGCAGGAAGTGCGCCAGCCACACCCCGACGCCACCGGTCGAGAGCGCAGACCGCATCAGCCAGTACAACCGTGACCGTTCGGAACCGGCCGTCAACGACTTGCGGGCACTGGCCAGCCCCACGAGCAACCCGATCGCCGCCGTCACGTACGCCAGGACGAGCACCCACGTGCCCATGCCGAACAAGTGCACGTGTGTGTCCATCAGGGCGCTACCGGCTGGTGCAGCTTGCGCAGCGCGTACTCGGTCACCGTCACGAGTGCCGACTTGGCGGACTCGCGATCGCGCGCGTCGATCGAGACGATCGGCACGTCCGCCGACACTGCGAGGGCCTGACGAATGTCCTCGGTCGGGTAGCGCGGGGCGTCGTCGAACTCGTTGATCGCGACGATGAACGGCAGGTTCCGGGCCTCGAAGAAGTCGACCGCCGCGAAGCTCTCGTCCAGACGCCGGGTGTCGATGAGCACGATGGCCCCGATCGCACCTCGGATCAGGTCGTCCCACATGAACCAGAACCGGTGCTGACCCGGCGTGCCGAACAGGTACAGCACGAGATCCTCGGCGAGGCTGATCCGGCCGAAGTCCATCGCGACGGTCGTGGTGGCCTTCTGCGGTGTCGCGCTCAGGTTGTCGACGCCGTCGCTGGCGTTGGTGACCAACGCTTCCGTGCGCAGCGGAACGATCTCCGAGACCGCCCCCACCAACGTGGTCTTGCCGACGCCGAAGCCCCCGGCGATCACGATCTTCGTCGAGGTCACCCGCTTCGGGGAGTTAGAGTTCGCGAAGTCCACTGAGGACCCTTTCAATCAGCTCACGACGCTCCGCGTCGCTCGAATCGTCTTTCAGGGTGGCCAGGATCCGTACATGCCCGGCTTCGACGAGATCCGCCACGAGTACGCGCGCCACCCCGATCGGCACACCCACCCGCGCCGCGATCTCGGCGACCGACGGGGACTCCCTGCACAACGCCACGATCGTGGCGTTGATGTTGTCCAGGTCCCGGGCACGGTCGTCCGTGCCCGGGAGGACCTGGATCAGTGCCTCCAACGCCAGCTCGACCGCGGGGCTGGTCCGCCCCGAGGTCAGTGAGTACGGCCGGACCAGACTGGGCTGGGCCAGCGGCGACTCCGCCTTGCGTTCTTCCATGGCCACCTCGACGTCAGGACCCCAGACCGATGCGCGGAGTGGCCTCGACCGATGCCCCCACACGATCGACCAGGAGTGCCATCTCGTAACCGACCTGCCCGATGTCGCACTCCGAGGCGGTCAGCGCCGCCAGGTGCGAGCCGTCGCCCACGCTCATCAGCAGCAGGTAGCCGTGCTGCATCTCGACGACGGACTGGAGCACTCCGCCGCCCTCGAAGAGCTGGGACACACCGTTGGACAGGCTGGCGAGTCCGGACGTGACGGCAGCGAGCTGCTCGGCACGGTCGACGGGCAGGTGTGCGCTGGCCGCCATCAGGAGGCCGTCCGCGGACACGAGCACGGCGTGGGAGACGCCGGGAACCTCGCGCGCGAAGTTCGACACCAACCAGTCCAGAGGACGAGTCACGTCGGATCCATGGTCAATGTTCATCGAACTCCCTGTTCGTCGGTCTGGGTGGACGCGTGCGCGGAGGCCCGCCCGTTGCGAACCCCTTGCTGGTGACGGCTCAGGTTGGCCCGGATGGCCTCCGGGTCGCGCCG
>SWCF01002072.1_pt1 | contig 19438 bp, 20 predicted proteins | sample 4690081 | NCBI WGS metagenome assembly SWCF01 (sample SAMN10267280, study PRJNA491770) | bioreactor metagenome | isolation source: DHS bioreactor inoculated with | place: Japan: off Shimokita Peninsula
CGGCCGGCTGATGGCGTCGCCGACCACCATCACGATCGCGATCCGGTGCCGGTCGATCAGGCGCAGCGCCTCGATCGGATCGAACGACCGCATCAGCACCTGCTTCGCACCCGTGAACAGCCCCATCAGCACCGAGTACATCGCGGCCCCGTGCATGAGCGGCGCCGTGACGAGATAGGACATCGGGTGCTCGTTGGCCGCGGCGGCCGCGGCGAGATCGGCAGGGCTGCGGTGCGGTTCGCCGTAGGGGTTGCCGCCGGCCAGCGCCGCGAAGTAGAAGTCCTCGTGCCGCCACATCACGCCCTTGGGCATGCCCGTCGTGCCGCCGGTGTAGAGGATGTACCGGTCGTCGCCGTTCCGCGCACCGAAATCCCTCTCCCCCGAGGCGCTCTCCACCGCCTCCGCGTACCGCGCCACGGTCGCGTCCACAGCTGCCGCGGCCTGCTCGAGCGCCGCCGTCTCGGCGCTTCCGACGACGGTGATGTGCCGCAGCCGTGAGGTGTGCGGCACGGCCTGCGCCGCGACGTCGGCGAACTCGTCGTCGACCACGAGTGCCACGAGGTCCGCATCGGTGTAGAGGTGCACGAGCTCGGCACCCACGTAGCGGAAGTTGATGTTCACGGGCACCGCGCGAATCTTCAAGCAGCCCAACATGACCTCCAGGAACTCGAGGCTGTTGCGCATGTGCAGGCCCACATGATCACCTGCCGTCACTCCGACGGCCGCGAGGTGGTGCGCGGCCCGATTGGCGCGCGCGTCGAACTCGGCGTACGTCCGGGACTCGTCCCCGCAGATCAGGGCCGTCCGGTCGGGTATCGCATCGACGACGGCCTCGGTGAGATCGGCCAGGTTCAGAGACATCGCGGGTCCTTCCGGGGTTCGTGGGTGGGGCAGGACGCGCACGACCACGCGATCGTCGCGGGTGTGCCGCGGATCACAGCAAATTCAGTAGAACATATTCCTGTTCCGGGATCAACGGCCGGATGATGACGCGAAGGCCAGGCCCCACGGTTGCCTGCGGACTTACGGGAACACCCTCGGCTCGCGAGAGTGCGGCCGGAGAACACCCTTGTGCAGGTACTAGAATGAATACTAGTTTTCAGTCACCGTTCTGCACTCCCGCACGGACCCAAGGAGCCCATCATGACCCAGAACCTGACCCTCGACGGCCGCGCCGCCGTCGTCACCGGAGCAGGCGCCGGCCTCGGCCGTGCCGAAGCCCTCGCCCTCGCCGACGCCGGGGCCGCCGTCGTCGTCAACGACATGGGCGCCGCCGCCCACGACGTCGTCGACGAGATCCGCGCCGCCGGAGGCCGCGCCGTCGCCGTCACCGGCGACGTCTCGGACTGGGCGCTCGGCGAGGAACTCGTCCGCACCGCGGTCACCGAGTTCGGATCGATGGACATCCTGGTCAACAACGCCGGCATCCTGCGCGACAAGATGATCTTCAACCTGTCCGAGTCGGACTGGGACGACGTGATCCGGGTGCACCTCAAGGGCCACGCTGCGACGTCGCGCGCCGCGGCCGTGCACTGGCGGCAGGCGTCGAAGGACGCGAACGGCCCCGTCTACGGCCGCGTGATCAACACCTCCTCCGAGGCGTTCCTGTTCGGCTCGGCCGGGCAGCCCAACTACTCGGCCGCCAAGGCCGGCATCACCGCCCTGACCCTGTCGACCGCCCAGGGCCTGTCGCGGTACGGGGTGCGGGCCAACGCCATCTGCCCGCGCGCCCGCACGGCCATGACTGCGGACGCATTCGGCGAGAACAACACCGGCGCGTCGGGTCTGGACCCGCTCGCGCCCGAGCGAGTGGCCACCCTGGTCCGGTACCTCGCCTCCCCCGCCTCCGACGAGGTCAACGGTCAGGTCTTCGTCGTGTACGGCAAGATGGTCGCGCTCATGGAGGCCCCCAAGGTCGAGCACCGCTTCGACGCCGCGGGCTCCGCGTTCACCGTCGACGAACTCGGTGACCAGCTCTCGTCCTACTTCTCCGGTCGCGGCCCGTACGAGACCTACGCCGCCTACAGTGTGGCCGAACTGGAGAAGGTCGCGCTCGCCACGGGCGACCCCGTCGGCGCATGAGTGGAAGGGACGTGGCCGTGAAACTGCGCGGGAAGACCGCCGTCGTCACCGGCGGTGCGGGCGGGATCGGCCGCGCGGTGACCCGCGTGTTCGTCCGCGAGGGCGCCCGCGTGCTGTTCGTCGACGTCGACGACGATCGGGGGCGCGCGCTCGAGTCCGAGCTGACCGGGGCCGGCGGTGAGGCGAAGTTCCTGCAGGCCGACATCTCCCGGCGCGAGAGCGCGGACCAGATCCGCGACGCCGCCGTCGCGGCGTTCGGCGGCATCGACATCCTGGTCAACAACGCGCACGCGTCGCGCCAGGCACTGCTGGTCGAGCACACCCCGGAGATGTTCGAGCTGTCGTTCGGCACGGGGTTCTACCCCACCGTGCACCTCATGCAGGCCTGCTACCCGCAGCTCAAGCAGGCCCGGGGTTCCGTCGTCAACTTCGGCTCCGGGTCCGCCCTCGACGGCATGCCGACGCAGACGTCGTACGCGGCGGCGAAGGAGGCGATCCGGGCGGTCAGCCGGGTGGCCGCGAACGAATGGGCCGCCGACGGCATCCGCGTCAACGTCGTGTGCCCGTTCGCCGCGACCGAAGGCGTGCAGGCCTGGCAGCAGGCGTTCCCCGACCGGGCGGCCGCCGCGGCGGCGAAGGTGCCGTTGCAGCGCATCGGCGACCCGGAGACGGACATCGCGCCGGTGGTGGTGTTCCTCGCCTCCGACGACTCGAAGTACATGACGGGGCAGACGCTGATGGCCGACGGGGGCAGCATCAAGCTGCGGTGAGCGGGGTTCTCTCGCGCCGGGTTCCATCGCACTGAGTGGGACACCCGATCGACAGGGGCGGTGCCGCGTGGAAATCTGCGTCCTACAGGCCCGCCGGCCGGTGTCGTACCCGGCCGGCGGGCCGCATCCATATCCGGTCTGCCGCACGGCAGCCACGTCCGTACCGTCCGAGAGAGGGTTTCGACCGCATGGCTTCCTCCTCCCCGCTCTTCCGCCCGCTCCGTGTGCGTTCGCTCGAGTTGGCGAACCGCATCGTGATGTCACCGATGACGCGGTCGTACTCGATCGACGGTGTGCCGGGTGAGGACGTCGCCGCCTACTACCGGCGGCGGGCCGCGGGTGGGACGGGCCTGATCGTCACCGAGGGTGTCGCCATCGATCACCCGACGGCCGTGGACAATCCGCGTGTTCCGCGCATGCACGGCACCGAGGCACTCGCGGGGTGGCGCCGGGTCGTCGACGAAGTACACGACGCCGGGGGCCGGATCGTCCCGCAGTTGTGGCACGTCGGACCGTTGTGGGGCGCGATGAGCGCGGTCGATCCCGCACTGAAGCCGATGCGTCCGTCGGGCAGCTGGGGCACCCTGGGCATCACCTCGTACCCGGAGGACTACGTCGCGTGGGCCACCCGGCCGACGGAGGCGATGACCGAGCAGGACATCGCCGACGTGATCGCGGCCTACGCTCGCGCCGCCGCCGCAGCCGCCGAGGCCGGATTCGACGGCATCGCGCTGCACGGCGGGCACGGCTACCTGCTGGACTCGTTCCTGTGGGAGGGCACCAACACCCGGACCGACGCGTGGGGCGGTGACCTCGAGCGGCGCACCCGATTCCCCGCGGCCGTCGTGGCGGCCATCCGCGCCGAGATCGGCGACGATCTGCCCATCGTGTTCCGCTTCTCGCAGCACAAGCAGCAGAACTACACCGCGCGCATCGCCGAGACGCCCGACGAGCTGAAGGTGATCCTCGGCGCTCTCGTCGAGGCCGGCGTCGACATCCTCGACGCGAGCATCCGCCGTTTCGACACCCCCGCCTTCGAGGGCAGCGACCTCTCGCTCGCCGGCTGGGCCAAGCAGCTGACGGGCGTGACCACCATGGCCGTCGGCAGCGTCGGCATCGGCAAGTCGCTGCGGGAGAGCCGGATCAGCGGCTCGGCACCGATCGACGACAACGTCCACGAGGTGGAACGACGGATCGACAGCGGCGAATTCGACCTGATCGCCGTCGGCCGCCTGCACCTGGCCGACCCGGCCCTCGCGACCACCCTGCAAGCCGGGGGGCCGCTGCCCGAATTCGACCGCGCGATCCACGAAGCGTCGCTGACCTGACCCGAACGGGGCGGGTGCGCGGCGGTGACGACAGGAGGCCTCCATGGGATCCTCGTTCCCCGAGCAACTTTCCGCTGTGCTCGATCGGCAGCGCCGGACGCCGTCCACGGCGTCGGCCACCGATCCGGGCCACCGGGTCCGGCCCGTCCGCGCCATGATCGATCTGCTCGTGCAGCACCACAAGCCGCTCACCGAGGCGGTCCACGCCGACTTCGACGGACAACTGCCGACCCACGTGGTCATGGACGACATCCTCACGTCCCTGACGGCACTGCACCGGGTGCGGGAGTCGTTGGAAGGCTGGGGTAGCGCCGGTCGGCCCACCTACCGGATACCCGGGCCGTCGGGGGCGCTGTGGCACTGCGGCCCGCACCACGACGCCGGGACGGTGGCCATCGTGGGAAGCCGCACCGCACCCCTGTTCTCGCTGCTGGGACCGTGGGTCAGCGCGATCGGCACCGGCCACCGCGCCGTGCTGATGCCGGCCCACGGGCTGCCGCGCACGGTGCGAGTGCTGGCGGACGCCGCCGAGTCCCTCCTCGACCCCGCCCACATCGCGGTGCTCGTCGGGATCGAGAACCACGACGATCAGATCACCGCCGACCGCTTCGACCACGTCGTGGTCACCGGCGAGCACCACGCGTCGCCGCCCGGCGGGACCGCGACGACGTCCGTGCTGCGCCCCGGCGCTGCGGGACCGGTGAGTCCGCACCGGCGCACGTTCGCCGACGCGCTTGCGACGACGTACGCCGTGCTGCTGCCCGCCGTCACCGACCACCCCGGTCTCGTCGTGACCGTCGCCGACCACCCGGGCAGCTGCCCGGTCCTGCGCTTCACCCGCCCCGGAGCGGCCTCGTCGCCGACCGATCAGTGGGACGACGAGCGCGCGCCGGACGTCGAGCGATGGAGAATGCCCGCATGAGCAGCCCACTCGAGGATCGCCTCGCGCTCACGGACGTCGTCGCACGGTACGCCCGTGCCGTCGACCGCCGCGAGCCGGCCGTGCTGCGTTCGCTCTTCACCGACGACGCCGAGTTCGTGCAGCCGCCCGGGCTGGTCCGTCGCGGACACGACCCGGTGCTCACCGGTGCCGGACCGATCGCCGACGGGGTGCTCGCCGCGGTCGCGCACCTGCACTCCACACGCCACGTCCTCGGCCAGCACGTGATCGACCTCGACGGCGACCGCGCCCGGGGCGAGCTGTACTGCGAGGCGCACCACGTGTACCCGAGCGGCGACGGCTACCGGGACTACACGGTGTCCGTCCGCTATCGGGACGAGTACCGGCGCGAGCCGGACGGCTGGCGCATCTCGCGCCGGGAACTGGTCGTCGATCTCACCGCCGACCGTGAAGTGACGTTGCTCCGATCCGAGTGAGGGGGAAACCTTCGTGACACAGACCGACGCGGGCCTGACACTGAGCGCCGCGGAACAACTGCTGGCCGTCGAGGAGATCAAGCGGCTCTTCGCCGCACGGCTGCGGGTGATGGACACCAAGCAGTGGGATCTGTACCCCACCCTGCACACCGAGGACGTGGTGAGCGAGACCTGGGGCGGTCTGCCCGAGGACACCCAGCCGCGCACCGGTGGACGGTCCAATCGGGTCGTGGGCCGCGAACCGTTGCGGCGCGCCATCGAGAACCTGCTCGACGGAGGCACTCCGGTCACCAGTGCGCACCACGGTCACACTCCCGAGATCACCCTCACCGGCGACACCACCGCGACCGCCATCTGGGCGATGGAGGACGAACTGTGGTGGACGAACGGGACCGTCGAGGAACACCTGCACGGCTGGGGCCACTACCACGAGGAGTACCGGAAGGTCGACGGCGTGTGGTTGATCAGCTACCGCAAGCTCACCCGGCTGCGGCAGGTGCACACACCCGGGTTCTTCGACTTTCTGAAGCCGCTCCGGTAGGACTTCGCCGGTTGCCGTCTCGGGGATCGAGATGGTGACGGAGCGCCTTTCGCGGTAACGCGTCTCGTCGGTTCACCGGCTCTCGGTCCTCGTCGACACGCCACGGATGGCCCAGCAATTCTCTTGCGGAGCCGAGGGCAGCGCACGTGGAACGTCTTCGTGACGTCTCTGGCGGAAATCGCTCCAGAGCAACGGAATTGCTGCCACCGAGCACATTGCGCTCGCCCCTACCTCCCCAGTCTCCGCTGCGGCGGAACAGGATTCGGCTCTTCGACCACTCGAAGAAGTGCGTGGCACCCCTGACTTCGGAACTGTTCGGGAACCTGCAATTAGGACGGATGCGACTCTGCGGCCAATGCGTCGGCCAAGACCCGGACCCGTCCACGATCACTGCCTTCCATGCGTAGGCTGTCGCCCAACGGATCGTTCATCGCACACGCCGACACCACCGCGTCGTCGAGGTGCCGCGCTCGGTCCCGTGCGTCCTCCTTGTAGGCAGCACCTTTCAGCACCAGCGCACCGAGGACGTCAGGAACGCTCAGCCGGATCGATCCGTCGTCGTACTCGACGATGCAGTCGACGGTCTTGCGGAGAGCCGAAGTTCCTGCAGGCACGGCGAATACCTCACGGCCGGCCACCTTCGGTCGATGACGGGGCGCGAGATCGTCCGGGACAGTTCCGCTACCTGGGGTCACGGCGGCGTCCACCCGCCGACAGGAGCCGGCACTTCCCATCTCGGCCGGTCACCGGACGTCATCGAGCAAATTCTGTAGCACCCGCGTGCCGGCGCTACGCTCGCGAGTGTCGAGAGAGTCCATCAGATCCACTGCGACAGCTGCCAGCGGCACCTCTCCCCCACGAAAGGCATCCGCGATCGTCACCGCCCGCACAGTGATGTCACCATCCCCGTCGACGGTCAAACCGAAGTGATCGACAAGACCGTCGTACTCCTCCGCCAGTACATATCCGTCGATTCCTCTCCGGCTCGCAGCCAAACCGAACTTGCTCGCGACGGGGCGTCGTACCAGCGCGCTTGCGCCGGTCAGCACCAGATACTCGGAGAGGTTCGCCGCGCTGCCGGCCCATCCACGCATGCGATGAACCGCCGCACGGCGACGCGCGAGAAATGCGACTTCCTGCGCGCTGGATCGCCGGAGCCGGTGCTTGAGCCGGGCCATCTGCGCCGCCGGTATCCAGTCCACGTCCTCCCCGGACAGCAGCGTCAACGCCGCCCAGGCGACGTCTTCGTTCCAGGGCCGCCCGCGGACCGGGCGCAACTGTGCACGACGGTGCACCGAGCCGGCATCCAGGAGCAGCATGTCACCGATCTCACGCGCTACCACCACTTCGCCGGCGCGAGCCAAGCGGGCGACCTGTCGCCTGCTGACTCCCAGTTCGACAGCTGCGGCCGCTACGGACATCTCCTTCACTCATATATAGTCTCGACTGCGACCATATAACGCAATATTTCCACTTCAATCCCGTTTCTATTCCACCTCTGCAGCGCAGGCGGATCCCCACTCGCACCGGGCCGTCGAACATGGCACGACATGGGGGATGCCACGCGGGAGCGCCTCGATCGCGGCACCGGTCGGGACGAACCGGGGGTCACGCCAGATGCTGCCGGGGAGCGAGCTTCCGGTCGGCTCGGTCCACGGCGGCCCACACCGCGCCGATCTCCTCGTCGTCGGGATCGATGCACCCCTCGCACGCGAGCAGGTTCAGCTCGAGGAAGCCGTCCGACCGGTTCGCCGGGCCGGCCGCGAACACCATCGGGAGCAGACCGCGGACGCGGTCGGCGCCTTCGTGGAGTGCACGTCGAAAATGTCGCACCGGCAGGATCAGGGCACCGAGCCCTCGTAGCACCCTTCGGACAGATCGGCGTGGCATGCGCGTCAGGTGTATGAGGCAGGAGTCGGCCCTGTAGGCGTGCCGGCGCGGGCCTGCCGCCGCAGCGTCTCCAGGTTCTGTCGCATCTGTGGCCGCATGTCCTGGTGCTGCGGATGCAGGCGGGAGTAGAGCGCGAGCAGGGGGCGGTACGGCAGTACGTCGATCCGGTACGAGTGCGTCACCCGGGTCCCGTCACCGTCGGTCCGGAACACGTAGGACCAGGTGGTCGAGTCGTGGTAGAGCGGGTTGCGCCGGTCCGAGACGGTGTGGAATTCGAACCTCTCGCCAGGATCGGCGGCGGTCACCTCGCAGACCCGGGACCAGCGGGTGTGATGGGCGCGGTTGCGTCCGCGGAAGCGGGCCCCCACCGTCCCCGGCGATCGTCCCGGCAGCCACTCGCAGCTGCGGCACTCGGGGCTGCGCTCCCCGATGCGCGTGACGTCGGCGACCGCGTCGTACAGCTGCCGGGCCGGGGTGTCGATCCGCAGTTCCACCGACCCCTCGGTGCGGGGCGGCCGGTGCAGCCGCGGGCCGACATCGACGTCGGCGCCCCACCGAGCGGCGCATGCCCGCCGATACGGTCGTGCGAACGCATGCCGCAGCAGGAACCGAGTAGCGGGGCCGACCTTGCCGACGGCGACGTCGTAGTCTTCCCGATCGACCCCGTCGACCACCCAGTGAGCTTCGATCCCCAACTCCCGCTTCGTCTTCGAGGCAATGAACACCTTCTGCTCCACCTCGTCCCACTGACGACGGGTCAGGGTCCGGGCGACGACCGGCATCATCTCGTCCTCTTCGCGCTGCAGATGCGGCAGCAGTACCTGTTCGAGTGCGGTGAGGGCATGCACCAGATCTTCTCGGGCCGCGGGATCGGCACGGTAGTCGGTGGCCGCAGCGGTCACCCGTTCGATCTCGGGGCCGATCCGCGCATGGTCGGCGTCCATCTCGTCGAGCAGGGCCTCGGCGGCCGGGTTCACGGCGCGCACCAGGGGCCACAGTCCCTGATCCTCGCCGCTGTGGTGCAGGTGCAGGAACTGCATCATCCACACCAGATGATCGGCCAGGGCGACCCGCTGGGTCCGTTCGGGCGCAGGCGCGGTACGCAGTACCTGGGCGGCGCGCGTCAGATCGCGGCGCAGCGCGCTGTGCACGACACGCATGATCCGCGTGTCGGCAGGGGGCAGAGTGTCGGTTGTCATGTTCGTCTCCAGCCATGGGCACCCGAGTCTCACCCCGGGCGATCGAGAACTTCTTCGATGCGGTCGATGAGCCACGCCTCGTAGCGGACCCGACTCCAGCCGCATCCTTCGATGAAAAGGGCGTAGACCTGGTCCCCGGCCTGAACCCACAATTCGTCGACCTGACCGGGATCCGGGTGGCGGCCCAGAATCACGCCGGCGACGTCGGCGATCGAGAGCCTGCGTTGCCGCTCCAGATCGGCAACCACCGCGGCGAGCGCGGGATCGACCGTCGCCCCCTGGCGCAGTGCCGCGGCCAGGCGATGGAGGCGCTCGTTGATCAGGGCAATCATGCGCGCGGTGATCTCGATGCGCTCGCCGGTCGTTCGTCCGGAACCGATCTCCGTGTAGGCGGGCCGGGCGGCCAGTGGCACCGGCGCGTCGTCGCCGACGACGGCGACGTCCAGCGCCGACTTCAACAGATCCGCCTTGGATCCGAACGTTGCGTAGACGGTTTCGACGGACACCCCGGCGGTCCGCGCGACCTCGCGCATCCCGGTGCCGACCCAGCCGCGCTCGGCGAACAAGCGGGTGGCGGCCTCGAGCACGACCCTCCGCGTCTGGGCTGCCTGCATCCGGCGCAGCGAAGAGCGGTACCGGCGAGTTCCGGAGCCGCCGGCCGTCGAGTCGTACTCGACCGTGGCCATACCCCTATTCTAGAACGTACGCGTTTTCGATACAATACTGTTCCAGTGATTTCCGGGCCCCACTCGAATCCGAATACATCCATAGCACCACCCCTTTCGTCACCCTGGGTCGGGCGGCACAGTGGTCCGGGACGGCCGAACGGACCATCGACTGTTCGACGGCCGGTCGGCCGCAATCCCGTTCGCACACAGTGACATACACTGCACCACGCCGGTGCAGCAACAGATCCGTGGTGATCGCCGGCTCCCCGATCGGGGTGCCGAACTCGAACTCACGCCCCGCGGCCGAAGGGTGGTCGCTGTCGCCGCGGCCGGTGCCCTCGAGCGTCGGGCCCCACGGTGAGCGCCAGACAGTTCCGGACGTCCGTAGACGGAGCGATGCACGTCTGCGCCGTCATGTTCGGGACGAACGGTAGTCTCGAACCGTGCAGGAGGCTGCGAGGTTTCACGTGCGGGAACCGGAGCCCGCCGATGCCGAGGCGATCGCTCGAGTGCAGGTCGCCACCTGGCAGGCAACCTACGGCAGTCTCCTCCCCAGCTCGTACTTCGACGCCACCGCGCTCGAGCAGCGCACAGCCATGTGGCGCTCCGTACTGAACGGGCTGCACCGTCCGCCACGACTCCGCGTCGCCGAAACACACGGAGACATCGTCGGGTTCGCTGCTGCCGGCCCATCGATCGAGGACGACGACCCCGTCCGAGACCTCCAGCTCTACACCCTCTATCTCCTCCCCGAACACCACGGAAGCGGTGCCGGGCAACTACTTCTCGATGCCGTTCTCGTCGGAGAACCCGCTCAACTGTGGGTTGCCGAGGACAATCCCCGCGCCCACAGCTTCTATCGCCGTAACGGGTTCATGCCCGACGGTACGGAGAAGATCTTCCCGCACGCCCCTCTGGTCGCGGTCCGACTCGTCCGATAGCTGCCCCTCATACCGAGCAAGTGATGCGCACACGCCGCCCGATGCGGGCATCACTTGCCACCGCACATGCAACAACGACTCCGCCCCGAGTGGCGGTGGCGCCCCGCCGACCGGCTCGTAACACGTGGACGTGATTGCGAACTGGACGCTTGTCACGATCACCGGACGGGGGCCCGGCACGGCCGGTACCGGCCCGAGTGGCCCGGTTCCGACGACTGCACCTGTCGCCTACGCAATACCCGGCCGCTGGGACACCGATCCGGTGCGACAATCCAGGTGTCGAAGGGAGGCGCGAGATGACCCAGACACGATCGGTGATCGGGGACAGCGTCGAGGAGTCGATCGGCGGCGGCGAGGACGTCGCGCCGCCGCGGCTCGGGGCGGCCGTCGGTGCCCTGGCCGACGTGTTCGGTCACGGCCGGACCGTGGCCCGGCACGGCGCGGCGTTCGGCAAGGAACTGGCGAAGATCGCCGCCGGTCGATCCACGGTGGCCCCCGCCGAGGGGGACCGCCGGTTCGCCGATCCGGCGTGGAGCACGCACCCGGCCTACCGCCGGCTCGAGCAGACCTACCTGGCCGCCACCGACGCCGTCGACGGCGTCGTCGCCGACGTCGGCCGCGGCATCGACCCACGCCGGGCCGCCGAGGCCAAATTCGCCGCCGACATCCTCACCGCCGCCCTGGCGCCGACGAACTACCTGTGGACCAACCCCGCCGCGCTGAAGGAGGCGTTCGACACCGCCGGCCTCAGCCTGGTGCGCGGCACGAAGCACTTCGTCTCCGATGTGGTCGAGAACCGGGGCATGCCGTCGATGGTCCGACGCGGCGCCTTCACCGTCGGCACCGACCTGGCGGTGACCCCGGGGGCGGTGATCTCCCGCGACGAGGTCGCCGAGGTGCTGCAGTACACCCCGACCACGGCGACGGTCCGCCGCCGGCCGGTGCTCGTGGTGCCCCCGCCCATCGGCCGGTACTACTTCCTGGACCTGCGCCCGGGACGCAGCTTCGTCGAGTACAGCGTCGGCCGCGGCCAGCAGACCTTCCTGCTGTCGTGGCGCAATCCCACCGCCGAGCAGGGTGACTGGGACTTCGACACCTACGCCGGGCGGGTGCTGCGCGCGATCGACGAGGTACGGGAGATCACCGGCAGCGACGCGGTGAATCTGATCGGCTTCTGCGCCGGCGGGATCCTCGCCACCACGGTGCTCAACCATCTGGCCGCCCGGGGCGACGACCGGGTGCACAGCATGGCGTATGCGGTGACGATGCTCGACTTCGGCGATCCGGCACTGCTCGGCGCGTTCGCCCGGCCTGCCCTGATCCGGTTCGCCAAGGGCCGGTCCCGCCGCAAGGGCCTCATCAGCGCCCGGGACATGGGCTCGGCGTTCACCTGGATGCGCCCGAACGATCTGGTGTTCAACTACGTGGTCAACAACTACCTCATGGGGCGCACCCCGCCGGCCTTCGACATCCTCGCCTGGAACGCCGACGGCACCAACCTGCCCGGCGCCCTGCACGGGCAGTTCCTCGACCTCTTCCGGGACAACCTGCTCGTCGAACCCGGCGCGTTCACCGTGCTGGGCACGCCCCTCGACCTGACGTCGATCACCGTACCCACCTTCGTCTCGGGCGCGATCGCCGATCACCTGACCGCGTGGCGCAACTGCTACCGCACCACCGAGTTGCTCGGCGGCGACACCGAGTTCGTGCTCAGCTTCTCCGGGCACATCGCCAGCCTGGTCAACCCGCCCGGCAACCCGAAGGCGCACTACTGGACCGGTGGCACACCGGGCCCGGACCCCGATGCCTGGCTGAAGGGCGCCGAGCGGCAGCAGGGCAGCTGGTGGCAGGCCTGGGCCGACTGGGTGCTCGCCCACAGCGGGGAGGAGATGCCCGCGCCGAGCGCGCCCGGCAGTGCCCGGCATCCCCCACTCGAGGCCGCCCCCGGCCGATACGTACGCGACCTACCCCCCGACTGAACGTGTCTCTCACGGATCACATCTCGGTGACGACACGATGCATGTCGGGGCCGAGGGGCCGTCGGTGATGTCGCGGTAGCGCCGGCGTCACGGCCGCGACGAGCCGTGCTCACCGTGGAGGTGGGCACGCTCGCCGTCGTGGTCGAAGATCGTGAGAATTTCCACCGGACCGTCGTGGGCACCGATGACGTGCGGGACCATCGTCGAGAACGCGGCGGCTTAGCCGGTCCGCACCAGCACCGTCCGCTCGCCCAATTGCAGCCGGGCCGTGCCGGCGAGCACGGTGAACCACTCCCGGCCCGGATGCACCGCCGCCGCACCGGTTCCGGTGGGCCGGTCGGGGGTGATGCGCATCTTGGCCACCGTCACGCCGTGCAGGGCCCGCTCCCGGGACAGCAGCCACGTCGTCACCCCGGGCATGTGCTCGGGCTGCGGCCGGATCACCACGTCCTCGTCCTCGGCGGATTCGACGAGCTGATCGAGCGTGGTGCCCAGGGCCCGGGCGATCGGCACCAGTTGATCGAGAGCGATCCGGCGGTTGCCGGTCTCGATGCGGCTCAGCGTCGACGGGCTGAGCCGGCAGCGGGCCGCCAGCGAATCGAGCGACCAGCCGCGGGCCAGGCGCAGGCTGCGGATGCGGCGGCGGATCACGGCGTCCAGATCTTGCGTCATACGCAAGATGGTATGCGTCATAGGCACCACGGCCGCTACCGTGAGCGACATGACGCACCACACCCACTCTCCGGGCCACCCGCACACGCATCACGAGGCCGGCCTGGCGGACCTCCTCGACCTCGACGCCGAGGTGCTCGGCGCGTATCTGGACGAGGTGACGGCGTGGGCCGAACCGTACGCCCCGGTCCGTCCCCGGGTGATCGCCGATGTGGGGGCGGGAACCGGAACCGGCAGCGTGGCTCTCGCCCGTCGATTCCCCGACGCGGAGATCGTCGCGGTCGACCGGTCGGCATCGATGCTCGACCGCGTCCGCGCCACCGCCCGCGAACACGGCCTCGCCGAACGCATCCGGACCGTCCTCGCCGACCTGGACACCACCCGCCTTCCGGTCGACGAGGTCGACCTCGCGTGGGCGGCCTCGTCGCTGCACGAGGTCGCCGACCCGGATCGGGTGCTGCGCGACCTCCACGCCGGCCTGACGCCCGGCGGGTTGCTCGTCGTCGTCGAGATGGACGAGCTGCCGCGCTTCCTGCCCGACGACACCGGACAGGACCGGCCCGGCCTCGAGGAGCGCTGCCTTCGGGCGCTCACGGAGGCAGGGTGGAACGCCCACCCCGATTGGCACGCCCATCTCGAGCGCGCCGGGTTCGAGGTCGCCGACCGGCAACGGTTCTCGACGGAAGCCACTGCGGCACAACCGAGCACGGTGCGGTACGCATCGACCTACCTGGCCCGCATCCGCGACGCGCTCGACGATCGGCTGGACAGGGACGACCTCGACCGGCTCGATCGCCTGCTGTCGCCCGGCAGCCCCGAACACCTGGCGCGGCGACCGGATCTGACGGTCCGCAGCGTCCGCACGGCGTGGGCCGCCCGGCGGCCCTGACCCGACACCGTCCGCTTCGGAGGGCGAACAGTGCGCGACTACCTGCGTGGCCTGTCCCCGAAGGGCAGCACACCGTCGACGTCCGCGATCTCGAAACCGAACCGCACGTCGTCGCCTAGTCGGGCGGCGTACACCTTGCGAATCCCGGCCGGCAACGGCGGCAACGGAACCCGCCGAGCCGCGACGACCGGTACGAGCAGGCCGTAGCAGCGCAGGCGCAGCAACTCCACGTAGGCGACGTCGTCGACGACCGCCCCGTCCACGACGGCGCTGACGTTCAGCCGACGGTGATCGGCGCGGATGTCGTCCCCGCGACTCAGCCGCCACGGCGTGTCGAGGGAGTTGAACCAGTCCAGCACGACGGTGATCGGTGCGACGCCCTGCACGTCGAGACGCGCCGCGCTGATCCGGGTGGACAAGCCCGGCACGATCCGCAGCCCGTGTGCGGTCACCGTCAGGCTGTCGATGCGCCGGTCGTCCCAGTCGAGTCGGCTCAGCCGCACGCGGGCGCGCAGATGCGCGCGGTCACGACGGATTCGGACGCCGTCGACGACGGCACGCAGCGGCGCTCCCTGCACGGTCGTCTCGACCGGACGGCCGGCGTACCGGAGGGCGAGACCGCGGCCGAGCAGGTCGACGAGGGTGTCGGGGACCAGCGCGGTGACAGTGCCCGCGCCGAGTTCGGCGAGCGGCTGCATCCATGCACGTTCCACCCCGGCATGATGCCACCGCACCGCAGGTCGTGGTGGGACCGTCGCTCTAGGCTGCCGCCTCCCGCAGCACCGTGACGAGCGTCGCGAGCCGGTCCGCGGCCCGGTCCGGATTGGGATGCACCATGGTCAGCGGGACCATCACATCGGTGACGCCGACGGCAAGGAGCTCTTTCACCGCCCGAGCGGTCTCCGGCACGGCGATCTCGCCGCTCGCCTCGTGCACCACCTGCAGCCGCCCGCGGATCTGCAGGTGGTCGGGGTCGCGTTCCTCCCGCTCGAGCGCGGCACGGAGCAGGTCGCGGCCCCGTTGCAGCTCGTCCGGTCCGGCACCCATGATCGGGATCCACCCGTCGCCCCATCGGGCGAGCCGGCGGATCACCGGTTTCGACAACGATCCCGAGACCCAGACCGGGATCCGCCGGTCTCCGGGGCGCGGCGAGCAGTACACCTCGGTGAAGGCCACGCTGGGCCGCTGCACCGAGGCCGGGGCGTGCTCCCACAGGGCCCGGCAGGCGGCGAGCGTGTCGTCGAGCAGCGGCCCGCGCTCGCGGAAGCTCAACCCGGCCGCCTCGTATTCCTTCTCCTGCCAGCCGGTTCCGACGCCCAGGTCGAGCCGCCCGCCGGACAGGTGGTCCAGGGTGGCCGCGGTCTTGGCGAGCACGGCCGCGCCCCGCAACGCCGCGATGATCACGCCGGTGCCGAGGCGGATCGTGCGGGTCCGGCCGGCGATCACCGCCAGCACGGTCATGGGTTCGAGCCACATCGCATCGGGTTCGGTGGCGAACGGTCCCCACGCGTAACCGGAGGTGTCGGACCCCATCACGACGTGGTCGGTGACGTTGACCCGGTCCACCCCGCTCTCCTCCGCCCGGACCGCGACGTCCACGAGGTGGGCGTAGTTGTCGCGGGCCAGCACGTCGCCGAAGTTGGGGAGGTTGACGCTCAGGGTGGGAGGATTCACGCGAAAGGTCCTTCGGTGGTAGGGATCAGGGCGCGAGGGGACGATTGGTCCACGATCCGTCGGCGCGGGCGAACCAGCCGCCGGCCGCGTAGCTGCCACCGTCGACGTGCACCGTGGACCCCGTCACGTAGCGGGAGAGGTCGGAGGCGAGGAACAGAGCCGGCCCGGCGACGTCCTCGGGCCGGCCCGGACCGCCGAGCGGCGCCCAGCCCGGCCAGCGGTGCCGGTCCGCCTCGGGCACGAGCCGCTCGTACGGCACCTGCGGCGTCTCGATCAGGTCGGGTGCGATCGCGTTCACCCGGATGCCGTGCCGGCCGACCTCGAGGGCGAGACTGCGGGTGAAGTGCCGTAGCCCGGCCTTGTACGTGCCGTACACGACGTGCCCGGGAATGCCCCGGTGCGCCTCGACCGTGGTGACGTTGACGACGGAACCGCCCCTCCCCCGGTCGATCATGCCGGGAAGGACGGCGCGGGTCATCCGCAGGGCGTGGTCGAGGTTGACGCGGGCGAGGGCTTCCCACTCGGATTCGTCGGCCTCCGCGAAGGGCGTCGCGGCGCGGAGGAAGTCGCCGACGTTGTTGACGAGCACGTCCGGGTCATGGGCGGCGGCCTCCGTCGCGACCGCCGGGTCCGCTGCGTCACCGACGATCGGAACCGCGGCGGGTACTTCGGCGGCGAGCTGCTCGGCCGCCCGGCGATCGGTGTCGACGAGGACGACGCGGGCACCGTGCTCGGCGAACAACCGCACGACGGCCGCGCCGATGCCGTTCGCTCCTCCGGTGACGACCGCGGTCCGTCCGGACAGCAGTGGATGCGACGGAGTGTTCGAGCTCGGCACGGTGGTCACCGTCGCGACGGTAGCCGTCCCGCCCCGGCGGCATCCGGCGGTTTCCCGGTGGCCGGGAACGGCGCCGTGCCCACCCCTTACGGAGTGAAGGCCGGGGGTGGCACGCGCAGCCCGGTCTCCCGCCAGATGCGCGTCGCGTCGTAGTAGTGGTCGTGACCGGCGAGATCGATGTGCCGCTCCGTCAGTCCCCGCTCCGCCGCGAGGGCCACGGCCTCGTCGTACCCGAGACTGGTGCTGGGCAGGTCGAATCCGGCGTCGCGCGCGACGGCCGAGGCGAGTGCGCGCACACTCACCGGCTCCGGGTGGGCGGCATGCAGGACAGCGCCGCCGGCCCCGGGACGGGTGCCGCGAACCGCGAGTGCCGCGATCAGGCGGCCGAGATCACCGACCGAGATCACCGACAGCAACGGGCGTCCGTCCTCGACCCACGCACCGAGACGAGTGAGGATCTGCGCGATTCCGGGCACGAACCAGCGGTCTCCGGGTCCGTGGACGAAGGCGGCGCGCACCACCGTGCCCCCGTAGTCCCGCACGGCCAGCTCGGCCGCGAGCCGGCTCGCACTGAGCACCGAGACCGGGTTCGGCACGACGGCGTCCTCGGCGACGCCGCGGTGCGGGCCCGGTCCGTAGACTCCGATCGTGCTGACGTAGATCACGTGGGGCCAGTGCTGCCGGTTCGCTGCCGCCAGCAGGTTCTCGGTCCCGGCACGGTTCACCTCGTCGCACGTCTGCGGGTCCGATCCGGTGTACGAGGCCGCATGCACGATCACGTCGGCGGCGGCGATCACGGTGCCCAGGGACGACGGTTCGGTCAGGTCCGCCGCGATCCGTCGCGTCGCCGCGGCGGGCACGTCGTCGGGTCGTCGCGCGACGGCCGTGCAGGGCACACCCGCCTCCGTGAGCCCGGCCAGCACGGCGCCGCCGACGAAGCCGGTCGCGCCGATCACCGCGATTCGCGGGTGCTGCGCCGAAGGTTCGTCGCGGCGGCATTCCGGGGCGGCGGGTACGATTCGGCCGGGTGGGGGAAACCCGATGGGGTTCGTCACGATGCACCTCGTCGGAACACAGGGTGGGAACGGAGTGAGGACGGATGGCTCAGCAAGCGCGGGCGGTGGCTACCAGGCAGCAGATCGTCCTGGGCGCGGCAGAGAACTTCGAACGATCGGGCTACGAGGGCGCGAGCCTCGGGGCGATCGTCGAGAGCTCGGGTATCACCAAGGGTGCTCTCTACTTCCACTTCCGGTCGAAGGACGAGCTCGCGCAGGTCGTGATCGAGGAGCAGCATCGCATCTCGATCGCCGCGGTCGAGGCCATCGCGAACCTCGACATTCCCGCGCTGGAACAGATCGTGATGCTCTCGCACGAGATGGCGCGCCAGATGATCGACGAGCCGATCGTGCGGGCCGGAATCCGTCTGACCCTCGAACTCAGTGCCACCGACGGGCCCACCGGTCCGTACCTGGACTGGATTGCCGCCTGCGAGAAGCTCACCGAGCAGGCGATCGCCCAGGGCGACATCCTCGACACGATCGACGCGGCCATGCTGGCCCGGTTCGTGATCTCCGCCTACAACGGTGTCCAGCTCGTGTCCAACGTGCTCACCCACCGGCAGGATCTCGAGCAGCGCCTCGACGAGATGTGGATCCTGCTGCTGCCCGCCGTGATGCCCGCCGACCGCCACGGTGAGATGCCGCGGATCCGCGCGGCCCGCTGGACGCCGCCGTCCGGCGACTGAACGACGGTCGCCGGCGGTCAGCATCGCGACCGGTCCGGCGCGAGCCGCACGACGCCGCTCGCCAGGACCTCGCCCCACTGCTCGACGGTGGTGCGCACGATCCACGGATCGTGCGCATCGATTCGCGCCACCACGTTCGCGGGCTCGTCCAGTTCCACGAACCGGTGATAGGTGGCCTCGATGAGCGCGATATCCGCGTCCGGACACCCGCACGCGGCGCGGGCGCTCTGCCGGAACGCTTCGAGGAGGAGCATTCCGGGCACGTGGTCGCTGGGATGGTCGAACAGGACGGGGTGCCGATCGTCGACCCGCAGACGCCAGCGGTTCTCGGCGTACTGCGGTCCGAGGACGACGTCCACGGGCCGGGACTGGCCGACGACGACGGGGGAAATCGGCGGGGGGCAGACGGGATCCCCGATCCGGCGGGGGCCGGCGCCGTTCCAGCGCAGCCGCTGGTAGGCGTCCGGGGTGAGGACGTTGGCCACCCCCTCCCCCGTGCCCACCCGCTGTCCGTCGATCGCGAACACCACCGTGAGGTCGAACTGGGAGAGCAACCCGCCGCGATAGACCGGGTCGTCGAGGGAGGCGTCGAGCACGACCTCTGCGGCTCCGGCCCCGATGGCCAGCGCGTCCACCGCCGCGTCCACCCGCAGGGTCTGCATGACGAACGGATGGCCGAGCGGCACACGATACTGCGTATGCCCCAAGTAGATCGCCGTCTGGCGCAGAGTCTCGGCGATCAGCATGGCGTCGTAGCGGCCGGTTTCGGTCCGGTAGAAACCGTGCAGCCGTGGCCATTGGGCACCCAGAAGGAATCGGTGGGCGACGCCGACGGACGTGCAGTCC
>SWCF01002375.1_pt1 | contig 18663 bp, 19 predicted proteins | sample 4690081 | NCBI WGS metagenome assembly SWCF01 (sample SAMN10267280, study PRJNA491770) | bioreactor metagenome | isolation source: DHS bioreactor inoculated with | place: Japan: off Shimokita Peninsula
CCGTCCCTTTAATCTAGTCCCGACTTTGCCTTCCCATATTCCCGGAGTCCCCATGCCTTTGACCAGTCCCAGATGGCGGCATTTTGCCCAGGCCATCCGCACCGAAACGCCCGGCCGGCTTGAGGGTGCCGCGTACGAATTCAGGATCGCCGATACGGGGCGGGAGCTGTTGCAGGCCTTTGGGCTGTTGTACCGCGAGTACCTGCAGGCGGGGTATGCGGCTGAAAGCGCGAGCGAGCTTCTGTTCACCCGGCATCACCTGCTCCCCGAGACCACGGTCTTCGTGGCCAGGGCGGAAAACAAAGTGGTCTGCACAGCCACGGTGGTCCGCGACTGCCCGCAGTTCGGGCTGCCCATGGACGACCTGTACAGCAGCGAGCTCGGCCCTTTGCGCCAGCAAGGGCGGCGCATACTGGAGGTCTGCTCCCTGGCTTCGGACCGGCAGGAATTCACCACCTCCGGCATCCAGGATTTCACCCGCCTCCTCTTCCTCTTCTGCCTCAACGTGAACTTCGACGACGTCTGCATCATGGTCAACCCGAAGCACGCGCCCCTGTATACCTGCCGATGCGAGTTCGAAGTTATCGGGGAAGAAAAATTCTACTCCAGGGTCAAGGCCCCGGCCATTGCCCTGCGCGCTGACGCGCGCACCCTGCGGGACAAGCTCCGCAGCAAGGCCTTGGTCCCGGCCGCTTCGGCCATGTTCTCCGGCCAATGCAGAGCGGCGCGTTTCACCCTGTGCGACAAGGTCCTCGGCATAATGCAACACGGCTCCTCCTTGCCCCGCCTCAACCCCTTGAGCGCGGACCTGATCAACACCCTCCTCGCCCACGCAGGCCCCGCCCTGCGAAACCTCCCTCCTGAGTACGTATCCTTTCTGCAAAACGAATATCCGGGAATTGAGCTCTAGCCACACCCTCGCCCCACACCGCCACAAAAGGCACGCTTTTTGCATATAAAATCAGCTGGATACAACTAAGTATTCAATTCATGCGAGTTCTAAAAAATACCTAGACAAAAGGTCGCTGAACATGGCGAAATGCACGTAAAGAAATGACTCCAGTGCGTATGGCCATTGCCAACTAGCGGCCTGGATTTTTCGCTGACGCACCAGACCGCCGTTTTGCGGCGTCCTGTTATCTGTAGCCGGAAGGAACCGCCCCATGACCAAATCCCCCGAAGAGCTCATCCAGGAACGCCGCAGATCCGTCCGGCTCCGCCGCTCCGCCATGCTGCGAGCCAAGCTGGACGAAATAGACCGCCCCAACATCAAGATCGCTGAAACACGCGACGAGTTCGCCCAGTCTTTCGCTCTGGTGTACCAGGAATACCTGGCCTCCGGTTACATCAAGAACCCGCACCCTTCACAAATGCATTTCAGCGCATTCAACTTCCTGCCTGAGACCTGCGTGTTCATTTTCCGGACCTACCTGACCGTCATCTCGACCCTGACCCAGATCTTCGACACGCCGCTCTTCGGCCTGCCCATGGACTCCCTCTACAAGGACGAACTGGACACCCTGCGCGCCCAGGGCCGCAAGATCACGGAACTCTCCGCCCTGGCCACGCCCAAGGAAACACGCTGGTGCAACCTGATGGTCTTTTTGTCCCGCACCATGTTCGAATACTCGCGCATGAGCGCCGTGGACGACATCTGCATCATGGTCAACCCAAAGCACGTCAATTTCTACAAGACCATGTTCCTGTTCGAGGATTTCGGGCCGGAAAAATTCTATGCCGGAGTGGGTGCGCCTGCGGTGGCGCTGCGCATCGACATGAAGAACATTGAGCGGAATCTGCTGGAAAAATACCGGGATATCCAAATGGATACCAATATGTACGAATTTTTCTGCAAGCTGAACAGCACGCTGGAAGAGTTACAGAAGGGCTATTCGTTTCATGAGAAGAGGCATGCCATGGAGGAAGAGGATGCGCGGTTTTTTATAGAATCTCGACCTGATGTTTTAAAAAAATTAGCGATGGCTCAAACTGAATTTTTATGCACGCAATATCCGAATTTGAAAATATAATGATATTTGTTGAAAAATGTATAATCAGATCTCACTGCAATTAATCCGACTCAGCAAAAACAGGCCCGAGCTTGCTGCGGGAATATTTTTGTCCGATTCGGGAAAAATGAAAATTTCTGGCTCCGGGAAAACACAAAGAACCTGCTGATCTTTGAAAATTGAAGAGAAAATAGGCACCACGCCAGCCAATTGTGCATGCGCAAGACATTGAGCGCCGTGGCAGCCAGGAAAATGGACAAAGTGGCCTTGTCTTGGCCACGTCTGCGCAGTCGGTTCAAGCCGAGTTTCCTTTTCGCTACGCTGAAGGCTGACTCGCCTCCGGCCCGTTGTCGGTAAAGAGCCTTGGTTTCCGTGTCCTCGGCAAACATCCGGCGTCTGGCTTCGATGCGGGGCTTTTTCCAGTCCCACTCGAGCCTGGCTTTGCGCTTGGTGATCTTTACCGGACAGTCATGGCTATGCGGGCACTCGCGGCAACGAGCGGGATCGAAATGGGAGACAGTCTTCTTGCGTCCGGAATGTACTATATTTTCAACACATTGTTGCCCCATGGGGCAGGAGATGATTGTGTTTTCCTCGGTGCGCACAAAGTCCATGACTCCGAATCCATCAGCAGGGGTTCCCGAGGGCGGGCACACAAGCTCCACTCCGTGTTCCACGCAGCCCTGCTGATTCCCGTCGCTGTCATACCCGTTGTCGGCGAGCAGAGTTTGGGGCTTGAGCCCTTTGTCCTCAAGGACTTCAACGGTGTCGAGAATGGTGGTTTTGTCCGAAGTGTTGGCGGAATGAACGCTGACTTGGGTGACTATCTTGGGATGCGGGGTGTCTTTGTCCTTGGCGCAGGTTTCGGTGAAATCGGCCTTGTAGCCGACCTTCTTGTAGTGCCCATTGTAATGGGCGTCGGGATCATGAGGATTGGCCATAGCCGTGCCCTTCATTTCCTTGTTGGGCTGAACGACGATCTCTTCGCCGCTCTCGACGATCTGCTCCTCGGCAAGGCGCACAAGCAGGGCAAAGGAAGGAAACTGGCTGGCAGAAGGATGATCTTTGAATTGCGCGATAAGGCCCAGGATATCCTTGGCGGCTAACAGCAGGATATCCTTGTACTGACTGGGCTTGTTGCTCGCGAACCAGGAGTTTTCCTTGGTCGGCAGATAACGGTCGCGCAGTTCCTGATCGAGTCGACCGTAGATGATGGGGTGCGCCTGCCTGAGTTCCCCCAGGAATTTCTTGATGGTAGTGGAGAAGAGTTCGAGTTTGGACATCCGGGCCAGGTTAGTCTGGACCATGGTGGAGTCGGTGCGCTGGAGCGCGGCATCAAGTTGCAGACGCTTGGTGATCGAGGTGAGAACCTTGTTGAAAACGGTGGCTCCCTCTCCCAAAATCTTTGCCCGGTAGTAATAGTAGGAGCGTTCGGAGAGGTATTCGCTGCGGGAAATATCCAGGGCGTAACGGAAGGTATCGTTAAAACTGTAGGCCTCAATGGCTTCAAGGTCGGTCATGTCCCGAAGCGCCTGAAGTATAAACAACCCGACGATTGATTGCAGGTCTTTAGTTGGCCTGCCAAACTCTTCAGAAAAGTGCTTAGAAAAGAAATGAATCGGAATATTGGGCAGAATATCTTTTCTGAACGTATGATAAATAGAGCCTTTTAGCATCTTGTGGTGCCTCTCAGTGCCCCATGGTATGAAGTCCATTAGCTCTTTTTGTCTTCTATCTTTTGATCGTATCATGGCGTTATTTTGTTAGTGTTGAAGATAGAAGTTTTTACTAGATTAGTTGTTGAAAATCAATACTTTGATATTGTGTTTTAAAGTTCAAGACTTTTTGCAGGCAAATCTAATCATATAAACATATCCTAAAAATAATGACACTAAAAAACTATACTCTTAAAAATTAACTTACAATACAAACCCCACTGAATCACTTACGGCATGTTCAATTCGCTTTCTTCCTCAGCAGCATGATCGACGGCAAAAGCAACATATCGCCCACAAGAGCGGTCAGCATGACCATTGCGCTCAACAATCCGAAATAGAACGTCGGAACAAAATTGCTGAAAACCAGAACGCCGAAGCCGGCGCAGAGAATGACCGACGTCGTGACAATGGCCAATCCCTTGCCGAGCAAAACACTCTCCAAGGAGTCAACCATGGACATCTTCTGCTGCCGGAAAAAATTGTATTCGGAAAGAAAATGGATGGTGTCATCCACCGCAATTCCAAGGGCTACCACGGCAATGAGAGCCGTGGATGTATCAAGCGGAATGCCAAGAAGACCCATGATCCCGAAATTCAAAATCAGCGGGAAAAGGTTGGGTACGAGGCTGAGAAATCCGACTTTGACGGAACGCAACACCACGAACATGATCACGGTTATGACCACCAATGCCAGGGCGATACTGGAAACCAGACCATCGGTTACCGCCTCAATGACATTGACCTGCTGCACCACAGATCCGGTAATCCGCATTTTCAAGTCATCCTGGGGCAAGTCTTCAAGGAACTCATTGATCCTGTCGATCAGCTGAGCCTGTCTGGCAGAACTGTTTTCCGACAGCCTGACCAGAATACGGGCGTGGTCAAACGCATTGTTTACATAGTCATCGATATTTTCCGAGTCATACAATAAAAGATATTGCGCAATCAGATCTCTTTGCCCAGGTATCACATAGTATGATGAATCTTCGTCATGAAATGACTTATTCATCTCCTTAATGTAATCGGCAAAAGAAATCGAAGTGTCGACTCCCGGCAATGTATGCAAAAATGCCTGTATTTCATCTATGACAGCAAGATTTTCTGGAAAAGTAAATGCGTCAAAGGTTGCGGACTTTATGGAAATATCCAGAGTTGAGACTCCGCTCAAATTGTTCTGGATAAAATCAAGGTCCTGACGCAGCTCGCTTTTCCTGTCAAAATATTCGACCAGATTTGTTTCAACCTGGACCCGCCCTGAGAACCAGATCGAGACCAGGACCAGCACCAAGCCGGCAACGCAAATTTTGACGTTGTGCGTGGTCACCACCCGTTTCAGAAAATGCAGAAAAGCGTTCAGGCCCTTGTCTTCTGCTGTTTCACGATAAATCTTCGATGGATTGCACAGTAACAGCAGGGGTGGCAACAGGACAAAAGAGAAAAAGAATTCGAAAATCATGCCCATGGACGCCACATAGGCAAATTCCCGAATTGGCGGAATGGAGCTCACGGCAAGGGAGAGAAAGCCTACCGCCGTCGTCAGTGTTGTCAAAAAGCAGGGAACAAAAACCTTTTCGAGAATATGGGCAAGCGCGGCCCTGGTGTCGGGGGCTGCCTTCAGAACCTTTCTGTCCAGGCACGAAAAGATATGCACCGTGTCCGCCAAGGCCAGCGCCATGACCAGCGACGGAATCACCGAGGTCACGTTGTGCATGGCCGTTCCGATAAGGGCCATGAAACCCATGGTGCTTCCCACGCAAACACTGATGTTGATGAGCGCCAGGACCGTTAGCCGAACGTTTCGGAACATGACCCAGATCACCAGCGCGACGAAAAAATAGGTCAACGGGATGAAGGCGGCGACATCATCCTGAACATAACGGCTCAGGCTCACGTTCGTGACGGTGTTTCCGGCAAGATGAAAGACAAGCTCCTCGCTTTCGTATTCCGACAAAAGGCCGCGCACATCCCCCAGAAGATCGGCCCTGAAACCTTTATCCTCAGGACGGTCATAAGGATATACGATCAGAGCCGTCGTTCCTCCATCCCGCGAAATGAGGTTGTCCAGGTACATGGGCGTCGTGAGGGCCTGATGCCTGAGAAGATCCAGCCCGTCCTGCGTATCCGGAACGACCTCGAGAAACTTCCGGACCTCGAAATACTCTCGCGCCCCGTCCACATAATCGACGTTGCCCAGACTTTGGACATCGCGCACGCCGGGATGGGCCTCCAGCCTTTCCGCCAACTCCCGCAAAAGCAGCAGATTGTTTTCCGAAAAAATGTCCGGCCGTTTGAACGAGATGACAAAAAATTCATCGTCCCCGAAAATCTCCTTGATCTCCTTATGGAAAGCAAAGTCGGGGTCGCCATCGACAGTGAAGTAATCGACATTGTCTATGGTCTGGATACGGGGAATGAAGGCCAGAAAAAACATGGCCACGGCAAGGCTGAGGATGAGCGACGCCACGGGGTAACGGGTCGCGACACTGCGTAATGATTTCATGGACACCGCACTCCGCCATCAACTCCGTTTCTCGTTTTATGCTCTGGGCTAAAACCTTTCATTGTCCCAGGGGGTCGTAGCGCCCTCGGGCTATGGTGCCGTCCGGATCAAGGACCTGCTTCAGGCTGTGCACAACATCCCAAAAAACATCGGACCCGTCTGCGAGATGCGGCATCGAGGCGATGGAGGCGCGGTACGGCGCGTAGCCCATGCGCATGATCTCGGCAAACAACGCTTCATAACACAGGCGGGCTTTTTCCGTTTCCTCGGCGCTATCCCGATCATAGGCAATGGTGGTGACCGCGACCATGGCCCGCTCCGTTATGAGCGATACGGTTATCAGAGGCTCGAACCCGTAGTTCAGAAAAATTGGCGAGATCTTGTGGACAAGGTCCTGCGCTGCGGAGCCGATCATGGGCATGATCGGGGATATCCACATGATGCCGACGTTGTTCTCGAGCGGATCAAGGGTCGCAGGCTCATCTTTGCCGCCCACGCGCCACAGCGTGCCATACAGGAAAGCGTCTGTCGGACGCCCCTGAAGAAGTCCTCCGACCTTGACCAGGGAGCCGAGCATGATCTGCCAATCCTTGCCCCAACCGCGTTTATCGAGAAACCGGGAAACCTTCTGCGCCAGATTCAGGGTGGTTGGGCCCACAAAACGGACGCGGCCGAGCGGCCGCAGGGCCTTGCGGATTTCCTTTCGCAACTGCCGGACCTCGCCGGCTGTCCCGTAAATCCCGCCGCTGATGTTCCAGGCCCCGAATCCGCCCTTTTTCCGCATTGAGCGACGCAAAAAATCCGGCAGAGGGGTCTGGCCGTCTGCGGCCTGCCAGGGATAGCGTTGAAAGGAGGAGATGATGCGCAGGTCGTTGCCGATATGAACCAGACTCTTGATCTGCCCGCTGAGTTTGAGCGGCCGCAAGGCATCGATCATGCGCGGCAGGTCATTGTCCTCGGGCATGGACAGAAAAAACATGTTGAAGCACTCCGGCTTGGGCATGAGCCAGATGCCAAGGCTGGTGACAATGCCCAGGCTCGACTGGGTGAACAGACCGTCAAGATAGGGGCCAAGCCCCCATTTGAAGACGTGGGTCGCCTTGGCTTCCCGGTAGTGCCCGTATCCGGTCCGCAAGATCCGGCCGTCCCCGAGCACGACCTCCATGCCACAGGAATTGAAGAAATGATCCCCGTACGGGGTGTGCCCGAAACCGCGTTCCAGAGTGTTGCCGACAATGCTGGCGTTGGGGCCGGAGCCGGTGCAATCGAACCACTGCGGTATGTTGTTTTCCTCAAGATAATCGTAAAGTTGCTGCTGGGTCACACCCGGCTCGATGACCGCGTAAGCCAGATCCTGATTGATTTCCAGGATGCGGTTCATTCTGGAAAGGTCCAGAATCACCTGTCCGTCGGTCACTGCGCAAGCATCGCCGTACCCCCAGTTCTTGCCGCGACTGATGGGGTAGAGGCTGATCCCGGCCTGACGGGCAATGGAAACGGCAGCCTGGACTTCCACGGTTGAGCAGGGAAAAAGGACCCCCAGAGGAGTCGTTCCGCAGGGCAAAGTGCATCGGGAATAACTTGTGATTGTTTCCAGGTCGCGCCGCACTTTTTCACAACCTAGTTCCGCTTCCCAGCGCCAGAAGGCTTCATCGACGTCTACAGTCACTTTTTCTCCACAAGAACCACGGTCTCAGTGGGCGAGCGCATCTCGTAGGTCACACCTCGCCATGTGATGCGATTCGTGAAAAGGGAAAACACGGTATTGAACAACGCCAGCAGGGACGCCGCTGGTGCCAGCAAGCGGTAAGCCCATGCGAGGCGCTGCAGCTTTTCCCGGTGTTCGGGCAGCATATCCATGATTGTCGGCATCAACAATCGGGCGTTGAGCATCTCCATGGGCGCGATGGCGAGCATCATGAGGGAAGATGCCAGAACAATGGGGTCCACTGATCCTAGCACCTGCCCAACAAGGAGTATTAACCCCAGAAGAAGAACAGCGTTCCCAACACCATGAGCAACGGCGATTTTCCACCACAGGGCCGGATGGTAAATACGCGCGATTATAGTCTGTCTGTTGGTCCATTCCAGCATTTCTGTAAAGGAACAATCTTCGTGCGTCGCCACGAGACAGTGCGGCACGAAGGAAATGCCCAAGCATTTTTCCCGCACTGCCAGGGTAATGGTCATGTCGTCGGAGAGAGCGTTGTGCCACCTCTTGGCCACAGAACAGGCCCCGAATGTCTCCCTGCGGATAGCCATTGCCCCGCCCCAAGCGTAGTTTGCCTGCGGGTCCGGGAGAAAGACTACGCCGCCGCCGTTCCAGGCGGAACGCAACACGGACCAGAATCCGCCGCGCACGGGCATGTACCAGCGGAATCCTGTGGCAAGCCCCGTCCGTACATCTCGGAGTGGCTGAATAAGATGGCGCACAAAGGCCGGATTGGGCCTGCTGTCTGAGTCCATGAACACGAACACGTCCGCAGACTCGCCGATAGCCTCGACGGCTTTGAGCAGGTTGTTTATCTTCTGGCTTCGGCCAGGGGTTATGCCTGCCACCAGCAGGCTGGCAGAAACCCCGGGATTCTGCCGAATGACAGATGCCAGCTTCGCATGAGCTGGATCGTCGCTGGTCGCAGTTACGAAAACGAATTGAAGATCGGGATGGTCCTGGGCGACGAAGGCAAGGATATTGGCCTCGAAATCGGGATCAAGGCCCTTGCAGGGAACGATGAGCGCAACTTTGGGGCGGTAGCCGCAGTCAGGATTATCGCGCAACGCCAAACGCACTCCCTCAACAAAGCGTCGCGCCAGCAGTACAGGAAAAAATGAGATCGCCAAGGCACCAAGAGTTGCAATAAACAGTAACCAGCCCATTTCACCCCACCAGATTCTGGCCCATCAATCGCTAATCATCGATCGACAGGTCACCAGTATTCACTTTGTTGAGTCCCGAGCAGGAACAACACCAATTATTTTCGCAGGAACACCTCCCCAAATTTCACCAGACGAAATCCTAGAACCCCTCTTGACCACGGCACCTGGCGTGACAATTGCGCCATCACCTATTACTACATCTGGGAGAATAACGGACTTGCCGCCAACTGTCACTTTTCTGCCAACAACTATTTGACCAAGAGCTACATGATTCCCGACAACAGTATGCGCGGTCAGAATGCAATCTTCGCCGAGCATGGAGTCATCACCAATTGTTATCAAAGTGGGCTCGATCAGTTTTCCGCCTACCATTACTCGTCTGCCGATATTCGCACCGATCAAATTATACGCTAGTCCTCGTAAATTCACAGGTACCATGTTGGCGTTGATGAGCAACCAGAGGTGATTAATGTACAGGTAACCAAATAGCTTCCAGATCAAAGAATGAACGCTTTTTTCATCTAGGTCAAACTCGTTTCGAGTAAAAGGAAAGAATCTTTTTAATAGAAACAGAATGACCAAAGTACTGGCGTAAAAAAAGACGCTGAAGACTACGATGAGATAAATCGCTTGGAACCCATGCGGCAAAACGAATAAACTATGGGCAAAGCAAGAAAAAACAACGCCAATGGCGATGCACGCAAGGCTTGTGACAGAACTGGCTATGATGTCAGATGCGGTGATTTTCATAGTGACTCCTCGGAGGGCGGAGGAAGAGAGTAGCAAGGGGACGACCGGTGTACGAATCTAATTCGGAATCCAGAACTGGAAAAACGGAAAGCCGCCCCTTCAGGGACGGCTTTCCAAGCCATATCGAATTACCATCATCCAAGAGACAGTCTATGCGTTACGCTTCCTACTTATGGCCGCCAAGCCCAGCAAACCTATTCCGAGCAACAGAGCTGTGCCTGGCTCAGGAACAACGTTCGCGTAGGCCGAATAACTGCTAGCCGCAAAGTTCCAACCAGGTGTTGTAGGTGCAAGCTGATTACTACCCTCGATAAACAGATCGAATTCGTCAAGGAAGTAATCACTTTCGAAGATAGTGCTCAAAGAACCTCCAATCACATTCAAATAACCGAAGGTAAAGTTCAGGGATGTACTCGACTTCGTGACCTTGAATGTGTTCTCCGCATCCGCTAAAATGGGGTCGCCGAACAATGCATTTTCAAGAACTTCACGGGCCAGAATTCCGCCCTCAGCAAATTCAAGATCAAGGAGAAGGTTACCGACGGCCATAGCGTTAGCAAAATCACCCTTATTATAATCCAAACCGGGACCTGAAAGAAAATCAGTGTCGAAGGGATCAAAATTGTTTGAATACAATTCCGCCCAGCCGTTATCAAAATATCCGGCAGTCCCGACGGCAGTTGTGGCAACGACATTATCAAGACCACCAAAACGAATGGTCAAAAACTCAGATTCATCGCCTTTCTGCCAATAGACGGAACCCGGGGCGTTTGTTTCACCATCCCAAGTACGAACAGCGGTGACGTCGAAAATACCCCAGAGCTTGGATTCTGTTGCAAACTGGTATGAAAAACCGTCAATGATGAATTTGTTCCCTCCAGGTTCGAATGTGATTGCACTGGCATTGCCTGCCAACAAGACACAGCCGAGCATAACTGTTGCCACTAACATTGAAAATAATTTCTTCATAACCACTCCTCTAGTTTACTAAATTAAAAAAATATGAACGAAATGTTCACCGTCATAATCTCTGATGCCAAACCTGAAGCAAACGGCATGCCACAACATAACCACCTCTTATCACGACAAAAACATGCCAAGACACCTTCAAAACACCCTTGATCTGTAAACTCTCTCGACACCAAGCCCCAGTCAGCAAGCCTAGATGGCAAGATTCCCGTCAGGGTAGACCGCCAAAATTTGACAACTTTTCGATTTTAAAGGACTTATTTTGACAGGCGTAAACAGGGTTCTGTATGCACAAAGCGAGCTGGCCAGCGCGGTGTTTTTTCGCGATCTGGATCGCAATAATAATTAGCTAACCGAGCGTCCGGGCAGAACTATATTCAGGTTTTTTTAAAATTTTAAGACGAAGATTCACGCTATAAATCTTGGGACATCGTCGCACCAAAATCTGCGCTGTAAATAATCCCGACAGCCTTTCGCCCAGCCCCCAGGCCACCGCTTGCGGATTCGAACGATTCACTTCCGCGTTCCCGCAGCAACCTCAGGGCATAGCAGCGCGTCCTTCCTGGCCAGTTAAAACACCCGACTCTCCGTAAAAACCATTCAGCGCAGCTTGATCGCAACATATTTAACAGAAAAGCCATCACCTTCAGCGAGAAGAGTGATGGCCTTTTTGATTTCAATCTATATTTGTATCAAGAAAACAGTATAAACTATTGAGCTACACGCATTATAGCGTGACTGATCAGCACGGCATAGACAGCTCGACACCAACTCCATAAAATCCGCCGGAGAAACCGTCTTGCGGTGCACACCAGCGCACCAATCCCAGGCATGTGTCGGAAAAAAAACTTGTTTCTTTCTGAATTTCCGGTGAAAAATGAATAGTTAATGCGTCCCCTGGACGAAATTGAACATCAGACTCAAGCATTAATCCGTTAATGGAATAATTGATTATTCTTGAAGTAAAAAGCTGCTCTTTTAAAAATATCCGCTTGACCATACAGTTTGACAAAATAGCTTTGCGTGGCGACCTTCTTTTTTCTGATCTATCTGTCACATCGAGTCTCCCTAACAAAGATTGAAATCATAACTCATGTCGTCACAAGCGTATCGGCCCATAAATACAAACATAACCAGGCAACTGAAGATCGTGCCCGAGGCTCTCAGTTCCAAAGCCCTTTGCCGGCAGAGTCAGAGGGCGTGCCCAGCAGGATTCTGCTCGTCAATTCCAGCCCAACCCCGTAGCGACCGCCGTAATTCACGTCCTGAAACCGGCACCAACGCACCAGGCCCACACAGCGCCTCATCCAGAAGCCCGTGGCCTCCAGTGCATCGGAGGAGAATTGGATGTCTACATAGTCACCAAGGGCAAGGGGAGTGTCCAACTCCAGCATCACGCCGCTTCGGCTGTGATTGATGATGCGCAGCGGAGCAAAGGCGGTGCGGGTGAAGACCGGCTTGATCAGGCAAGGCGACAGCGTCGCCAGTCGCGCGAAATTTCTCTTGTCGTGCATGGACACCTCGTCAAAGGATCTGGAGAAGAAGGAACCGGATATACCCATATTCAACCGACCAGACTTGCTGCAATTATCGCGCCCCAAAATGAACGCGACCAAAGCGCTCTTTCGTTAGCCTTGAATCAGGTAAAGTAAAATCCACCGTAAAGAATTCCGACAAACACCCCAAAATTGAAGGCAAAGACCCAGCGCGTCCCGGTGCGGTGAATGCGGTACACGGACACAGCCATGGCCGCCAGAGCCACAAGCGCCACCACAAACCACCCCAGACTGGCCCCGCCCCACTCAAGAAGCATCCTCGTCACCCAAACCTGCCCAAAACCCAGCAAACCGCCATGCAACACCGACACCACACCAAACTGGCTCAAAAGATCATCCAGGGCCTGCATGATCAAGCAGGTGATGACTGCGGCGAGTACAAGCAATACTTCAAGCACCGCGCCTCCGCACGAAGAATTGGACAAAAGGACTCTACATCAGGACGACACAGTCAGAGACACAAGCAAAACAATACAAATCAAAAACAAAAGAAAAGCCGGGAAGCACAAACTCCCCGGCACACAAGAAATAAAAAATCAAACTCACCGACTTGAACGCCGCCGTCCCACAAACCCCAACCCAAGCAGTCCAGCACCGAGAAGGAGCAAGGTGGTGGGTTCGGGGGCGTGAATTGGAGTTGGAGCACCGGAGAAGTGGGAAAGGGCAGGTTGCTCTCCTCCGTTGTTGACAAGATGTCGAGTGGTCCAGTCGCCACTGCTCTGGGCTGGGTCGACAAAGTACAGGGCGAATTCAGTGCCGCCTTTGACTGCGTAGAAACCGAAACCATAGGCGTTATTCAGAGACCATGTCCCGGAAATCGGCTCATTTCCATTTTCGTCCTTGAATGTGTCCCAAGTCACAGTCAGAGTAATGTCATTTTCGGTATTACTACCTTCTTCCTCAACCTTAATCTGAGTCAAGATTGGGTCAAACCCAAGATCAAGATAATGACTAATGATGGTCTCAAATGGACCATCCGTTCCACCTGTATTTCCACTTATAGTTCCAATATAATACCCAGTGAAGTCAGAACTTGTGTACCCAAAATAAGTGTCATTAAAAACATCATTTGCAGAACTGCGATCATAGATAGTGAACCCTTCATTCTCTCCAAACAACGCCGCATACGACCACGCCCGATCCACGGACCAAAGCCCGACCAGGGCGGCCATTATCAAGGTGAGTAGAATCGTTCGTTTCATATCAAACCTCATGGAGGAAAGTTTCGTGAAATCATCTTCAACTTCAATGCCCCTTGCAAAATCCGCACCCATCAACGACCCGAGGCAGCACATCAAACTTCCAGGGCCATATCCATGGCATGATGGCTTCGCCGCACATCCAAATCGTGCCCGACAATCCCAGCGCCCCTCCGGCAATGCAAGCTACCCTGAAAAGGGATGACTTGTTAAGTATAAGCGTGGCTTCCCAAGGGCAAAAGTCAAACATTCGAGTTTGAGCGAAGCGTGCATCCTAGCCATAACTACCCATGATCGCGCAAGTGTAAAAACCTCCGACATACTGTCATACAATCTTACATAAGTTAATGAACCGAACAAAAACCAGCAAACACCCCACCCGGCTTCTGAACGATATCCGATATCAGCGATCTTTCCGGGAAGCAGGCCTGGCATTGACTCCAGTGCGACCGGATCCGCCTTCACGGCTACTGGCACGTTGGTTGCTGATGCGAAGCTCAATGTTCTCAAAATAAGGATACAAACTATGAAAAAGTTAATTACCACCCTCGCCCTTGCCCTTCTGCTTTTCGCCAGTCAGGCCGGGGCTGAGATTGTTACGGACACCACTGACTACTGGGAAAATGGATATTGGGTTAATTCACTCCCTAGCAATGAGGACGTCTATGGTGCGCCAAATATTGTAAATGCTGCGTTCATTATTGATGATCATGCCCTGACGCAGATAAAAATTCAATATTACTTCAATCGAATCGATGAATCTTGGACTGATGGCGTAAAAACACATACATACCAGGCCATCGCTCCCGGTGACTGGTTCTTCAGCATTGATGAAGATAGCGACTGGGAATACGTTCTCAGCACCACAAGCGAATTTCGTGGTTTATCAACAATTGCTGGAATGAGTGAAGTGCAAAATGATACCAAATGGGCTTTGTATGAGAAAAATTTAGCATACGATGACACAAACAGCTATGAAGGCGCATTTGCACCCTTAGGATGGGGTGAGCGAGGTGATCATCCTGCGCTTGCGAAGCTCACGAACGCAGACACGGCCCTCGCAGGCGAAGTGATTTTCTCCGGATGGGGTCACGATTGGGACGCTAACGTCCCAACTGTAGGAACGTTGGAAAATAGCGATTCTTGGTATAGCGCAACATGGACATTCGATACTCCCTTTAAATTGACCCCCGGCAGCACGCTGACATATGGTTTCGCCCTGACCTGCGCCAACGACGTACTGAAAAGCAGTATAACTATCCCCACTCCCGAACCCGGCACCGCCCTGCTCCTCGGCGCAGGCCTGCTCGGCCTGGCTGCCGCTTCCCGCAGGCGCATTCGCTAAGCCGCAACACATCTGAATCAAAAAGCCCGCCGGTCACTGACCAGCGGGCTTTTACTTTTTGACGGTAAGGACGAGCAACAAATCCGAACGCCTCCTTGGCAATCACAAGTTGCAGGCCGTTCAAAAATGCTGAGATGCAAGGAAGCGAAAAAATCCAGGTCGCGCGGTATAGCCGTCTACATAAGCGGTCTGGATTTTTATCGCTAACGCAGCAGATCGCCGTTTTTGAACGGCCTGCTAACCACGGCGCATGTAATACACCCCGCCACTATAAAGCATGAGGACCCCACCCAGGGCCAGGCTCGCGGCGCTCCCGGCCAGGCATCCGGTCAAACCTATCGTGCCCACAAAAAGAGGGAAGGACCTGTAAACGCAATCAGGCAGCCATACTCTCATTCAATCCCCCGTTTTAAGATCTGTTACGAATGCCCCCTGGCACAATTTCGGACGGGCCTGGAAGCTTCATCACACGGCAAAGACACTCTACGCATTGCGGCCAATCTCGGCCAAAGACATGAGCGGGTTCCTGAATACCGCCCCGATGGCCAGTCCCGTCTCTTCCATGGCGTGACGACAGGCAATACAGGTCATGTGGCGGGGTTTTCCGTGTTCCGTGAACTGGAAAAGAATCTCGAATTCGCGACCATCCCTGAAGTTGTCCGGGTCTGTGGCGTTAAGGCGCAGGCCGATGCCCGTGGTCGAAATATCGTGCAACCGCGCTACACGGTATCGCCCCTTGCGCCCGTCCGGGTCCAAGGTGTGAATCACGGCGAAACCAGACAGCAAAAGGCGCGTGGCCTTGCGTCTGTCCCTGAAGTTATCTTCCGGATGCAGGCTGAGGGAATAAAGACGCCCGCCCGGGTCATCAAAGTCCCCTGTGGCCTCCCCGGCCGAGTCTGTCTGCTGCAATGATGGCCTGCGTATGTCTTTCACAGATGCTCCAATACAAAAATTTTCCTTTCATATGAAAGAATTGTGCCAAACAGGAAAGGGGATCGTGAGGCGTAACGCGTAATGCGTGATGCGACAGATGCAAAGGGAAAGGGAATCGGGGAGGAGGCAAAGGCAGGGCTAAGGCAGGGCTGAGGCAAGTCGGAGACATGGCAAGGACACGGCGGAGACAAGTAAAAGACATCCGGACACGAGAGGGTGTCCGCTTCTCCCGCCCTGCCTCCGCCTGGGCATGGATCGAAATTCACAAAGACGAACCGCTGGCAAACTGGGAAACTGGCCTTGTCATGTGAGTAATAAAGGAATAATTTATACTCATGAACGTTTTCGAATACGATGAGGCCAAAAGCCAAGCCAATCTGGGTAAGCATGGAATCAGCTTTTTGGATGCCCAGGCAATATGGGCCGACCCTGACGCGCTGGAAATCCAAGCGAGGTCTGAGGATGAACCCAGATTTCTCATCGTAGGCATGATTGGCCAAAAGCATTGGTCTGCCGTCGTCACCTATCGAAATGGTATCACTCGTCTTATCTCAGTCAGGCGCTCCCGAAAAAACGAGGTAGATCTGTATGAAAGCTAAAGATTTCGAAAAGAAGTTTGACCAGGGCACTGAGGACATCACGAGCAGCCTTGATTTGTCCACGGCACGTCGCGTCAACCAGGAGCAGCGGCGGATCAACGTCGACTTTCCCGCTTGGGTAGTGGACTCACTGGACCGTGAGGCAGCCCGGATTGGCGTCACACGGCAGTCAATTATCAAAGTCTGGCTGGTTGAACGCCTCAAGGCGGAAGCCGCCAATAAGTGCCACGCCTGCGCAGCCGAAAAATAGAACCCTCCACACTACTGGGCAAACCCACGGCAATTGTATTCGTCGCCCTCACGGGGCAGCGGGGAAGGCAGCGATGGAGGACTAAGGCAGCCTCATGCTGTCGTTGCATCTGTCGATGACTCCGTCGAACACATCTAGGAGGCCATAAGCAGAACAGAACCCGCAAGCCAAGCCATCCCGGAGGCATTTTGCTCCGGATGTACCTGGAACCGTTGAAGCTGACCGTCACGGCAGCAGCTGGACACTTGGGCGTTTCTCGCAAGCATCTTTCCAACCTGGTCAACGAAAAGGTAGGCATCACCCCGGACATGGCCATGAGGCTTTCCCGTGCCTTCGCCACTTCGCCGGATCTGTGGATGAACATGCAGAAGACGCGGGATCTATGGGAAGCGGAACACGAGCGCACCGGCTGGGAAGCGGTGACACCTTTGCCCGGCGTGCAAGATGTTGGCGGCGTTGATGCGGCAGGCGACTAGTGAATAGTGAATGGTGAATGGGTGAGGACGGAACCGGACCAGACTTGGACTGCCTTAAGGATGACGGACACTCTCTCCTTCCGTGGGTATACAAATCCCATTAGCCTGCGAGACCTTGTCTATTCCATAATTTTCTCCATACCATACTTGACGGTATGGAGAAATATGCATAATTATCTATTGAACAAAATGGCGGTGGCGGAATGAAGAGAAAGGACATCCTGAAGAAACTGACCGATAAAGGGTTCACATTTCAGGAAGGTGGGAGCCACACCAAGGCGTATGATTGTAATGGCATATTCAGATCCGCCATCGGCAGACACACGGAAATCCCTGAAAAGGTTGTACGCCAAATCGAAAAACAAACCGGTGTAGCGTTGCATTAAAAGGAGGTCGTCATGGCCTATTATTTTCTGGTTTTTCTGCCCGTCGTTGAGGGCGGGTATGCCATTTTGTCTCCTGATTTTCCGGAAATCACATCGCAGGGAGATACTCTGGAAGAATGCATGACCATGGGAGCCGATGCGTTGGCCATTGTGTCCGAAGAGTACGCCAAGGCGCGCAGGCCTCTACCGGAACCATCCAATATGGTTCAGGCCCGGGCGTTTGCCACGAGCGAAACAGACGACAGCGTCGACCTGAGCCGCGAACCCGTCTTGCAGCTCATTCCAGCGCCGAACGTGGACATGACCCCGGTCAAGATATCCATCAGCCTGCCCAAGGCTGACCTGGAAGCAATTGACGCCAAGGCACGCCGCCTGGGCATGACCAGATCCGGCCTACTGGCCAGTGCCGCCAGGGTGTATTCCGGAGGAGAAGGACGCGGAGCCTCTTGCTGAAAATGCCCCGCAACGGCCTCTGCGGGAAAGGCGACGACTGGAGAACGGGAAAGGCAACGACCAAAGCAACGGAAAAGGCAATCCAGAGGGTCTCTATCGCTGCCCGTCGATAATTCTATCACTGCCTCAGCCGCTGCCTTTGCCCTGCCTTTGCCCTGCCTTTGCCCTGCCTTTGCCCTGCCTTTGCCCCTGCCTTTGCCCCTGCCTTTATCGTTGCCTCCGCCCCTGCCTTGACAACCCTCCCGACCTTGAAGGATACAAGAAATACTACTTACGACTACCAAGGAGATTGTCATGCCCTCGCAACCGATCAAGCCCACGAGCATCAAGCTCCCCCTGGAATTGCACGCTCGCGTGCAGCATATCGCCACGGCCCGCAAGCGTTCGGTTCATGAAGTCATGCTCCGGGCGATGGAGACCTATGTGGACAGGGAGGAAAAGCGGGAGGCCATCCGTCAGGAGTGCATCAAGGCTCACGACGAGTACATGCTGACCGGACTGCATGTCACCGGCGAAGAGGTTGACGCCTGGATTGACCAACTCCTGGATGGCAAGGCCACGGAATTGCCCGCATGCCACGACTGATCTGGACCGCAGGGGCCATTGACGGACTCGGGAAAATTCACCGGTTCCTTGCCGAAAA
>SWCF01003930.1_pt1 | contig 18620 bp, 16 predicted proteins | sample 4690081 | NCBI WGS metagenome assembly SWCF01 (sample SAMN10267280, study PRJNA491770) | bioreactor metagenome | isolation source: DHS bioreactor inoculated with | place: Japan: off Shimokita Peninsula
GTGACCGCCGTGCAGGTCCGCGGACCCGTGCGGGTCCACGTGGTCGTCACCGGCGACGAGATCCGCCGCGACGGGCCGCTGCGCGAGGGTCAGACCCGAGATTCGCTCGGTCCCGTCCTGCCGCGGTTCGTGCAGTGGTGCGGGGCCGCCGTCGCCGGGGAGGCGCACCTGCGCGACACCGGCGACGGGTTCGACCGGCTGTTCGGCGAGACCACCGGCGTCGACGCGATCGTCGTCGCCGGGGCGACCGGCGGCGGGGCCGCGGACCAGTTGCGATCTGCGCTGGCGCGGGCCGGCGCGTCGATCGTCGTCGAACGGGTCCGGTGCAAGCCGGGCGGGTCCCAGGTGACAGCCGTGCTGCCGGACGGCCGAGTGGTGCTCGGCCTGCCGGGCAATCCGGTCGCGGCCGTCGCGACGCTGCTGGTGATGCTGCCCGCCGTCGTCGACGGTCTGACGGGCCGCCGGCCGCAGGCACCGTGGACCGCACCGCTGGCGAACGCCTCGCAGGTGAGCGGTGACGTCACCCGGCTGCTGCCGGCCCGACAGACCGGCAACGGATCGTGGGTGTGCGACAACGCGGTCCGCACCGCGCACCTGGCGGGACTGATCGGACGGCGCGCGATCGCGCTCGTGCCACCCGGCGCGGAGAACGGCGATCCGGTGGAGCTGGTGCCGCTGCCGCAGTGACCGGCACCGGTCAGCCCGGATGCGTGAGGACCCGGTATCCGGTCTCGTGGAGTCGCCGGTGCTCCGGCCACCGGTCGCGCGTCCAGGCGGGTTCGGAGTGGGCCGCGACGATCGCTGCGGTCGTCGCGGCGTGCAGATCGAACTCCAGGTCGCGGCACAGTTCCGGCAGCGCGGTCCGCTCCCCCGCCGCGCGCGCCTGCACGATGGTGGCGACCGTCTCGGCGACCCGCGCGTCGGCGAAGCGCAGCACGCGGCGATGCGCGGACGGCAACACGAACCACAGCACCGCGACGGCGGCGAGCACGCCGATCACCGTTTCGAGCAACCGGTCGCGAGCCACCACGGTGAAGTCGTGCGGCACCCCACCGCCCCCGAGCAGCAGCGCGAGCGGCGTGATGAACACCATCGCCACCCCGTAGTTGCGGACGAGGTATTCCTCGGTTCCGGCCAGCAGCACCGCCACCACCACGACGACCCCCACCGCCGTCGGCGCCGCCCACACGACCGCGGCCAGCACGCCGAGGCCCACGACGGTACCGGCGAACCGGTGCAGACCCCGGTAGCTGCCCAGCACCCGGTCGGGTCCCTGATGCAGCACCATCGCCGCCGTGATCACCGCCCAGTCCGGTCGTCCGACACCGCCCGCGAGTGCCAGTGCGCCCGCGACGGGACCGGCCACGGCAAGGCGCACGACGATGGTCCAGGATCGGCTGCCGGGCCGAGCTGCCCGGGCGAGCCGGTATCGCGCCGACGGGCGCGGCAGTGGCGGTTGCGGTCGCAGGTCGTCGGTCTCGGAGGCGGCGCCCTCGTCGGTGCCCGCGACGAGGGTCGCGAGCCGCAGGTGCGCCGCTCGGAGCGCCCCGGTCAGTGGATGGTCACCGTCGCCGATCCGCCCGTCGTGCAGGCACATCCATGCGGCGTGCAGTGCCCGGACCGCCTCGTGTCGCGGGCCGAGCGCCGCCGGGGAGCGCAGGCAGGTGGCGACGGCCGACACGGCCGCCGCCACCGCGACACGCTCGGGCGTGCGGGGCCGGACCACCACGCCGGACATCGACACGACAACCGCCGTGCCCGCACCCACCGCCGTCCACGACACGACCGCGCCGACCGGCACACCCGCACTCGGCAGCGCCGCGGCGATCTCCAGGGTCAGCAGCGGCAGGAACGCACCGGGGGCACCGAACCGCAACGCGTCGACCAGGAAGGCACCCACGGCGACGACGGCCGTCATGACCGCCACGAGCAGGAGCCACGTCCACGACGCCCCCGACTGCACGAGCACACCGACCCCGGCACCCACACCGGCCAGCACGACGAGTGCCGCCGCGACGAACAGCACCACCTTCCACCGTGCCCGGTAGGCGCGACCCTCGCCGTACACGACGGCGAACGCCCCGAGGGCGACGGTCGCGGCGACGGGTCCGTGACCGAACGCAAGACCGGCGAGGCCGGGCAGCGCCACCGCGACGGCGGCGCGCAGCGCGCCGGGCCAGCGCCGGCCTCGCCTGGGCACGCCGAGCAGGAGCGTCCGGGCCGGCCCCGGTGCCGGGAGCGGCGGGCACGCCGCGTCACTCCGGGACCCGGCTCCCGGCTCTACCATCGCTTCGGACACGGGGATCGACGATACGGGGCGCAGCTCTCATCGCCCGCGCCGTGTCGGCAAGCTCACCTGCGCAGCGGCTCCGCGGTGAGCAGCGCCGTGGCCGCGGACCGGTACCGGTCGGCCACCAGGCGCACGATCGAGTCGTGCACTCCGAGCGGTGCCGCCACGCCGTCGGCGCCCGCGTCGGCGAGACGCGCGTGGAACAGGCCGTCGGCGAGCAGGTACGACGCGACGAACACCCGGCCCGCACCCGCGGCGCGCAGTTCGGCGACGACGTCCGGCACGCGTGGAGATCCCGTGGCGACGTACCCGACGCGCACGGCGACGCGCGCGAGGGCCGACAACATGCCCGCGGCCCGGCGCACGTCGCCGACGGCGCGCGGGTCGGAGGAGCCCGCCGCGGCGAGCACCACCGCGTCCCCTGGTCGCCAGCCGGCCGCGGCGAGGCGCTGCAGCTGCACCCGGGCGAGCACGGGATCGGGTCCCAGCGCGCGGGTGACCGCCACGGCGCGATGCCCACTGTCGGTGACCTCCCGGGGTACGTCGGCGTGCACGTGGTAGCCGGAGGCGAGGAAGGCGGGCACCAGCACGGTGGGTCGCCCGGAGCGGCGCAGCACCTCCGACGGCGAAGGTCCGAGGACGTCGACGAAGGCGACGCGGGTCGTGCCCACCTCGTGGGAGACGGCGTCGGCGAGGGCCGCAATCGTCTCGACGCCGCGCGGATTGCGCGTGCCGTGGGCGACGAGCAGCAGAGCCGGGTCGGTCATGGTCACAACTCCTGGTCGGGAACGGGTCGGCCGGGGACGATGCCTCTAGCCGATCGGGTAGTCCTTGTCGGCGCCGCCGACGGGGTAGTCCTTGTCGGCGCCGCCGGTGGGGTCCACCGCGAGCCGGTAGCCGCGCTTGACGACGGTCTGCACGATCGCGGGGGCGCCGAGCGCGGACCGCAGCCGCGCCACCGCCGTTTCCACGGCATGGGTGTCGCCTCCGCCCCCGGGCAGCGCAGCGAGCAGTTCCTCACGGGAGACGACCCGGCCGGGGCGGGCGGCCAGGGTCCGCATCAACGCCATCGCGGCGGGCGCCAGGCAGCGGATCTCCCCGTCGACCACGACGCACCGGCCGCGGACGCTGAGCACGTGCCCGCCCGCCTCGATGCGGTGGGCGCGCCGCGGCAGCTCCTCGGCGAGGTGCCGGGCGAGGGATCCGAGCCGTGCCCGGCCCGGCGCCGAGACCGGCACCTCCAGCTCGACCAGGGGCGCGGCCGTCACGGGACCCACGCACACCGCGGTGACGCCGGTGCGCAGGGCGCGCAGCATCGCCTCGAGCATGCCGGTGGCCTTGGAACGCAGCAGCAGCGACGCGACGGCCGGGGCGCTGGTGAAGCTCACCGCGTCGATGCTGTGATCGGCGATCTGCTCGATGAGCCGGTCCATCGCGGTGGGATCGTCGGGCGGGGTCCACCGGTACACCGGGACCGCCACCACGTCGGCACCGGCGTCGCGCAGCACCTCGCACAGATCCGCACCGGGCTCCCACTCGGTCCGGGCGCCGTGCAGCTGCACCGCGATCCGCACCCCCTCCACGCCCTCCGCCAGGAGGTGCTCGAGCACCTCGGCGGAGGACTCGGACGCCGGGGACCACTCCTCCCGCAGGTCGGCCGCGCGGATCGCGCCGGTGACCTTCGGCCCGCGGGCGAGGATGCGGCTGCCGCCCAGGGCCTCGCCGAGTTGCTCGGCGAGGCCCCAGCCGTCCGCGGCCCCCATCCAGCCGCGGAAGCCGATCGCCGTGGTGGCCACGGTGATGTCCGGCGGGATGTCGAGGATGTCGCGCGTCACTCGCTCGAGCTCGGCGTCGTCCGCGAGCGGGATGATGCGGATGGCGGGTGCATGGACGATCTCCGCGCCGCGCCGGGTCAGCAGGGTGGCGAACTCGTCGGCGCGGCGCGCGGCGGTGATGCCGATCGTGAAGCCGTGCAGCGGCGCGGTGTCCTCGCTCACGAACGCTCGCCGTAACCGCGGTGCACGGGCACGAGACTGTGGATCTGGACGACTCCGGCCCACACCCGCACGTCGTACACGGGCAGGCGGACCGACGGGTCGTCGAGGCAGCGTCCGTCGTCCAGCGAGAAGACCTGCTTGAGCAGCGGGGACGCGACGGTCGGCTCCCCGCTGCGGTCGCCGACGATCCCGCGCGACAGCACCGCGGCCCGGCCGAACGGGTCGAAGTTGCCCACCGCCCGCAACGTGCCGTCGTCGAGCAGGAACAGCGCGGCCTGCTCCCCGCCGCGCAGCAGCACGGCGACGCCGCGACCGGGGATGAGGTGGCTGAGCGGGCAGGCCGACGTCCATTCCAGACGCCCGTCGTACACGGTGGCGCGCGACGCGCGTTCGGTGGTGTGCGTCTCGATGACGGTCATGAATGTCCTCCTTGGAACTACGGACGGAATTCTCCGGGGCCGGTGTTTCTCGGGGGTTAACCCGAGATTCCCTCGCGGTAAGAGGGCATTCCGACCAGTACCGGCACCTTCCGCTTGCCCGAGTCGTCGAACCGCACGGTCGGGTCGGCCACGTCGGGGGCGTTGACGAACGACACGAACCGGGACAGCTTCTCGGGATCCTCCAGGACGCCGGCCCACTCGTCCCGGTATCCGGCGACGTGCCTGGCCATCGCCGCCTCGAGCTCGCCGGCGATGCCGAGACTGTCCTCGCACACGACCGCCTTCAGGTGCTCGAGACCGCCGTCGAGGGCCTCGAGCCAGGGCGCGGTGCGCTGCAGCCGGTCGGCGGTGCGCACGTAGAACATCAGGAACCGGTCGATGTACTTCACGAGCGTCTCGTCGTCGAGACCGCCGGCGAGCAGCTGCGCATGCTTGGGCGACTGGCCGCCGTTACCGCACACGTACAGGTTCCAGCCGCTCTCGGTCGCGATCACCCCGACGTCCTTGCCGCGCGCCTCGGCGCACTCGCGTGCGCAGCCGGAGACACCGAACTTGAGCTTGTGCGGGGAGCGCAACCCGCGGTAGCGCAGCTCGAGGTCGACGGCCATGCCGACCGAGTCCTGCACGCCGTACCGGCACCAGGTCGATCCCACACAGCTCTTCACGGTGCGCAACGACTTGCCGTAGGCCTGGCCGGACTCCATGCCGGCGTCGACGAGTCGCTTCCAGATGAGCGGCAGCTGCTCGACCCGCGCGCCGAACAGGTCGATGCGCTGTCCTCCGGTCATCTTGACGTACAGCCCGAAGTCGCGGGCGACCTCGCCGATGACGATGAGCTGCTCGGGGGTGCACTCCCCGCCGGGCATCCGCGGCACCACCGAGTAGGTGCCGTTCTTCTGGATGTTGGCCAGGAAGTGGTCGTTGGTGTCCTGCAGCGCCGCCTGCTGCCGGCCCAGGATGTGATCCGAGTCGGTCGAGGCGAGGATCGAGGCGACGACGGGTTTGCAGATGTCGCAGCCGGTCCCCCGGCCGTACTTGGCGATCAGTGCCGAGAACGTGCGGGTGTCGGTGGCCTGCACGATCTGGAACAGCTCGGCCCGGGACTGATCGAAGTGCTCGCACAGCGCCTTCGACATGACCACGCCGGACGCCGCGAGGAGCTGCTTGACGGTGGGCAGGCACCCGCCGCACGTGGTGCCGGCGCCCGTGCACGCCTTGACCTGGGCGATGTCGCACGCGCCGTCGGCGATGGCGCCGCAGATCGCCCCCTTGGTGACCCCGTTGCACGAGCACACCTCGGCGTCGTCGGGCAGCGACCCGGCGCCCGGCTTCTCCCCCGCCGGCGAGATCAGCGCCGCAGGGTCGCCGGGCAGCTCCCGGCCGACGAGCGGCCGCAGCGACCCGTACGCGGAGGCGTCGCCGACGAGGATGCCGCCGAGCAGTGTCTTCGCGTCGTCCGAGACGACCAGCTTGGCGTAGGTGCCCTTGGCCGCGTCCGACAGCACGACCTCGAGGGCGCCCGGGGTGGCGGCGTGCGCGTCGCCGAAGCTCGCGACGTCGACCCCGAGCAGCTTGAGTTTGGTCGACAGGTCGGCCCCCGGGAACTCGGCGCCGCCGCCGAGGAGCCGGTCGGCCACGACCTCTGCCGTGCTGTAGCCGGGCGCGACGAGTCCGTAGCAGGTGCCGTCGACGGCGGCACATTCGCCGACGGCGTAGATCGCGTCGTCGGTCGTGCTGCGGCAGCCGAGGTCGGTGCGGACGCCGCCGCGGGGGCCCAGCTCGAGCCCCGCGTCGCGGGCCAGCTCGTCGCGGGGGCGCACCCCGGCCGAGAACACGAGCAGCGCGGCGTCGATCACCGATCCGTCGGACAGTTCCACCCGCAACCCGTCGGGACCGTCGGTGATCCCGGCGGTGCCGACGCCCGTGTGCACCGTCAGGCCGAGGTCGGTGACGAGGCGGGCGAGGAGCGCGCCGCCGCCCTCGTCGACCTGCAGTGGCATGAGCCGCGGCGCGAACTCGACGACGTGCGGTGTCAGGCCGAGCATCCGCAGCGCGTTGGCCGCCTCCAGCCCGAGGAGTCCACCACCGACGACGACGCCGACCGCACCCGGCGCGGCCTGCTGCGCGCCGGCCCGGATGCCGTCGAGGTCGTCGAGAGTGCGGTAGACGAAGCACCCGGCCAGATCCTTGCCGGGAATCGGCGGGACGAAGGGGTACGAGCCGGTGGCCAGGACGAGCGCGTCGTACCCGATCACCTCGCCGGCGTCGGTGGTGACGGTGCGCCCGGCCCGGTCGATCGCCGCGGCCCGGGTGCCGATCCTCAGGTCGACCAGGTCGTCACCCTCGTACTCGTTGCCGGCGAGGGCGAGTTCTCTCGAATCCCAGGAACCGACGTACGAGGACAGTCCCACGCGGTCGTAGGCGGGCAGCGGCTCCTCGCACAGGATCGTCACCGACCAGAGGTCGTTCTCGTCACGGGTGCGCAGCGCCTCGACGAATCGGTGGCCCACCATGCCGTGCCCGACGACGACGACAGACTTGTGGCTCATACCGTTTCCTTCTTCCTTGGTGTGCGGGTGGGGCCGGGGCGCCCTCAGGCGCGGACGGCCACGGTGGTGACGTCGCGCTCGGCGGGCGTCTGCCCGGTGGGGGCGCTGGGGCGGCGCAGGAACACGGCCCAGGTGACGACGATGCAGACCAGGTAGAAGGCGAGGAACACCCAGAACGCCATGGTCGCCGACTTGGCTTCGCTGCTGTAGGAGGCGCGCAGCACCAGGTTGATCCCGACGCCGCCGAGACCGCCGATGGCGCCGGCGAAACCGATCAGGGCGCCGGACATGCTGCGCGCCCAGGCGGCCTTCCCGGCCCTGTCGAGCGAGTCGAGGCTCTGCGCCTTGGCTTCGAAGACGGACGGGATCATCTTGTAGACGGAGCCGTTGCCGATACCCGAGAGCAGGAACAGGGCGATGAACCCGAGGACGAAGGTCACCATGATTCCGCCGGTGGCGGCGCCGGCGGTGGCGTCGTCGAGGGTGCCGGCGGTGACGAGCAGTCCGGCCGCGAGGGCCATTGCCGCGAACGTGTACAGCGTGATCCGGCCGCCCCCGATGCGGTCGGCCAGCTTGCCGCCGAGCGGCCGGGCGATCGATCCGAGCAGCGGACCGACGAACGCGATCTGTGCGGCGTGCAGGGCCGCCTCGGCGGCGGTCGCGCCCCCGGCGAGGAAGTTGATCTGCAGTACCTGGCCGAACGCGAAGCTGAAACCGATGAAGGAGCCGAAGGTGCCGATGTAGAGGAAGCTCAGGATCCACGAGTCGCGGTAGCGCAGGGATTCCCCCATCGCTCGCAGGTCGGCGCGCTGATCACCGAGGTTGTCCATGAACAGGGCCGCGCCGAGCGCGGCGAAGGCACACAGCACCAGGTAGACGGCACACACGATCCACGGTTCGGTGTTGCCGACGGTGGCGATGACGAGCAGGCCGACGAGCTGCACCACCGGCACGCCGATGTTGCCGCCGCCCGCGTTCAGGCCCAGCGCCCAACCCTTGAGCCGTTGCGGGTAGAAGGCGTTGATGTTGGTCATCGACGACGCGAAGTTGCCGCCGCCGAGGCCGGCGATCGCGGCCACCACCAGGAAGGTGGTGTAGGAGAAGCCGGGGTTGAGCATGAGGTACAGGGTCGCGACGGTGGGGATCAGCAGCACCAGTGCGCTGAACACGGTCCAGTTGCGACCGCCGAACCGGGCTGTGGCGACCGTGTAGGGGATGCGCAGCAGCGAACCGACCAGGGTAGGCACGGCGACGAGGAAGAACTTGCCGGCGGCATCGATGCCGTAGACGTCGGTCGGCATGAACAGCACCATCACGGACCAGATGGACCAGACGGAGAAGCCGACGTGCTCGGCCAGGACGGACCAGATCAGGTTCCGCTTCGCGATCTCCTTGCCGCCGGCGTCCCATGCCGCCGTGTCCTCGGCGTCCCAGTGTTCGATGCGGTGCTTGCGGGCGAACTTCGCACGCAGGCCTTCGGTCGGTGATATTCCGGTCGTTGCGGCCACCCCATGCCCCTTCCTCGGGTCGGTATCGATGGACCCAAGGTAGGAAACGGGTGTTGCCGCGGTGCTGCCCTCGGTGACTGCCGCGTCAAGAGATGCTCACCTGCGGCAGGAGGTCTCCGTGAGGTCGTCGCCGCGGGGGTGCGCGGGGTGCGGATCGGCGCCGGAGCCGCCCCAGGTGTCCTCGACGTACCGCGGCCGGCAGGCCACCCGGCCGGCGATCAGGACCACGAACGCGGCGCCGCCGAGGAACACGAACGGTGCCGTCCAGCCACCGGTGATCTCGCGCAGCACCCCGACCAGGACCGGTCCGGCGCAGGCGACGGTGTACCCGAGGCCCTGGGTGAACCCGGACAGCGCCGCCGACGCCGCATGGGTGCGGGTGCGCAGGTTGATCAGGGTCAGTGCCATGGGGAAGGTGGTCGGCCCGACGCCGATCGCCAGCACCCACAGGGCGGTGGCCGTCAGCGGTGCGAGCAGCAGGCCGGTGAACCCCACGGCGTAGCTCGCCACGCACACGAGGACGAGCGGGAAGGGATCCCGCATGCGGGCGCACGCGGCGGGGGCGACGAACGAGGCCGCCAGGCCGACGAAGGAGAACAGCGCGGTCATCGCGCCCCCGAGTGCCTCGCTGCCCCCGGCGTCGAGCAGTACGGCGGGAATCCAGGTGAACATCGAGTAGGTGATCAGGGAGGTCATGCCGAACATGCCGGCCATGCCCCATGCGACGGGCGAGCGCCACACCCGGCCGGGTGCAGGGGCGGAAGGGGGCGCGTCGCGGGTGCCCGGCTTCGCACCCCGGGCCCGGTGGAGTACGCCGATCCACGGAATCGCCGCGGCGAACGCCCACGCCGCCCACAGACCGATCGACCAGCGCCACCCCGCGGCTTCCGCGACGGGGACCGCGGCCAGGGCGGGCAACACGGTGCCGATCTGGACGCCGACGATGTAGACGGTGCTCACGACGGCGAGCCGGTCGGAGAAGTACCGCTTGACCAGCGGCGGGATCACCACGTTGCCGACGCCCATTCCGGCGAGGGCGAGCGCCGAGAACGCGAGCAGTGTCCACGTCTCGTGAGTCAGCGCGCGGGCCGCCATGCCGACTCCGGCGGCCAGCATCGCGATCAGGGCCGTGGTCTCGAGCCCCGCTCGCCGTGCGATGACCGGGGTGAGGAGACCGAACGCCGCGAACATCGCGGTCGGCACCATCCCGAAGACACCCACCACGGCAGGCGCGAAGCCGAGTTCGGCGCGGATCTGTTCGGCGAGGGGACTGAACGAAGTCACGGCGAGGCGCAGCGTGAGGGCGGACATCACGATCGCGACGAAGACGAGGAGACGTCCCCGCAGCAGGGACGTGGATCCGGCATCGGTGACAACCACGGAGCGAATCATAGGATGACCCGATGTATATCGTCGAAGGTGTTTTCCGGATGCAGGAAGGAGCCCCATGCGCACCGTGCGACGCACCGGTCTCGTCGCCCAGGTCACCGAGCAGTTACGCGGCCACATCCGCACCGGCGCCTGGGCAGTGGGCACCCGCATCCCGACCGAACCCATCCTGGCCGAGCTGACCGGCACGGGCCGCAACACCGTGCGCGAGGCCGTCCAGGCACTCGTGCATTCGGGGCTGCTCGAGCGACGGCAGGGATCGGGCACCTACGTCGTCGCCACCTCGGAGGTGGGCAGCGCACTCGGCACCTACTTCGCCGACGCCCACGAACAGGACGTGCTCGAACTGCGGCAGGCGCTCGACGTCACCGCCGCGGCGCTCGCCGCGCAGCGCCGCACCCGGGCGGACGCAGAACACCTGACCGAACTGTTCGACGCGCGGATGCGCGCGTGGGCGGACCCGCGTTCGGCCGCCGCCCTCGCCGCCGACGTCGCCCTGCACCGCGCGATCGTCGCGGCCAGCCACAACGCCGTGTACCTCGAGTTCTACGACTCGCTGATACCCGTCATCGAGGAGACGATCCGCCGTCGCGTCGAAGAGACCGGCGCAGGCTTCCACGACGAGCACCGCGAACTGGTGCTCGCCGTCGTCGCAGGAGACCCGGGTCGCGCCGCGGCCGCCGCCCTCGCGATGTTCGGGGAGCTGCGCGGCAGTGACGCCTAGAGGAGGCGAGACCTAGAGGAGCAGACGCACCAGATCCGAGGTGTGTGCCAGCCCCGGGAACGCCTCCTCCGTCGAGCGCGGATGCAGGGCGTGCACGGCGAGCCGGAACATCACCGCGCGCAGCAGCATCTGCGGCCACTCCGGCAGGTCCTCCCAGCGGCCGATGAGCTCGTCGTCGGCGCCGCCCCACGACAGCGCATCGACGACGGCGACGCCGGCCGCCCACGACGCGGGTCGCCAGTAGGGGGTGATGTCGGTCAGGCCGGGTGCGGCGCTGCCGGCGAAGAGCACGGTGCCGAACAGGTCGCCGTGCACGAGCTGATCGGGCAGGTGGACCGGCTTGCGCAACGTCGCGAGCTGGTTGATCAGATCGATGCTCTTGCGTCCGTCGGGCGTGACGGTGTCGGGGGCGCCGGCGGCGCGGGCGGTGCGCAGCGGTACCGCCTCCCAGGCCGCGCGGTCGGCGGCGACGAACACGTCGACGTCCTCCCACGGCGCCACGGGCGGCTGCATGAGGAAGCGCGGTCGCTCGAGTTGGGCGGTGGCGGCGTGCAGCCGGAGCGACAGCGCCACCACCTCGTCGTGCCGTGGTTCGGAGGTGCCCACGATGTACGTGTCGGCGCGCCAGCCGGAGACGACGTAGCGGCCGTCGGTGGAGCGAACCGGCCGCGCCAGTCGGACCCCGTCGACGTCGAGGTTCTCGCGCACCTTCGCCGACCACGCTGCCCGGGCGTGGTCGGCGACCGGCGAGAGCACGACGTCGCCGCAGCGCCAGCCACCGTCCCAGTCCGCCCCGAGCGGGACCGGTTCGACGTCGCGTAGGCCGAAGGTCGAGCGCACGTGCTGCGGGGGTTCGAGGGGACTCACGGGGCACACCGTACAGTCGGCGCCGCCGCCTTCAGGGAAGGCACTCCGTTACCCGGGGACAGCATTCCCGCATCGTTATCTCACCGTGTTCCCTCAGTACACGGGCAGTGACGGGTCCACCTGCTGAGCCCACGCGAGCACGCCGCCCTGCAGGTGCGTGGCGTCCGAGAACCCGGCCTTCTTCAGCACGGCGAGCGCTTCGGCCGAGCGGATCCCGGTCTTGCAGTGCAGCACGATCGGCTTGTGCTGCGACAGCTCCGCCAGCGCCTCTCCGGAGAGGATGCGGTCCTTCGGGATCAGCCGCGCCCCGTCGATGTGGACGATGTCCCACTCGACCGGCTCGCGCACGTCGATCAGTTCGATCTCCCGGTCCGACTCGAGCAGCCGGTGCAGTTCGGTCGGGGTGATCGTCGACTCGGCCACGGCCTCGGCGGCGTCGTCCGGCACGACACCGCAGAAGGACTCGTAGTCGACCAACTCCGTCACCGGCACCCGGCCCGGATCACGGCGCAACGTCACCGTCCGGTAACTCATCGCGAGAGCGTCGTAGATCATCAGCCGTCCGAGCAGCGACTCGCCGATGCCGGTGATCAGCTTGATCGCCTCGGTGGCCATGATCGACCCGACGGACGCACAGAGCACCCCGAGGACACCGCCCTCCGCACAGGACGGGACCATGCCCGGCGGAGGCGCCTCCGGGTACAGGTCCCGGTAGTTCAGTCCCCGCCCGCCCGGCGCGGCCTCCCAGAACACCGACACCTGTCCCTCGAACCGGAAGATCGACCCCCATACGTACGGCTTGCCGGCGAGGATCGCCGCATCGTTGACGAGGTAGCGGGTCGCGAAGTTGTCGGTGCCGTCGAGAATCACGTCGTACTGCTCGAACAGCTCGACGGCGTTGCTGCGGTCGAGCCGGACCGGGTGCAGGCGCACCGCCACGTTCTCGTTGATCCCCCGGATCGTGTCGCGGGCGCTCTCCCCCTTGGGCCGGCCCACGTCGGCGACCCCGTGGATCACCTGCCGCTGCAGGTTGGACGATTCGACGTCGTCGAACTCGACGATGCCGAGGGTGCCGACCCCGGCCGCGGCGAGGTAGAGCAGCACCGGGGAACCGAGGCCGCCGGCACCGATGCACAGCACCCGCGCGTTCTTCAGCCGTCGCTGCCCCGTCACCCCCACCCCGGGGATGATCAGGTGCCGGCTGTAACGGGCCACCTCCTCGCGGGTCAGGTCCGCGGCGGGTTCCACCAGAGGTGGCAGTGCACCGGATTCCACCAGGGATGGCAGTGACGTCACGACAGCTCCTCGGCCGGTTCGATCGGGCGGTTCCCCGATTGTCCCATCCTCATGCTCGCGGATACGGCCACGGATTGAACCTGCACGTCAGCCCGTCGCGGGGGACGACGCCCTCGGGGTCGAGCCCGGCGATGTCGTCGTTGGCCGTGCCGAACGACTGCTGCATCATGATCGGCGCCAAGCCTCCGTCGCTCCCGCACCCTTCGTGGGCGGCGAAGCCGATGGCGTGCCCGATCTCGTGGTTGATCAGGTACTGGCGGTAGGAGCCGATGTCCCCCTGAAACGCGACGGCGCCCCGCACCCAGCGGGGCTCGTTGAGCAGGACCCGGCCCACGCCGGGGTTGAAGCACGAGACCTCGAGTTCGATGTCGTACCCGCAGCCCTGCCGGATCGTCATCTGGGAGGTCAGCGACACCCGGAAGTCGGGCTCACCCTGATCGACGCGCCGGAATGCGAACGCCGGGTCCTGGATCCAGCTCTTCGGGTTGGCCAGGGTCTCGTCGACCATCCGCGCGAATGCGGCGTCGCCGCCGTAGCCGGTGGTGTCGACGCCGTCCTCGATCTCCACTGTGTAGGTGTAGACGCGGCCGGTGCCGACCTGATCGCCGGTCCCCGGCACGACCCGCCAGGTGCCGGTTCCGGCCGCCGTGAACGGCCCACCCTCCGGGAGCGCACCGGACGGCAGATCGGCGGGGAACGTGCCGTCGGCGACCGGCGCGGGCACACCCACCACGCCGCCGGATTCGGCTACCGCGTCCCCGGCCGCCGCGGGCTCGGGTCGATCGCCACCGGCGCGCAGGGCGTCCACCCCGACGATCACCGTGAGGATCGCGAGGACGGGAACGGCGTAGGCCCGCCATCCGTAGGTCGCGACGAAGCGCCCGAGCCGGCTCTGCCGGCGCACCCCGCGATCCGGGCGCGGCGGACGCGGGCGGGTGCTCTCCCCCGAAACGGGATCCCACTGGGCTCGCAGGGGCTGGTGGGAAGGGGCGCGGGTGCGGCGCCACTCGGACGGCCGGTCCTCGGGTGTCCGGTGCGGACTGCGCACCGGGCGGCGCGGTGTGTCCGCCACGTCGGCTCCTGCTCGCTCGGTCACGGCTGCCAGAATCTCACACGGTCGTCGCCGGACGTGCCGGGTCGCGAAGCGCGGCTCGCGACCGCCCCCGCGCCGCTGTGGCGCCGCGCACAGTAGCCCCTCGGCTGGGATACTCGTGGGTAGGGGTGCGCCGCACCTCGAGGGCCCCCGGCCTGTAACGTGCAGAGACGATTGCACGTCGTAGTGGTAGGTATCACTTCGACGAATATCTCGGATTGGGAGCGACATGACCGAACTCGCAGCCCGGACATCGTCCGGCCGCGCCACCAGCTCGGGCAACGGCACCGGCACTCGACGCGGCGCCCGGATGCCGCGGGACGAGCGCCGGGTCCAGCTCCTCGCTGCAGCCAGCGAAGTCTTCGTCACCCGCGGGTACCACGCGGCCGGCATGGACGAGATCGCCGAGTGCGCCGGGGTCAGCAAGCCGGTGCTGTACCAGCACTTCCCCGGCAAGCTCGAACTGTACTGCGCGGTACTGCAGAGCTATGTCGACAGCCTGATCTCCGGTGTCCGCCAGGCCCTGCGGTCGACCACCGACAACAGGCAGCGCGTCCGCGCTGCGGTGCAGGCGTTCTTCGACTTCGTCGACAACGACTCGCAGGGTTTCCGGCTCGTGTTCGAGTCGGATCTGATGGGCGAGCCGCAGGTGGCGAACCGCGTGGAGCAGGCCACCGAGGCGTGCGTCGACGCGGTGTTCGACCTGGTGAGCCACGACTCCGGGCTCGACCCGTACCGGGCGCGCATCCTGGCGGTCGGCCTCGTCGGCACCAGCCAGTTCACGGCCCGCTACTGGCTCGAGGCCGCCCGGCCGATCCCGAAGGAAGACGCCGTCGACACCACGGTCGCGCTCGCCTGGGGTGGTCTGTCGCACGTGCCGCTGCAGCCGGAGCTGCGCCGGCGATGAGCGACGGCGCCGACCGAGGGTCGCGCCCGCAACGACGGAAGGGCCGGGGCAGTCGCCCCGGCCCTTCCGTCGTGATGCCGTCGTTCTAGCTCGCCGCGAACCCGACCTTGCGGATGTCGGCGGGGCCGATCTCGACGTAGGTGACCCGCGATGCCTGCACGATGAGCTTGCGGCCCTTCTCGTCGACGAGCGTCAGGACGCCGTCCTTGTCGCCGGCCAGGGCTTGCGTCACGAGCGACTCGACCTCGTCGGGCGTCTGCTCGCTGACCACGGTGAGCTCGCGGGGACTGTCCGCAACACCGATCTTGACCTCCACGGTCGACCTCCGAACTCTCAGGGCTCTACAGCTGTCCCCGCCCAGATTAGTGCAGTCCCAGCACTGCCATCCGGTCGGCGTGCTCGAGCTGCATCCGGTCGAACAACGCCGCGATGTCGGCGAGATCACCGGTAGCGGCGATCACCAGATCGGTGAGATCCTCCCGCTGGGCCATCACGTACTGGGCCTGGGTGATGGCCTCGCCCAGCAGCCGCCGCCCCCACAGCATCAGCCGGTCCTTGTCGGCGGCGCTGTGCCGCACCGCCTCGCGGACCTCGTGCACCACGAATTCCGAGTGCCCGGTCTCGGCGAGCACCTCTCGTACGACCTCGGCCACCTCGGGGGCGAGGGTACCGGCGATCTCGCGGTAGAAGTCGGCGGCGATGCCGTCGCCGACATATGCCTTGACCAGCGACTCGTGCCAGTTCGACGGGTTCGTGGACGCGTGGTAGGCGTCGAGGGCACGCCGGTAGGGCTCCATCGCCGCGTAGATTTCGACACCGCGCGCGGTCAGGGCGGCGTGCAGCGTCTCGAAGTGGCTCATCTCCGCCGCCGCCATGCTTGCGAACGCCACCCGCCCCTGCAGGCTCGGCGACATCCGCGCATCGTCGGCAAGGCGATAGAAGGCCGAGATCTCACCGTAGGCGAGCACCGCGAACAGCTCGGCGACGCCGGGATGGTCGTCCGGCACGCGCACCGGGGCGGCGGATGGACGGGACGGTGACGGTGACGTTTCGGCTCCCATGACGACACAGCGTAGTACCCGGCCGGCGACCGCGCGGCTCACGGCACTCGCACCCGGTACAATGGTTCCGGAAGGCCGCGCCTCGAGGCGCCGACCACCGGCCCCGCGGACTTCACCGATGATGTGCGCGCACCCGATCGCAGATCGCTGCCGCGCCTCGCAGAGCCCTACCGGCCGCTGAGGCGCAGGCCCGGTCGCCTCTCCACTCGTGCGTGCGTGCCGAGACCAGGAAGGCCAGACCCCTGAGCAAGATCACTGTCGACCACGAAGACGACGCCACCGAAACCACGGTGTCGGCCCAACTCGACGCCACCCACAGCCCGCCCACGTTCGCCGAACTGGGCGTGCGGGACGAGATCGTCCGCGCTCTCGCCGAGATCGGCATCGAGCGCACCTTCGCCATCCAGGAGCTGACGCTCCCCCTCGCCCTCGCCGGCGACGACCTGATCGGACAGGCACGCACCGGCATGGGCAAGACCTTCGGGTTCGGTGTCCCGCTGCTGCACCGCCTCACCACCGCCGAGTCCGGCACCACCGCCCTCGACGGCACGCCCCGCGCGCTGGTGATCGTGCCGACGCGCGAGCTGTGCCTGCAGGTCACCCAGGACCTCGAGAACGCCGCCAAGTACCTCCCCGGCTCCACCGGGGCCCTGAAGATCCTGTCCGTCTACGGCGGACGTCCGTACGAAACGCAGGTCGACGTGCTGAAGAAGGGCGTCGACGTCGTCGTCGGCACCCCGGGCCGGCTGCTCGACCTCGCCAACCAGGGTCACCTGATCCTCGGCAAGATCGGCGTGCTGGTGATGGACGAGGCGGACGAGATGCTCGACCTCGGCTTCCTCCCCGACATCGAGCGCATCCTCGGCATGGTGCCCGACCGTCGCCAGACGATGCTGTTCTCGGCCACGATGCCCGGGCCGATCATCACGCTCGCCCGCACGTTCCTCACCCGCCCGACACACATCCGCGCCGAGGAACCGGAGTCCTCCGCGGTGCACGAGCGCACCAACCAGCTCGTCTACCGCGCGCACGCGCTCGACAAGGCGGAACTGGTGGCGCGCGTGCTGCAGGCCGAGGGTCGTGGCGCCACCATGATCTTCACCCGTACCAAGCGCACCGCGCAGAAGGTCGCCGACGAGCTCGCCGAGCGCGGCTTCGCCGTCGGGGCCGTGCACGGTGACCTGGGGCAGATCGCTCGTGAGAAGGCGCTGGACAAGTTCCGCAAGGGCAAGATCGACGTGCTGGTCGCCACGGACGTGGCCGCGCGCGGCATCGACATCGACGACGTCACCCATGTCGTGAACTACCAGTGCCCCGAGGACGAGAAGACCTACGTCTACCGCATCGGCCGCACCGGCCGGGCGGGGCGCACCGGTATCGCCGTCACCCTCGTCGACTGGGACGACATTCCGCGCTGGCAGCTCATCGACAAGGCCCTCGATCTGGGCATGCCCGATCCGGTCGAGACCTACTCGAGCTCGCCGCACCTGTTCGAGGAGCTGGGCATCCCCGACGGCACGACCGGAACCGTCCGCAAGACGCCGACCGAGCGGCCCGCCCGCGAGGAGGGCTCCGAGGATGCGGCACGACCCAAGCGCACCCGGGTCCGCCGGCGCACGCGCGGCGGCCGGCCGGAGACCGGCGGCGGCGAGCACTCCGGCACCGGTCCCGAGACGGCGGGCGCGAGTTCCGCCTCGGGGCAGAGCGAGGAGTCCGGGAAAAAAAAAAAAAAAAAAAAAAAAAAAATTCGGCGGCGCCGCGGCGGTTCCGCCGCGACCGGCGACACCGTCGCGAACAGCGAAACGGTCACGGCTTCGGCTGCCCAGTAGCCGCTCGCGATGATCGCACCGGAGCGCAGAACCCGGGCGGATCTGATCGCAGCACTCGTGCTCGCCGTCGCGGTCGTCGCGGCGGCGAGCGTCGTCTGGTTGCGCTCGGATGCGCGTGGCACCGTGTCCGTCACGACCGACGCGGCACCGGAGCCGCCACCGTCCGCGACCGTCGTGCCGTCGACCCTGACGGAGGCGTGGCGCGCCCCCAGCGGCGCGACGTCCCGTCCGATCGCGGTCGGCGCCGTCGTGGTCACCGGGGACGGCGGCACCGTCACCGGCCGCGCCCTCGACTCGGGCGCCGAACTGTGGCGCTACGACCGCGACATACCGCTGTGCGGCGTGGTCGAGGACTGGCGCACCGCCGTCGCGGTCTACCGCGACCGGCGGGGATGCAGCCAGGTCACCCAGCTCGTTCCCGACTCGGGAATGCGCGGCGCGCAACGTTCGAGCGACGCCGACGACGCGGTGACCCTCACCGCTGCCGACACCCACGTGATCTCCCGGGGCGACACTCGTCTCGAACTGTGGCGGTCCGATCTCGTGCGGACACTCGAGTACGGACGCGTGGACGCGCCCGTCGTGCCGGGGGCCCAGCCCCGCAGCGGATGCACGCTGAACTCGGCCGCGGCGAGCAACAGCCGGCTTGCGGTGGTCGAACGCTGCCCCG
>SWCF01001295.1_pt1 | contig 18424 bp, 14 predicted proteins | sample 4690081 | NCBI WGS metagenome assembly SWCF01 (sample SAMN10267280, study PRJNA491770) | bioreactor metagenome | isolation source: DHS bioreactor inoculated with | place: Japan: off Shimokita Peninsula
AGCTCACCCGAAATGTCCGCCCCGTCCGCGTCCGCGCGGGGCACCCAGAACGCCCAGACCGTTTCCCCCTTCTTCGGGTCCGGGACACCGACCGCGGCGGCCTCCGACACGGCCGGGTGCGCGGTCAGGACCGCCTCGACCTCCGCCGGGGCCAGGCGCTTGCCGGCCACGTTCATGACGTCGTCGGACCGACCCCGGATGTACCACTGCCCGTCACTGTCGACAAGCGCATAGTCCCCGTGCCGCCACATACCGGGGAAGGTCGACCAGTACGCTTCGAGGTAGCGCTCCTCGTCCTTCCACACCCCGCGGGTCATCGACGGCCACGGCTGCCGGCACACGAGCTCACCCTGTTCACCGCGCAACGGACGCCCGGCGTCGTCGACGACGTCCACATCCATCCCCAGCGACGGACCGCCCAACGAGCAACTGCGGATCGGCTCCACCGGATACGGCGCGAGAAACGATCCCCCGACCTCGGTACCGCCGGAGAAGTTGATGATCGGGACACGGCCACCGAACACCTCCCGTGCGAGCCACTCGTACGAGTCCGGGTTCCACGGCTCGCCCGTCGACCCGATCGTGTGCACCGAGGACAGGTCGTACCGCGCGGCGATCTCGCTTCCCTGCCCGCGCAGCGTCCGGATGAGGGTCGGAGAAACACCGAGCATCGTCACCCGATGCCGTTCGGTCAGCTGCCACAGCCGGTCCCGGTCCGGTACGTCCGGTGAACCCTCGTACAGCAGCAACGTCCCACCGTTGGCATGCGTGCCGACGATCGACAACGGACCCATGATCCAGCCCATGTCGGTGATCCAGCAGAACACCCCGCCCGGCTTCAGATCGAACGAGTACGCCACTTCGCTCGCCGTCTTCACCAGGAACCCGGCGTGAGTGTGGACCGCCCCCTTGGGCTTACCTGTCGTGCCGGACGTATAAGCCAACGCGAACGGCTCGGAAGCGTCCATCGCCTCGATTGGGACCACGCCACCGCTCGCGAGCAACCCGGCCCACGAAATCTCGTGCTCACCCGACACCGTTCCGGCACCGAGGTTGTCGACCACGACCACCGACTCCACCGTGGGGCAGGTCTTCAGGGCCTCGGCGAGGGCCGGCTTCATCGCGACCGACTTGCCCCGGCGGACGGTGCCGTCCGCGACGACCACCACTTTCGCATCCGCATCCTGAATACGGGACGCGATCGCACTGGGAGCAAACCCCGAGAACAGCGGCACCAGAACCGCACCGAGCCGGGCGACCGCGTACACCGACACGACCGCCTCGGGAACCATGGGCAGGAACAAGGCGACGGCGTCGCCTCGACTCACCCCCAGCTCCCGCAGTCCGGCGGCCGCACGCTCCACCTCCGCCCCCAGTTCGCGATACGTCAAGGTGCGGACAGTTCCGTCTTCAGCCTCGTGCACGACGGCGAGCCGGTCGGCCGCCACCGGATCGGTGATCCAGCGCTGCAGGCAGGCGTCGACGACGTTCGTCCTTCCGCCGACGAACCAGTCGGGGTGCTCGATGCCGCGTGCGGTGTCGAGCACGTCGCGATACGGCACCTGGAACGGCAATTCCAGATCACGGACCACCGCATCCCAGTACCACCGCACGTCGGCGACGGAACGGGCACGCAACTCGTCCAGGCCGCCGAGGCCGTGGGCGCGGGCGAGCCGGGTGACGTTGGCGTTGTCGACGTAGTCGGCGGTGGGGACCCACATGTAGTCGGACATGGTCAGCTCCTCGGCATCTCGAGCATGCGCTCGGCGACGATGTTGCGCTGGATGAAGGTCGAACCACCCGCAATGGCGGTGCCGCGCGCCTGATACGCCAGCCGAAGCCAGCGTGACGTTCGCTGCTGCTCGTCCTCCAGTGCGAACTGGCCGCCGGCGGGCTCGAGGGACAGCCGGAAATCCGCCAGTTCTTCGACGAGCGGGCAGAAGAACAACTTGCCGATCGATGTCACCGGGCCGGGTGGGCCGTCGTTCGCCGCCGCAGTGATCACGCGCTGGCCGATGAGATAGTGCACGAGCGCGCGTCCGTAGAGGTCCGCGACTTTCTGCCGGATCACCGGATCCGCGCCGAGCGGGCGGCCCGACTCGTCGGTCATCTCTGCGATGTCATCGACGATGTCGTCGACGGCGCGTTTGGTGTTGACCCGGCCGGTGGCGATCGCCACTCGCTCGTAGGCGAGCGTGCCCATGGCCACCTTCCACCCGCCGTCGACGTCGCCGACGACGAGGTCGTCGGGGAGGAACACGTCGTCGAGGAAGACCTCGTTGAATTCGGCCTCACCGAGCATGTGGGCGAGCGGGCGAACCGTGATTCCCTCGCTGTCCATGGGAACCAGGAAGAAGGTGATGCCCTTGTGGCGTGGTCCCCCACCCGTGCGCGCGAGCAGGATGGCATGAGCTGCGATGTGCGCTCGGCTGGTCCAGATCTTCTGCCCGTTGATCTTCCATCCGCCGTCGACCTTCGTGGCCTTGGTGCGCAGTGACGCGAGGTCGGACCCGGCCTCCGGTTCGGAGAACAACTGGCACCAGATTTCTTCACCGGTGAGGATCGGGCGGAGGAACCGTTCCTTCTGAGCTGGGGTGCCGAAGTCGATGATGGTGGGTCCGGCGAAGTCCTCACCGATCGTGTTGAGTCGCTCCGGCGCACCCACGCGATCCATTTCCTCGGTGAAGATCGCTTTGCGGATGGGGTCGGCGGCCTGGCCGCCGTACTCCTTCGGCCACGACATTCCTCCGTAGCCGGCATCGAAGAGCAACCGCTGCCATTGCCGCCAGAACGGGACCTTGTCGACCAGATCCACCGGTTCCGGCCAGGGCAGTGTCGCGACTGCCTTTTCGGCCCATTCTCGGACTTCTGCGCGGAACCGGGCTTCGTCCGGGGAATCAGCGAGCTCCATAGAACCCCTCCTCACGTATTTAGGCCAAATGATACTATAGGTCAGGCCAAAAGAGGAGGGCCCTGATGACAGAACCGCTCCACTCCGGCGAGGTGGACCGAGCCGAGTACGACGTCGAGCGCGGCAAGATCCGCGAGTTCGCCCGCGCGACATTCACCACCGATCCCGTCCACACGGACCGGAATGCCGCCCAGGCAGCCGGATTCACCGAGGTGCCCGCGACCCTCACCCACACGGTCGTCGCCGGGCATCAGCGCGAGCAGCGCAAGTTTGTCGAGATGCTCGGCCTGGCGCTCGAGCGAGTGGTTGTCGGCTCGGTGAAATGGACATATCTGCGACCACTGAGTGCCGGCGACCATGTCGTCGGCACCCGGCGCATCGTCGACGACGTGCAGCGCGAGGGTAAGCGCGGCGGATCGATGCGCGTCGTGACGCTGGAGACCGAGTACGTCGATGCCGACGGTGATCCGGTGGTGCGACTGGAGGAAGTGCTGATCGAGCGAGGAGAACAACGATGAGAGCACCCGTGAAGGCCCCCATCGGCACGGTCACCGACATGCGCGTGGTCGGCCCGATCACTCAGACGGACATCGTGCGATTCGCCGGCGCCGGAGGCGACTTCAATCCTTTGCACCACGATCCGGAGTTCGTTGCGACGTCGGGGTTTCCGGGCGTCATCGCGATGGGCCAGATGCAGGCCGGGATACTGGCCGGCTGGCTCTCCGACACATTCGGTGTCGAGCACGTGCGTTCCTTCGGCGTTCGATTCGTCGCCCCGGTCTTTCTGGGCGACACCCTGACCGTCGGTGGGACGATCACAGCGATCACCGAGATCGACGGGGAGGCGCGGGCCGAGCTCGACCTGGTCGTCTCCGGAGCGAAGGGGCCGGTCGTCACCGGTTCGGCGACGGTTGTCGTCGCCGAAGTCTGACAGCTCGCTGACCCGGATTCCGAGGCCGCGTATTCGGCGATCACTCGGCGAGCACGAATCAACCCCCTGTCCTCCCGGGATGCCGAACATTCTCAGAAGGCGGGTACGGACGAGTCGACGCGAGAGCGGGATGAGCGCGGCGACGTGCCCTGCCGCGTCGTGACGGCCGGGGTGGGTCTCGTGGTCGGGAACGCAGTGGCGGTGTGTGCCCGCTTATCGCCCGTCGCACGAGCCGTCCCGCACGGCCGCCGTCGGCGCACCCGAGACTCGATGCCCGAGAACCGGTCCCGCAGCGTGCCCCATCCTCGGTGTGCGCCGTCCCGGTCCCGGATCCTGCAGGAGTGGACATCACCGCCGACAGCAGCCTGTTCGTGCCAGGGTGAGGTGTCGTGTACGGCGGTCGGTCCGGTCCCGGTGTCGTAGGCGCGGCTGTCACCGGGCACGGTGTCCGCGCCCGGCACCGACTGTGAGTCGCGGATCGTCGCCGTCAGAGGGGGCGCACGGCCGTCGGTGGCCCGGATCCACCCTTCCAGGACGTCGTGGATCCGCAGCCCCGCCCCGGCCCGCACGCAGCAAGCGACGATCGCGTACACCGTCGTCGCCGGCGGGCAATTCCACCTGCAGCCACCGCCACGCGATCACACCCGCACCACGTAGCGATTATAGCGAGTACCGAACGAAGACAGCGCGTCTCGGTCCCGTTCGCCCATGCCCGGCGGGGCATCGGCGGCGCGCAACGCCACCGGGTAACGGTGACGGCGGGTACACCGCACCCGGGCGCCGCGGCGGGATCAGGCAGGACGGGCACGACGCGATGAGCGCAGGTGAACTCCCGGTCGGGTCGTGACGTACGCACTCTTCGGCCTACCAGGAGTTCACCTGCTTCTCACGCTTCACGTGCACCGGGCACCGACTGCCCGGGCTTTCAAGATGCACTCTCGTCACCGAGTGCGGATTTCGACGACATCTCCGCCTCGGCTCACCCGAACGGCACCTCGACACGTGGACGAGACCGGATCATCCCAGGTCGGCGCGTGCCCGTTCCGGAGAGCCGGCAGCCAACTCTGCCGCGATGCGCTTGCGGAGGAGGTGTTTCTGAATCTTCCCGGTTGCGGTCATGGGCAACTCGGGGACCACCTCGACGCGTTCAGGTGTCTTCTGGATCGCAACTCCCCGCTCCAGCAGATAGTTGCGGAGATGGTCCAGAGTAGGAGCATTCTGCTCCTCCTTGGGCACCACGTAGCAGCACACCTTCTCCCCGAGTCGCTCGTCGGGCATCCCCACCACAGCCAGAGCGAGGATGCCGGGATGATCGGCCAACTTGTCCTCGACCTCACGCACACTGATGTTCATGCCGCCGCGGATCACGATGTCTTTGGTTCTGCCGGTAACCCGGACGAATCCGTCGGCATCCATGACTCCGAGATCGCCGGACCTCGAGAATCCCTCGGGGGTAAACAGTTCCGCGGTGTCCTCGGGCCGGTTCAGATACTCGATCATATGCGAGGGCCCGCGATAGGCGATGTCACCCTCACTCCCCCGGGCCACCTCGAGGCCGTCCTCGCCCACAACCTTGACCTCTGCACCCGGCAGCGCGGCACCGTCGGAGGTGACAGCCCGGCTCGGATCGTCCTCGATGGTGCAGGTCGTCGTGGTGAGATTCTCACTCCTCCCGTACAGCGACAGGATGGCGGTGGTGGGCAGGTCGGACTTCGCCTTCTCGACCACGGCCGCTGGAATCGGGGAGCCGGCGCACACCCACACCCGGAGGGAGGAGAGATCGGCGTCCGGATCCGCGTCGGCCGCAGCCAACAAGGTCTGCAGGAACGTGGTGGCCGTGACCGCGGCCGTACATCCGAACTTCTTGATCTCGGCCAACCCGCGCCCGGGGTCCCACTCCGCCATGATGTGGGTCGCCGCACCGCTGAGCAGAGGGATGAGCACACTGGTGACGAGCCCTGTGGTGTGGGTGATCGGGGACGGCCCGAATTGGACATCCGCCTCGGTGTGCCCGAAGGCCGTCTTCAGTGCACGCGCGCCCGACGCGTAGGTGTTGAAGGTGTGCAGGCAGCCCTTGGGACGTGAGGTGGTTCCGGAGGTGTACACGATGACGAACGGATCGTCGGGATGGGCACGAAAGTCGAGTTCCGTGTCGATGGCCTCAGGTTCGGCGTCCACGACCAGGTTCTCGAGCACCTCGATGCCCCGCTCGGCCAGTGTCCGACGGTGCTCGGCCGAAGCGCGCACCGCGATGATCGTCTCCAGCGTCTGCGACGATCGCCGGATACCGTCGAACATCGCCACATAGTCGAAGCCCTTGAACTGTGCCGGGGCGATTGCCATCCGGATCGAGGCGTCGGCGACAACGTGGGACACCTCATCCGTCCGGTAGATCGGCATGATCGGCACCGTCACCACGCCCAGCCGCGCGAGCGCAGCTGCAACGACGACGAACTCCCCCCAATTGGGCAGTTGAACGGCGACACGGTCGCCGGCCCGGAGCCCTGTTCGGTGGAGGCCGAGCGCCAGTCGCTGCGACTTGTCGTAGAGCTGCGAGAAGGTCAGCTCCTGCGCGCCGTCGGTGACGAAGATCTTGTCGGGACTGCTCTCGGCACGTGTCCGCAGAAGCTCGGTGAAGTTCTCGTCGGCCCATTGGCCACTGGCATAGAACTCCTCTATCTGCTGGGGGGTGTATCGGCCGAGGCTTCGTTCGCGCGTCATGGGAGGATTCCGTCCTTCTTGCTCTGCCACACGTTTACGTAAAGATTAGAATGGTTAGACCGAAGTAGCAAGCATCTTCGACGACATTCGCGAGCGCTCGTCGCACCCGCCGGCCGATCGGTAAACGAAGGGGCCCAGAGATGTTCGTCATCGGTGACGCACTGCTCAAACGATGTCGCATGCCGTCCGCAGCAGGAGATTTCCGGAGCCCGGCATCGACCGCGATGCCGCTACCACCCGACAGCCCCGGCCGCCGAGCCTCCTCCAGCGAGCACATCCCCGCTCGGCCATCCGGTGGCCCATCCCTCGATCCCGTCACCGAACATGCAGCCGGTCCCCGTCGACGACGGAGCCCCAGGAGCCAGCCGTGGAATCCTCATCGCATTTTCCACACCGGCGAACGTTTTTCACGGAAAGCCGTGACACCTTCGACGAGATCCTCCGTGGTGAATGCCAGGGCTAGTTGAGACTGCAGCGTCGCAAGTGCGTCCGGCAGCGACATGTCACGAGTGTTGTCGATGGCATCCTTGCCCAGGCGCATCAGCAGCGGTGACTTTCCGGCCAGTCGGCGCGCCCACGCACACACCTCCGCATCGAAGTCGCCGTCCGGAAACACGCGATTCACCAGTCCCAGTTCGCGAGCCTCTGCGGCGGTGAGCTTCTCCCCATACATCATCAGCTCATTGGCCTTGAGCCGGCCGACGTTCCGGTAGATGAGCGCGGAGATCATGAACGGGAAGACACCGACGTTGATCTCCGGACACCCGAAGTGCGCCGACTCCTTCGCCAGTACGAAGTCGCAGGCGAGCGCGAGCCCGAACGCGCCCGCGAGCACGTCGCCACCGGCCGCACAGATCACCGGCTTGCCGAGACCACCGATGAGGCGGTACAGCCGCGGGAAGCGGTCCAGACCCGCATACTTGACGATCGTCGGGGTGTCGCTCGCGAACGCCTTCAGGTCGCCACCCGCCGAGAAGATCTTCTCGTGCGACGAGGCCAGCACGACCACCCGCACGTCGCTGTCGTCCCGCGCGCGCTCGAGCGCGGCCAGGAGTTCGTCCAACAGGTCGTCGGACAAAGCGTTGCGGGTTTCCGGGCGGTCGAGAGTGAGGACCGCGACGTGCTCGTCGACGTCGTATCGCACGGGGTGAGCCATACCACCCATCCTTCCAAATTGGTCTTACCATTCGACCCTAGCGTCGCATCCGAGTCGAGACAAGAGCCGAGCGCGGCGATTTCCACCAAGGGGGTGACGAGATTGGACTGACCATATACATTGGAGGTAAGCCACAGACGGCGGCCGGACGTCCTGGCGATGCACCTCTCTATACTGTGGGATGTGTCACAGGGAGGCGCGACGCCGCCGCCGTCCGTGTGGCCGCCGCGGCGCAAGGAGTAGTGAGTGGTCATTTCGACGAGTTCGTTCGAGCTTGCCGAGCAGGCACTTGCAGAACTGCAGGAACTACTCGGAAGCGAGCCGAACCTGATTCGCCTGGCCAGTGGCGAACCCGACCCGACAGCGATCCGCGCATTCGCAGCCCGCACACTCCGGGAGGGCGCCGACTCCCCCGAGCAGGCGGTGCGGCTCGCCGAACTCGTAATGCGACTCGACGCCGCCGAACATGACGCCATCTCGCGTCGCCTGCGCGTACACACCGAGCAGTTCGAGGCGCTCCAACACGCGGTGCGCACCATCGACGCCGGAGCCGACCAGATCGCACGGACCGTGACACAGGAACTGTGCACGAACCTCGGATACGCCAAGGCGATGTTCTCCGTCGTCCGCGGTTCCATCTGGTCACCCATCGCGCTCGCCGTGCATCCGGAGCTGACAGGGGATTTCCACCCACTTCTCGAGGCCATCGACGGCCGGGAAATCTCCCTGCGGGAAGCCCCGCGGGAAGCCGAACTGGTTCGGCGCCGCCGACCGTACGCAGTGGATGCGGCCGACACCTATCGGCACACGTACCGCCCCCTGATCGACCTGTCGCGCCCGGCGGGGTACATCGCCGTTCCCGTCGTCGTCGGCTCCCGCGCAGTGGCGATGATCCACGTCGACCGGCAGAGCGACGGACTGTCCGACACCGACGTCCACATCGTCGGCGCGCTCGCCGCCGCGTGCGCCTCGTCGAAGGAACGCGCCGACCTGCGGCAGCAGATCCATACGCGCAACGAGCACGTCGAGGCCGAGATCCAACGTCTCACCCGGGCCCTGCGGCACCTCGAACAGGCACCCGTCACGATGCCGGAACTCGGGACCCGTGACCTGTCCCGCTCCGACGTAGCGGCCCTGGAGAGGGGGCCGCAGGACCCGGGCGTTCCGCGCGCGCAGTCGCTGACCACCCGTGAGCGCGAAGTGCTCACCCTCATGGCCACCGGGGCGACCAATGCGGCAATCTCCCGGCGGCTCTGCATTTCCGACGGCACCGTCAAGAGTCATGTCCAGCGGATCTTCAAGAAGCTCGGGGTATCGACGCGCGCCGAGGTGGCAGCGCTGTACGCCAACGCCAAGACGGTGACCGGTGGCGCCTGACGTACCCGAAGCGCATACACATCCGGACATGAACACCGGGGACGCCGCGTTCGATCGCGCCATCGCGGACATCCTCACCGACATGCGCACCGCCACCCCCGAGCGCGCAGCCGAACTCGGCCGGCGCCTCGTCGATCTTCTCGATCGCAGAAAGACCCTCGCGGAGAAACGGACCGCCGAGATCGGCGCACTTGCGTCAGCCATCGATCGTGCCGTCCACGCCCTGGACGATGCCGCCTCGAGTGAGGAACTCATGCGACGCGCGTGCGAGCGTGTCGCCGAACTCTGCTCTGCGCGGAAGGTCCTCCTGTCTCGGCTCGAGGGAGATCGAATCGTTCCCGTGATCTCCTTCAGCACCGACCCCGACACGTCGCCGTCGCTGCCCCCGGGGTTCGACCTCGTGTCGGGCTCTCCCGAAGCGCATGCGCTCGCGACGAACACGGTCACGGTGAACGACGTGGTTCCCGAGTCGATTCGGGAAGCCATGGGCAACAATGGTTTCTCTATCGTTCCCATCGTCGTCGACGGGAACACGACTGCGCTCGTGCACGTCGCTGCAATGTTGGACGGCCCACGACGCCACGCGCTGAGCGTGTTCGCCCGAATGCTCGGCGGTTGCTTCGAGCGGGTCGGCCTCGAATCGCGTCGCGAACGCCAGGACCTTCTTCTCCGCGACAGCGCCCGACGGTGGAGCAGCACCATCGACTTCGACGCGCTGCCCCCACGCGGCGCGGCCGACAACGCGCCGCCCTCCACGGAACACGACACCGCGGACCGACGCGTGCTCGATCCGCTCACCGAGCGCGAAGCGGACGTCGTTCGGCTGATTCTCACCGGTGCGTCGAACGCCGCGATCGCCACCGAACTGGTCATCACCGTCGACACGGTCAAGTCGCATGTGAAACGCATCCTCCGAAAACTGGGCGCTACCAACCGCGCCGAACTGATCGCGAAATATCAGTCCACCCCCCGGTGACGCCCCGGCACCGACACCGTGACCCGACCCGGCCTGGCGGGCCCGACAAGGCAGGCCCACCGAGCCGCGTCGTCAGGCGTCCGAAGCCGGAACGGTCACTGTGACGGTCTCCACGTCGGGGGTCAACACCAGCTGGCAGGCGAGGCGAGAGCACGGTTGGACGCCGTCGAGAAACTCGAGAAGGTCCTGCTCCTCTGCCGTCGGCTCCCCGAACACCGCAGCGGAGTCCTCGTCCACGTACACATGGCAGGTCGCGCACGAGCAGCTGCCCCCGCATTCGGCGACGATGCCGGGAAGGTTGTTGCGTACCGATCCGTCCATCACGCTCTGGCCGGCAGGGACGTCGACAGATGACGTCGAGCCGTCCGGAAGCTGGTACACGACAGTAGGCATGGCGATCTCCTTCAGGTTGATCGGTGAACATCTGCGCGGCCGTCTCGGGTGCGGGACGTCGCCCCCAGGAAGGTGCGGCCGCGTTCTCCATGACCGAAATTGTGTCGCCGGTCACTGGCCACCCGCATCACCACATCGACCGATAACACCCCTCACAGAGGGTGAAAGTTGCAGCAGGACCACCCCCCGGACAGCAGAGTGACCGGGCACACATCCCCCGTTAGGTGGAGAAGTTTCGTTCGATGGTGTGATGCCCCTCACTCTTGCGGCTGACAGGCTGAACTCACTCCAGTCGGCGTGAGCGCCACGACGTACGGCGCCACCTCTCACTGCACCACGAAGGGGAAATCGATGAGCACTACAGAGCAGGTCACGGAGCTGATCCCGGACACCGTCGCCCGGCAGATCGTGCTGCCCGAAGGGCACCGGGACAACGACGCGTTGTTCGAGGCCTACCGCTGGCTGCGTGAGAACAACCCGCTCGGCCGCGCCGTGGTCGAGGGATACGACCCGCTGTGGCTGGTGAGCAAGCACGCCGACATCATGGAAATCGAGCGCCAGCCCGACATCTTCACCAGCGCAGGCGGCGACGACAAGGGGTCCGTCAACCCGATCCTGGCGAACCAGGCCGGCGACGAGTTCACCAAGAGCATCAACAACGGCAGTCTCCGCATCCTCGAGACCCTCACCTACCTCGATCCGCCGGAGCACACCGAGATCAAGGACATCGCGATCGACTGGTTCCGGCCGACCAACCTCGCGAAGTGGGAAACCGTCATCCGTGACCTTGCCAAGGCGTCCGTCACCCGGCTCCTCGAGACGGACGGACGGATCGACTTCGTCAAGGACTTCGCCCTCCACTACCCGCTGCACGTCATCATGAGCCTGTTCGGGGTGCCCGAGGAAGACGAACCCCGCATGATGGCCCTGACGCAAGAGTTCTTCGGGACGGCCGACCCCGATGCCGTCCGTGAGGATGTCGAACCGCTCACCCCGGACGCCGCCGCCAAGCAGTGGGTGGCCACGATCCAGGACTTCTACGCGTACTTCGAACGGCTGCTCCAGGATCGCCGCGCCAATCCTCGAGACGACCTCGCCACGATCATCTCCTCGGCCCGCGACAAGGACGGCGAGTACTACCCGAACGAGATGGCCTACGGTTGGTTCATCGCCATCGCGACCGCGGGCCACGACACCACCTCGAGCACCCTCGCGGGCGGCATGCTCGAGCTCGGCCGCAACCCGGACCAGCTCGCCAAGGTGAAGGCCGACCTGGCGCTCGCTCCGCACCTTGTGAACGAGTCGCTGCGCTGGGCCTCGCCGGTCAAGCACTTCATGCGTCAGGCGACGCAGGACTACACGCTGCGCGGCCGCGACATCAAGAAGGGCGACCGCTTCATGCTGCTGTACCAGTCGGGCAACCGCGACGCGGAGGTCATCCCCGACCCCGATCGCTTCGACATCACCCGCCGGCCCAACAAGCACATCGCCTTCGGCTACGGTCCGCACATGTGCATCGGCCAGCACCTGGCGAAACTGGAACTGCGCATCATGTTCGAAGAACTGCTCCCCCACATCGAGTCCCTCGCGCTGGTGGACGACACGAAGATGATCCAGACGAACTTCGTGGGCGGGCTCAAGAACATGCCCGTCCAGATCGAGTTCACCGGGTAACACGATGCTCACGTCACACCCCTCACCCACCGTGGTGATCGTCGGGGCCGGGCATGCCGGCGGCACCCTCGCCGGCATGCTGCGGCAACAGAAGTTCGCCGGCCGGATCGTCCTGTGCGGGGAGGAAGCGCATCCGCCGTATCACCGCCCACCGCTGTCGAAGAAGTACACCGACGACGAGTTCGTGCAATGGCTCAAGCCGGAAACCTTCTACGCCGACAACGCCATCGAGACCCGGCTGGACGATCCGGTCGTACACATCGACCGGGACGCCCGGACCGCGACGACGGCGTCCGGTGCAGCTCTCGAGTACACGACGCTGGTCCTCGCGACCGGGGCCGCACCGCGGACCCTGACACTCCCCGGAAGCGACCTCGACGGTGTCCTGAGCCTGCGCACCCTCGCCGACGCCACACAATTGCGCGAGGCGGTCCACACCGGATCCTCACTGGCCATCGTCGGCGGTGGGTATGTCGGACTCGAGGTCGCAGCATCGGCCCGCGCTCGCGGGTGTGACGTGACGGTCATCGAGCGTGAGGATCGGGTATTGGCACGGGTCGCCAGCCCGGAACTTTCGGCCGCCCTCACCGAGTTCCACCGCGACCGCGGCACTCACATCCTGACGGGGGCCGAGGTCCGGGAGATCACCGGGACAGCCGGTCGAGTCGGTGGAGTCACCCTCGCCGACGGCAACCACATCGCTTGTGACCTGGTGCTGGTGGGCGTCGGAGCGATCCCCAACGATGCGCTGGCCAGGGAAGCGGGCATCGAATGCCTCACCGGGATCGTGGTGGACGGTTCGGCGCGCACCAGCGATCCACATGTTCTCGCCATCGGGGACGTGACCTACCGCCTGCACGACACACTGGGCAAGATGGTGCGACTGGAGAGCATTCCCAGCGCGGTGGAACAAGCGAAGCAGGCGGCAGCCGTCATCACGGGCGCACCACTGCCACCCCACGAGGTGCCATGGTTCTGGTCGGATCAATTCGACCTGAAAATGAAAATGGCCGGGATGGTCGATCCCGACACCCGGGCAGTGCTGCGCGGAGATCCGTCCGAGTCCGCCTTCGCCCTGTTCCACCTCGACAGCGACGGCGTGCCCGTCGCCGTCGAAACTGTCAATGCCGCAGCAGAATTCATGGCCGGAAAACGCTTTATCGGAAACCGCACCAAGCTCGACCCCACCGCGCTCGCCGATCCCGCGACCTCGTTGCGGGAAGCCGTTCTGTAGATCGTTTCGATTTCCGCCGGCCCTCCCAGGGCCGGCCCACAAGACATGGAGTACGTGACGATGGAAGCACTCGCAGCAGTCGCGAGAGAGCCGCACGCCGAATTCACCCTCGAGCCGATCACCATCGAGGGACCGAGGGCCGGCGAGGTCCTCGTCGAGATCGAAGCCGTCGGCATCTGCCACACGGACCTCGCCGCCCGCGACGGCGCCCTCCCGACCGCGCTGCCCGCCGTCCTCGGCCACGAAGGATGCGGCGTCGTACGGGAAATCGGCCCCGGCGTCACCAAGGTCGCGCCCGGCGACCGCGTGGGCATCACCTTCAACAGCTGTGGAACCTGCCCGTCGTGCACCACGGGGGCACCCTCGTACTGCCACCAGTTCATGCACCTCGCGTACGACGGGGTGCGCGAGGACGGCACGGGACCGCTGTCCACCACCGACGGTGAGCGCCTCACCGGCTTGTTCTTCGGGCAGTCCTCCTTCGCCACCTACAGCCTCGCCTTCGAGCGCAACGTCGTGAAGGTTCCCGACGACGTCCCGGCCGAACTCCTCGCTCCCCTCGGCTGCGGCATCCAGACCGGGGCGGGCGCGGTGATGCGTTCCCTGAACTGCCGGCCCGGATCTGCGGTACTCGTCGCCGGCGCCGGCTCCGTCGGCCTGGCCGCCGTCATGGGCGCCGTCGTGCAGGGCTGCACCACCATCATTGCCGTCGAACCCCATCGATCCCGGCGTGAACTCGCCCTCGAACTGGGCGCCACCCACGTCGTCGATCCTGCCGCCGGTCCACTCGTCGAGCAGGTCCGGGCCATCGTCCCGGCCGGTGTCGACTACGCGATCGACACCTCCGGCGTCCCGGCCGTGATCGAGTCGCTCGTCGGCGCCATGACCTTCCACGGCAAGATCGGTCTCATCGGCGTACCCGCCGACCCGGCGGCCTCCGTGCCGCTGAACATCATCAACTCCCTCGCCATGGGACTCACGATCACCGGGATCATCGAGGGCGACAGTGTCCCCGACGAGTTCATCCCCGAACTGGTCGAGCTCTACAAGGCGGGCAGGTTCCCGCTCGACAAGCTCGTCACCACCTTCCCCTTCGCGAAGATCAACGACGCGATCGAGGCCCAGCACCGGGGCGAGGTGCTCAAGCCCGTGCTCGTGCAGGACTGACCACCCCACCGACCCACTTTCGAGAAGGACACCCCGATGACGATCGACTACACCGATCTCTACATCCGCGGCGGATGGGTACGGCCGTCCGGCGATTCGACGATCCCGGTCATCTCGCCGAGCACCGAACAGCGGATCGGCTCGGTGCCGGACGGCACCGAGTCCGACATCGACGATGCGGTCGAGGCCGCCCGCGCGGCGTTCACCGGCCCGGACGGCTGGGCGTCGTGGAGCGCCGCCCGGCGCGCCGAGGTGCTGGGCCGCTTCGCCGACGAACTCGAATCCCGCGCCGAGGACACCGCGACCCGGGTGAGCAGCCAGAACGGCATGCCCATCAGCCTGGCCCGGCAGTTCGAGGGCGGCTTCCCGCCTATCCTGCTCCGCTACTACTCCGAGATGGCGGCGAAACAGGAGGACGAGATCCGTCCCGGCATGCTCGGCGGATCGACCCTCGTCACTCGCTCCCCCATCGGCGTGGTGGGCGCGATCGTGCCGTGGAACGTCCCCCAGGCCATCACGTTCCTCAAGCTCGCTCCGGCGCTCGCCGCCGGCTGCACCGTGGTCCTCAAGCCGTCTCCGGAGACCGTGCTCGATGCCTTCCTGATGGCCGAAGCGGCGATCGCGGCGGGCCTTCCCGCAGGTGTGCTCAACATCGTCCCGGGTGGACGTGAACTCGGCGCCTACCTGGTGGCCCACCCGGGCATCGACAAGGTCTCGTTCACCGGATCCACCGCCGCCGGCCGGGCAATCGGTCGCACGTGCGGTGAACTGCTCCGCCCCGTCACTCTCGAGCTCGGCGGCAAGTCCGCCGCCGTGGTGCTCGACGACGCCGACCTCGCCGCGAACATCGAATCCTTCTATGCGGCGACTCTGCTCAACAACGGCCAGATCTGCTGGCTCGGCACCCGCGTCCTGGCGCCGCGTTCACGCTACGACGAGATCGTCGACACCATCACAGATCTCGCGAAGAGCCTGTCGGTCGGAGACCCGCTCTCCGACACGACCCAGATGGGACCGCTGGTCTCGGCCCGTCAACGCGACCGCGTCGAGGGCTACATCGAGAAGGGCAAGTCGGACGGCGGGCGGATCACCACCGGCGGCAAGCGTCCCGCCGGGGCAGATCACGGCTGGTTCGTCGAGCCCACCATCTTCGCCGACGTCCAGACGGGGCACACCATCGCGCAGGATGAGATCTTCGGCCCGGTGCTGTCGGTCATCTCCTACACCGACGAGGCCGAGGCCGTCGCGATCGCCAACCACTCGGACTACGGCCTCGGTGGTTCGGTCTGGACCGCGGACCCCGAACGAGGTGCACGCTTCGCCCGCAACATCGCCAGCGGCACGGTCGGCATCAACGGCTACGCCAACGATCCGACTGCCCCTTTCGGTGGCATCAAGAACAGTGGACTCGGGCGAGAACTCGGGCCCGAAGGACTGGCGAGCTACCAACAGCTCAAGAGCATCTACCTCGACGTGCGATGACCCCGGCGGAAGCGCGGCGGCGTGCACGTGCACACAGCCGCGCTTCCGCGGTAGGTGTGAGAAAGGAGACACAGTGACAAAGGATGAACTCGACTTGCTCGACTTCGCGGTGAAGTGGGCACCCTACGGAGGCGGCGACGAACATGTCCTTCTCGAGTTCGGTCTCGTCCCCACCGCCTTCTACCACCGACTGCAGTGTCTCCTCGACGCACACCCGAAGATCGACGCAGGGACCCGGCAACGTCTGAAAAGCCTTTGCACACGCAAACTCGGCCATCCACCAGGCATCCATCGGAATCCGAGTTCGCGCAGCCAACGACGGTGAAATGTCCAGCGGATCCGATCCGCGACACCCGGGGTAGCCGTATCGACCTGGTACGTCGTACGCGGTTCTTCGCCTGCACGGCACGAGCACGGACCCTGCAACTCGGCTCACCGGGCGCTCGGATGATGACGGCGCGAGCTACCGAGACCGAAATTCCGCGAACCACCGTATCGCGTAGGTCTGGCGCAGCAGACCGTCTGTCCTTTCAGAGCGATACACTCGCTCGCCGTGCAGGTCGCTCAGAACGACTGGCGGGAACCGTGCACCTGGTCGTGCAGGGCCTCCATCCGGACGTCGAGGTCGCGGGCGGTCGCGGCCGCCGCCCGCAGCTCGTCGAGCAGTCCGGCGGGCACCGCCTTGTCGTACTTGTAGAAGATCTTGTGTTCGAGGCTGGCCCAGAAGTCCATCGCGACGGTGCGGATCTGCAGTTCGACGAACACCGGCTGCACGCGGTCGGACATGAAGACGGGGACCTCGACGATCGCGTGCAGGCTCCGGTATCCGTTGGGCTTCGGGCGCGCGATGTAGTCCTTGACCTGGACGACCCGGATGTCGTGCTGCCCGGTGATCAGGTCGAAGATCCGGTAGACGTCGGAGACGAAACTGCAGGTGATGCGGATGCCCGCGATGTCGTAGATGTTCTCGCGGATCGCGTCGAGGGTGAGCGGCAGGTTCTTGCGGACGGCCTTCTCGACGACCGATTCGGGAGTCTTCAGCCGCGACTTGACGTGCTCGATCGGGTTGTGGTCGTGGGTGAAGCCGAACTCCTCCCGCAGGATGTTGATCTTGGTCATCATCTCGTCGATCCCGAACTTGTAGACCATCAGGACACGGCGGAACTCCCGTTGGAGCGCGATCTGCGGTGGGTCCAGCTGGAGCTGCGCCGACTCGAGTCCTGGTTGCCTCAGCTGCACGTCGTGAGCGCCGTCCACCGTTTCCGTCACCGTCTGTCTCCTCGTCGCCTTCCCGATCGAGTCTGCCAGGTCGGCCGGGGACGCGGCCCGGCGACGACTCGCAGCCACGACGACGAGCGTGGGTACGGGGCGCAGCGACCGCGCCGGAGCGGCATGGTCGCTGCCCCGGCGCACCCCCTGACCGTCCGTCCCGAGGGATCGGATCCGGCCCCACTCAACATGTCGTATCTCCCTCCGGCACAGCAAGATCGACGAGGTAGCGCGCGACGGGAAGGTCGATGCACCACTGGCCGCTCAGCACCACCCCGTGCTGGGTCCCGCGGTACGTGACGAGCACCGCGTCCAGTTGCTTCGCCAGGTCCACCCCCGCCTGGTACGGCGTCGCCGGATCCTCGGTGGTGGAGACGACGACGATCGGGGGCAGGCCGTCGACCTCCACGGCGTGCCGATCTCCCGTCGGCGGCACGGGCCAGAAGGCGCACGCACCGAGCGGCGCGTTGCCGGTGCCGCGGCCGTCGTCGAGGAACGGTGCCGCTGCACGGGACCGGGTGTCGAGTTCACCGGCCACCGCCGGGTCGGTCACGGCGGCGTCGTCGACGCACCGCACAGCCGCCATCGCCTCGCCGGAGTTCGAGTACGAGCCGTCGGCGAACCGGCCCTCGTACATGTCGGCCAGCAGCAGCAGCGTGTCGCCCCGGCCCTGCTCCAGCTCGGTGAGTCCGGTCCGCAGGTACTCCCAGCCCTGCGGCGAGTACAGGGTGGCGACGACACCGCTGATCGCGTTCGGATAGCTCAGTCCCCGCGGATCGTCCGTGGCCGCGGGACGGTCGATGAGGGGATCGACCAGCGAGCGGAACCGCGCGACCGCGGCCGCGGGATCGGCGCCGAGGGGGCAGTCCTCGCGGGTCGCGCAGTTCGCGGCGAACGCGTCGAATGCCTGCTGGAAGCCGGCGGCCTGCCGCACCGCCTCCTCGACGGGGTCCTGCTGTGGATCGAGCGCCCCGTCGAGCACCATCGCGCGTACGTTGCCGGGGAACGCCTCCGCATAGGCCGAGCCGAGCCGGGTCCCGTACGAGTATCCGAGGTAGTTCAATCCCGCGTCGCCGAGCGCGGCCCGGATGACGTCCATGTCCCGCACCACGTCGCGGGTGCCCACGTGTGCG
>SWCF01004419.1_pt1 | contig 18272 bp, 14 predicted proteins | sample 4690081 | NCBI WGS metagenome assembly SWCF01 (sample SAMN10267280, study PRJNA491770) | bioreactor metagenome | isolation source: DHS bioreactor inoculated with | place: Japan: off Shimokita Peninsula
AGGCGGCCGCACCGTCGGTGCCGGCATCGTCGCATCGATCACTGAGTGATCGAGACGGCGTTGCCGAAAGCAACCGACGCAGACAATGCCAAAACGGGCGCAAGCGCGTTTTGGCGCGGTGCCGGCATCGTCGCATCGATCACGGAGTGATCGCGCAGGAGCCGTTGTCATAAATGACGACGGCGACACCCATGATTTTCAGGCGGGGCGCTGGATACAGCGCCCCGTTTTTTATGCCTGAAGGGTGAGGGAAAATGGCGAGAGTGCTTCTTGGCCTGTTGATCGTTTTCGTGTTTGCGGGCCTGCCGCAGGTATCGGCGGCGCGAAACTGTCCCGAACGCCCGCCGTGCAAAGGGTGCGGCTGTAAGGGCGGTCCCGGATATCGCGCGCCGGATGGGAAGTGCGTGAGCTTTAAAAACATCCATCGCCAGTGCGGTACGCCGCCTGAAAAGCGCTGCATCTTCGAGAACGCCCCGGGCACGGGAGCCAACAAAAGCTGTGCCCTGAAAAGCCAGCGAAAAAAGTGAAGTTTTCGGAGCATCCGGGCAAACTACTTCTTGAACTGAAAATGCGTTTGGGCAATAAGGACGCCGATAGGGGTATAGCTCAGTTGGTAGAGCGGCGGTCTCCAAAACCGCAGGTCGGGGGTTCGAGCCCCTCTGCCCCTGCCAGGACACTGCATCGATGAACCGAACCAGATTGCCTTGGGGCTTCTTGTCGCCACAATATTCCGTTGGGGCTTGCAAGAATCGGACTTCGGTTCTATGTAGGACGAACAGACACGCGGTGCGTGGAGCCGGGAAAGCGGCTTTACGCGCCTTTGTCGTATGGGTGAAATGTGGAAATCGATTCGGTTTTTCAGGTTTCTTCCGGGCTTGGGGCTGGCCTCGCCGGTCTCGTGCATCTCTCCCGATCTGATCGGGGACAATAAATAACCTGGCTTACCAGGCTTTAGAACCAAGAGCGGCATATGGCGTCGAAAACCACGAATCCCTTCACGTTTCTTCAGCAGGTTCGGTCCGAAACCGCGAAAGTAACGTGGCCCTCGCGGCGTGAGACACTGATCTCTACGGTGATGGTCATCGCATTCGCCACGCTGGCGGCGATCTTCTTTTTCGCTGCCGATCAGCTCATGGCCTACGGCATCGAGCTTATCCTTGGCATTGGCGCCTGATCCTGGACGATTGACGGAGTGCGATTGAAATGACTGCGCGTTGGTACATCGTCCACGCCTATTCGAATTTTGAGAAGAAGGTTGCCGAATCCATTGAGGAGCAGGCGCGCCAGAAGGGGCTGACCGACAAGGTCGAGCAGGTGGTTGTTCCGACCGAGAAGGTCGTGGAAGTGCGTCGCGGCCGCAAGGTCGATGCCGAGCGCAAGTTCTTCCCCGGTTACGTTCTCGTCAAGGCGCAGCTCACCGATGCCGTCTTCTCGATGATCAAGAATACGCCGAAAGTGACCGGTTTTCTTGGCGATTCCAAGCCGGTGCCGATCACCGAGGCGGAAGCCGAGCGTATCCTGACCCAGGTTCAGGAGGGCGTGGAACGTCCCAAGCCTTCGGTCACATTCGAGATCGGTGAGCAGGTGCGCGTCGCTGACGGTCCCTTCGCCTCGTTTAACGGCTCCGTTCAGGAAGTGGACGAGGAGCGCTCGCGGCTCAAGGTCGAGGTTTCGATTTTCGGACGGGCCGTGCCCGTCGATCTGGAATTCGGTCAGGTCGAAAAGGGCTGACCGTGTTGCCCCTTGAGGGGCTTCGTCGGTGGAAGGGAAGGGCGGCTTAGCCGGCTGCTGATTTCCGGACCACCAAACTGCAGTGCCGGCCCATCCTTCCCGAGGTGGCCGGCGTGAACGACAAGGCAGATGAGATATGGCTAAGAAAGTTGCAGGCCTGCTCAAGCTTCAGGTTCCCGCGGGTTCGGCGACGCCGTCGCCCCCGATCGGTCCTGCGCTTGGTCAGCGTGGCATCAATATCATGGAGTTCTGCAAGGCATTCAATGCGCAGACCCAGGAGATGGAGAAGGGCTCGCCGATTCCGGTCGTTGTGACCTACTACCAGGACAAGTCCTTCACCTTCACGATGAAGACGCCGCCGGTGAGCTACTTCCTCAAGAAGGCGATCAACCTGAAGTCCGGTTCCAAGGAGCCCGGCAAGTCGGTTGCAGGCAAGATTTCGCGCGACAAGGTGCGTGAGATCGCCGAAGCCAAGATGAAGGACCTGAACGCGAACGACGTCGACGCAGCCATGCGCATGGTCGAGGGTTCCGCGCGGTCCATGGGCCTGGAAGTGGAGGGCTGAGGATATGGCGACGAAACTTTCCAAGCGCATCGCGAAGGCCCGTGAAGGCATTGACCGCGACAAGGAATACGCGCTCGACGAGGCCGTTGCGCTCCTGAAGGACCGTGCGACCGCGAAATTTGACGAGACCATCGAAGTGGCGATGAACCTCGGCGTTGATCCGCGCCATGCGGACCAGATGGTTCGCGGCGTTGTCAACCTGCCGAACGGCACGGGTCGTACGGTTCGTGTTGCTGTCTTCGCCAAGGGCGACAAGGCGGACGAAGCCAAGGCAGCCGGTGCCGACATCGTCGGTGCCGAGGATCTGGTTGAGATCGTCCAGAAGGGCGAGATCGAGTTCGATCGCTGCATTGCGACGCCGGACATGATGCCGCTGGTCGGCCGTCTGGGCAAGGTGCTCGGCCCGCGTGGCCTGATGCCAAACCCGAAGGTCGGAACGGTTACCGCTGACGTGACCGCTGCGGTCAAGGCTTCCAAGGGTGGCGCCGTCGAGTTCCGCGTCGAGAAGGCCGGTATCGTGCATGCGGGCGTCGGCAAGGCTTCTTTTGATGCCAAGGCCATTGCCGAGAATGTACGCGCATTTGCAGATGCCGTGATCAAGGCGAAGCCGGCAGGTGCCAAGGGCAACTATGTGAAGAAGGTGGCGATCACCTCGACCATGGGGCCGGGCCTGCGCATCGACGTGGCGAGCCTGACGGCTGCGTCCTGATGAGATTTCGGGGAGGGCGCTTTGGCGCCTTCCCCAGGACTTTCCAGATCGCAAGATCTGGAAACCGGAAGGAAACTTCCGGAACATCCTGTCCGAGATTGCAGGCGGTTCGCCTTAATCCCTTTTCGGGGTCTGCATGAGACGGGTGGGACCGGAGATCGGGGCACGCCCCGTTTGAAGGTTCGAACCGTGTTGGCCTTTTGTCCGATGCCGGAATTCCGGCTGGCGAAAGGGGACAGGATCCTCGAGCGTCGCTTGGGTGATCCGAGTTTGCGGATGCCCTGCGGCAAAAGGCAAACCGGCGGATATGTCTTTCGGGACTTTCCGTCAAATGGAGAAGGCAGTGGACAGAGCGGAAAAACGCGAATTCGTCGCGGATCTGAATCAGGTGTTCAGCAACACCGGTTCGGTCGTCGTGGCCCACTATGCCGGTCTGACCGTCGCACAGATGAACGAGCTTCGTTCGAAGATGCGCGGCGCAGGTGGCACAGTCAAGGTTGCGAAAAACCGTCTCGCCAAGATCGCCCTTCAGGGAACCCCGTCCGAAGGCATTCAGGCCCTTTTCGAAGGCCAGACCCTGATTGCTTACTCGGACGATCCGGTTGTCGCTCCTAGGGTCGCCAATGACTTCGCCAAGGGCAATGACAGGCTTGTCATTCTCGGCGGTGCCATGGGTGAGACCGCGCTCGATGCCGACGGCGTGAAGGCACTTGCCTCGCTGCCGTCGCTGGACGAGCTCAGGGCGAAGCTGGTCGGCATGATTTCGACGCCGGCTACCCGGATCGCACAGGTTGTCAATGCGCCCGCGGGTCAGCTCGCGCGCGTCTTCGGCGCCTATTCCAAGAAGGACGAGGCGGCGTGATGCCGGTCCTCAAGACCAACAACACAGTTCGAACACAAAAGGAAATATACAATGGCTGATCTTGCTAAGATCGTTGAAGACCTGTCGAGCCTGACCGTCCTCGAGGCGGCCGAGCTTTCGAAGATGCTTGAAGAGAAGTGGGGCGTCTCCGCTGCTGCTCCGGTGGCTGTTGCCGCTGCTGCAGGCGGTGCTGCCGGTGGCGAAGCTGCTGAAGAGAAGACCGAATTCGACGTCGTTCTCACCGATGCAGGCGCACAGAAGATCAACGTGATCAAGGAAGTCCGCGGCATCACGGGTCTCGGCCTCAAGGAAGCCAAGGACCTCGTTGAGTCCGCTCCGAAGCCGATCAAGGAAGGCGTGTCCAAGGACGAAGCCGAGAAGATCAAGGGTCAGCTCGAAGGCGCTGGCGCTAAAGTTGAGCTGAAGTAATTCAGCGTCCGGTCCGCGTGGATTTCCGATCTGCGCGGACCGGAACACTGAACAAGGAACCGAAACCTCTTTCCTGTGGGCCGCAAGCGGCTTTCAGGAAACGGGTTTTTATCCGTTTGGATTGACCGCCGGGATGGCGGTTCACGTGGTGCATGCAAGCCAGGCAGGGCAAGGAGCGACGATGGCCGAGACCCAAACGTTTAATGGTCGCAGGCGGGTACGCAAGTTCTTCGGAAAGATTCCGGAAGTTGCGGAGATGCCGAACCTTATCGAGGTTCAGAAGGCATCCTATGACCAGTTCCTGATGGTCGAGGAGCCCCAGGGCGGGCGTCCTGACGAGGGGCTGCAGGCGGTGTTCAAATCGGTTTTCCCGATTTCGGACTTCGCCGGAACTGCAATGCTCGAATTCGTGAAGTACGAGTTCGAGGATCCGAAATTCGATGTGGACGAGTGCCGGCAGCGCGATCTTACCTTCGCTGCGCCGCTGAAGGTGACGCTGCGCCTGATCGTCTTTGATGTCGATGAGGATACCGGCGCCAAGTCGATCAAGGACATCAAGGAGCAGGACGTCTATATGGGCGACATGCCGCTCATGACGTCCAACGGCACCTTCATCGTGAACGGCACCGAGCGCGTCATCGTTTCGCAGATGCACCGCTCTCCTGGCGTGTTCTTCGATCACGACAAGGGCAAGTCGCATTCTTCGGGCAAGCTTCTGTTTGCCGCCCGCGTTATTCCCTATCGCGGTTCCTGGCTCGACATCGAGTTCGACGCCAAGGACATCGTACATGCGCGCATCGACCGCCGCCGCAAGCTGCCGGCGACATCGCTTCTGATGGCGCTCGGCATGGATGCCGAAGAGATACTGTCCACCTTCTACGATCAGCTCACCTATGTGCGCGACGGTGAAAACTGGCGCGTGCCTTACACGGTCGAACGCTTCAAGGGCCTGAAGGCAACTGCGGACCTGATCGATGCCGACAGCGGCGAAGTTGTCGTCGAGACGGGCAAGAAGATCACCGCGCGTCAGGCAAAGCAGCTTGCTGAAAAGGGCCTGAAAGCGATCCGCGCCACGGAAGACGATCTGCTGGGCAATTACCTCGCAGAGGACATCGTTAATCCGGAAACGGGCGAGATCTTCCTCGAGGCCGGCGACGAGATCGACGAGAAGACGCTGAAAGTCCTGCTCGAGACGGGCGCGACCGAGGTGCATTTCCTCGACATCGACCACGTCAATGTGGGTGGCTACATCCGTAACACGCTGGCTGCCGACAAGAACGAGTCGCGTCAGGATGCGCTGTTCGACATCTACCGCGTCATGCGCCCGGGCGAGCCGCCCACGCTTGAGACAGCGGAGGCGATGTTCCATTCGCTGTTCTTCGATGCCGAGCGCTACGACCTTTCGGCCGTCGGTCGTGTGAAGATGAATATGCGTCTCGAGCTCGATGCGGAAGACACCGTGCGCGTTCTGCGCAAGGAAGACATCGTTGCCGTGGTCAAGACACTGGTCGAGCTGCGCGACGGCAAGGGCGAGATCGACGACATCGACAATCTCGGCAACCGCCGTGTGCGTTCCGTCGGCGAACTGATGGAAAACCAGTACCGCGTCGGTCTTCTGCGCATGGAGCGCGCGATCAAGGAGCGCATGTCCTCGATCGAGATCGACACGGTCATGCCGCAGGACCTGATCAACGCGAAGCCGGCGGCTGCCGCCGTGCGCGAGTTCTTCGGTTCCTCGCAGCTCTCGCAGTTCATGGATCAGACCAACCCGCTCTCCGAGATCACCCACAAGCGTCGCCTTTCGGCGCTTGGACCGGGCGGTCTGACGCGTGAGCGTGCGGGCTTCGAGGTGCGCGACGTGCACCCGACCCACTATGGCCGCATCTGCCCGATTGAGACGCCGGAAGGCCCGAATATCGGTCTGATCAACTCGCTGGCCACCTTTGCCCGCGTGAACAAGTACGGCTTCATCGAAAGCCCGTACCGCAAGATCGTCGATGGCAAGGTCACGCAGGACGTCGTCTATCTGTCGGCCATGGAAGAAGCCAAGCACTATGTTGCCCAGGCCAATGCTTCCATCGGCGAAGACGGCAGCTTCACGGACGAGTTCGTCATCTGCCGCCACGCCGGCGAAGTGATGATGGCGCCGCGCGAGAATGTCGACCTGATGGACGTGTCGCCGAAGCAGCTCGTTTCGGTCGCGGCCGCGCTCATTCCGTTCCTGGAGAACGATGACGCCAACCGCGCACTGATGGGCTCGAACATGCAGCGTCAGGCCGTGCCGCTGGTGCGGGCTGAAGCGCCGTTCGTCGGCACCGGCATGGAGCCGATCGTGGCGCGCGATTCCGGCGCTGCGATCGCCGCACGCCGGACCGGTGTGGTCGATCAGGTGGACGCAACGCGTATCGTTATCCGCGCAACGGAAGACGTCGACGCGTCGCGTTCGGGCGTCGATATCTATCGTCTGATGAAGTTCCAGCGTTCGAACCAGAACACCTGCGTCAACCAGCGTCCGCTGGTGCGCGTGGGCGATCTGATCAACAAGGGCGACATCATCGCCGATGGTCCTTCCACGGATCTTGGTGATCTGGCGCTCGGCCGCAACGTGCTCGTCGCGTTCATGCCGTGGAACGGCTACAACTACGAGGACTCCATCCTTCTGTCCGAGCGCATCGTTCGCGATGACGTCTTCACCTCCATTCACATCGAGGAATTCGAGGTGATGGCGCGTGACACGAAGCTTGGACCGGAAGAAATCACGCGCGACATTCCGAACGTTTCGGAAGAAGCGCTGAAGAACCTCGATGAAGCCGGCATCACCTATATCGGCGCTGAAGTTCAGCCGGGCGACATCCTCGTCGGCAAGATCACGCCGAAGGGCGAAAGCCCGATGACGCCGGAAGAAAAGCTCCTGCGCGCCATTTTTGGTGAAAAGGCTTCGGACGTTCGTGACACATCCATGCGCATGCCGCCCGGCACGTATGGCACGGTCGTGGAAGTGCGCGTCTTCAACCGCCACGGCGTGGAGAAGGATGAGCGCGCCATGGCGATCGAGCGTGAGGAAATCGAGCGTCTCGCAAAGGACCGTGACGACGAGCAGTCGATCCTCGACCGCAACGTCTATGCGCGTCTGGCCGACATGCTGGACGGCAAGCAGGCGATAGCCGGCCCGAAGGGCTTCAAGAAGGGCGGCGCGCTTTCCGCAGAGGTTCTCGACGAGTATCCCCGCTCGCAGTGGTGGCAGTTTGCCGTCGAGGACGAGAAGCAGCAGGAAGCGCTCGAAGCGCTACGTGCCCAGTATGACGAGTCCAAGAAGGCGCTCGAGCAGCGTTTCATGGACAAGGTCGAGAAGGTGCAGCGCGGCGACGAGATGCCGCCCGGCGTCATGAAGATGGTCAAGGTCTTCGTCGCCGTGAAGCGCAAGATGCAGCCCGGCGACAAGATGGCCGGCCGTCACGGCAACAAGGGTGTCGTGTCACGCATCGTACCGGTCGAAGACATGCCGTTCCTGGAGGATGGCCAGCATGTGGACATCGTGCTCAACCCGCTGGGCGTGCCGAGCCGCATGAATGTCGGTCAGATTCTCGAAACGCATCTGGGCTGGGCCTGTGCGGGCATGGGCCAGCAGATCGGCGAGCTGATCGACAGCTACAGGGAAAATGGCGACATCAAGCCGCTGCGCAAGACGATCGAGGCGGTCATTCCCGAGAACGACCGCAACGAGCCGGTTCGCCAGTATGACGATGAAAGCGTCGTGCGGCTGGGTGAGCAGATGCGTCGTGGCGTGTCCATCGCCACGCCGGTCTTCGACGGTGCGCATGAGGCGGACGTCAATGACATGCTGGCGCAGGCAGGCATGCAGACCAGCGGACAGGTCACGCTCTACGATGGGCGTACGGGTGAGCCGTTCGACCGTCAGGTGACCGTCGGCTACATCTACATGCTGAAGCTGCACCACCTTGTGGACGACAAGATCCACGCCCGTTCGATCGGGCCGTACTCGCTCGTTACCCAGCAGCCGCTGGGCGGCAAGGCGCAGTTCGGTGGCCAGCGCTTTGGTGAGATGGAGGTCTGGGCGCTGGAAGCTTACGGTGCGGCCTACACGCTGCAGGAAATGCTGACCGTGAAGTCGGACGACGTGGCAGGCCGTACCAAGGTCTACGAAGCCATCGTGCGCGGCGACGACACGTTCGAGGCGGGCATTCCGGAGAGCTTCAACGTTCTCGTCAAGGAAATGCGCTCGCTCGGCCTCAATGTGGAGCTGGAAAACTCCCGCATTGACGCGGCCGAGGCCGAGCAGCTGCCCGACGCTGCGGAATAAGCGTTATCGCGTGTCGCAGGAAAACCTGCGGCACGCATCGTCGTTCGCAAGGCAGCATAGCAGCGGCCAAGCATTTGAACCGGTGGGACACGCGGCGGCAGTCTTCACCGAAGTTTAAAAGGGACAAGGCGTCCCGAAAAGGAGATCGGCATGAACCAAGAGGTCATGAATCTTTTCAACCCTCAGGCGCCGGCACAGACTTTCGACTCGATCAGGATTTCTCTGGCCAGCCCCGAGAAGATCCTGTCCTGGTCGTATGGCGAGATCAAAAAGCCCGAGACCATCAACTATCGTACGTTCAAGCCCGAGCGTGACGGTCTCTTCTGCGCACGCATCTTCGGTCCGATCAAGGACTATGAGTGCCTGTGCGGCAAGTACAAGCGCATGAAGTACAAGGGCGTCATCTGCGAGAAGTGCGGCGTTGAAGTCACGCTGTCGCGGGTGCGTCGTGAGCGCATGGGCCACATCGAACTGGCGGCACCTGTCGCGCATATCTGGTTCCTGAAGTCGCTGCCGTCGCGCATCGGCACGCTGCTCGACATGACCCTGAAGGACATCGAGCGGGTTCTCTATTTCGAGAACTACATCGTGACCGAGCCCGGCCTGACGGCACTCAAGGAGAACCAGCTTCTTTCCGAAGAAGAGTATCTGATCGCGGTCGACGAGTATGGCGAGGACCAGTTCACCGCCATGATCGGCGCCGAGGCGATCCATCACCTGCTGGAATCAATGGACCTCGACACGATTGCGGGTGATCTGCGTTCGGAGCTGGCATCCACCACGTCGGAGCTGAAGCAGAAGAAGCTTCTGAAGCGCCTCAAGGTGGTCGAGAACTTCCTTGAGTCGGGCAACCGTCCCGAGTGGATGATCATGAAGATCGTGCCGGTCATCCCGCCGGACCTGCGCCCGCTGGTTCCGCTGGATGGCGGTCGCTTTGCGACGTCCGATCTCAACGACCTTTACCGCCGTGTGATCAACCGCAACAACCGTCTGAAGCGCCTCATCGAGCTGCGCGCACCGGGCATCATCATCCGTAACGAGAAGCGCATGCTTCAGGAGGCTGTTGACGCACTGTTCGACAATGGCCGCCGCGGCCGTGTCATTACCGGTGCCAACAAGCGTCCGCTGAAGTCGCTCTCCGACATGCTGAAGGGCAAGCAGGGCCGCTTCCGCCAGAACCTGCTCGGCAAGCGCGTTGACTATTCGGGCCGTTCGGTGATCGTGACCGGTCCCGAGCTCAAGCTGCACCAGTGCGGTCTGCCGAAGAAGATGGCGCTTGAGCTGTTCAAGCCGTTCATTTACGCGCGTCTCGACGCGAAGGGCTATTCGTCCACCGTCAAGCAGGCAAAGAAGCTGGTCGAGAAGGAAAAGCCGGAAGTCTGGGATATCCTGGACGAGGTTATCCGCGAGCATCCGGTTTTGCTGAACCGCGCGCCGACGCTGCACCGTCTGGGCATCCAGGCGTTCGAGCCGGTGCTGATCGAAGGCAAGGCAATCCAGCTTCACCCGCTGGTCTGTACCGCGTTCAACGCCGACTTCGACGGCGACCAGATGGCCGTTCACGTGCCGCTTTCGCTGGAAGCCCAGCTCGAAGCGCGCGTCCTGATGATGTCGACCAACAACATCCTGCACCCGGCCTCCGGCGCACCGATCATCGTGCCGTCGCAGGACATGGTTCTCGGACTCTACTATCTGTCCATCATGAACCAGAACGAGCCGGGCGAGGGCATGGTCTTTGCCGATATGGGCGAGCTGCACCATGCGCTGGAGAACAAGGTCGTCACGCTGCACACCAAGATCAAGGGCCGTTTCAAGACGGTCGACGCGGAAGGCAATCTCGTTTCGCAGATCCACGAGACGACGCCTGGCCGCATGATCGTTGGCGAGCTCCTGCCGAAGAACCACAATGTGCCCTTCGACATCTGCAACCAGGAACTGACCAAGAAGAACATCTCCAAGATGATCGACACGGTCTACCGTCACTGCGGCCAGAAAGAGACGGTCATCTTCTGTGACCGCGTCATGCAGCTCGGCTTCGGCCATGCCTGCCGCGCCGGCATTTCCTTCGGCAAGGACGACATGGTCATTCCGGACACCAAGGAAAACCTGGTGGCCGAGACCGAAGCGCTCGCCAAGGAATACGAGCAGCAGTACAATGACGGCCTGATCACGCAGGGCGAGAAGTACAACAAGGTCGTCGATGCCTGGGCCAAGTGCTCGGAAAAGGTCGCCGACGAGATGATGAAGCGCATTAAGGCGGTCGAGTTTAACGAAGACGGTCGCCAGAAGCCGATGAACTCGGTCTACATGATGTCGCATTCCGGTGCCCGTGGCTCGCCGGCGCAGATGCGTCAGCTTGCCGGCATGCGCGGCCTGATGGCCCGTCCGGATGGCTCCATCATCGAGACGCCGATCATCTCGAACTTCAAGGAAGGCCTGACGGTGATGGAGTACTTCAACTCCACTCACGGTGCCCGTAAGGGGCTGGCCGACACGGCTCTGAAGACGGCAAACTCGGGTTACCTGACCCGCCGTCTGGTTGACGTGGCCCAGGACTGCATTGTCACCGTGCCCGATTGCGGCACCGACAAGGGCCTGACCATGCAGCCGATCGTCGACGCTGGTCAGGTGGTTGCTTCCATCGGTCAGCGTGTGCTGGGCCGTACCGCGCTTGACGACATCATCAACCCCGCAACCGACGAGGTCATCGTTTCGGCCGGGCGTCTGATTGACGAGCGCGATGTCGAGGCCATTGAAAAGGCCGGTATCCAGTCTGTCCGCATCCGTTCGGCGCTGACCTGTGAAGTCCGCAGCGGTGTCTGCGCGATCTGTTACGGTCGTGACCTTGCGCGTGGTACGCCGGTCAATATCGGCGAGGCCGTTGGTGTCATCGCCGCCCAGTCGATCGGTGAACCGGGTACCCAGCTCACCATGCGTACCTTCCACATGGGTGGCACGGCACAGGTGGTCGACCAGTCGTTCCTCGAGGCTTCCTTCGAAGGCACGGTCAAGGTCCGCAACCGCAATGTGGTGCGCAACTCCGAAGGCGACCTCGTGGTGATGGGCCGCAACATGGCGGTTCTGATCCTGGACGAGAACGGCGAGGAGCGGGCAAGCCACCGTCTCACCTATGGCTCGCGTCTGTTCATTGACGAGGGCGACAAGGTGAAGCGCGGGCAGCGCATCTCCGAGTGGGATCCCTATACGCGTCCGATGCTGACCGAGGTGGAAGGTACCGTTGCGTTCGAGGACCTGGTCGACGGTGTGTCGGTTCAGGAAACGGCCGACGAATCCACCGGCATCACCAAGCGTGAGGTCATCGACTGGCGTTCGACGCCGCGCGGAACCGACCTGAAGCCGGCGCTGACGGTGCTCGATGCCAAGGGCAAGGTGGCAAAGCTCGCCCGTGGTGGCGATGCGCGCTTCCTGCTGTCGGTGGAGACGGTTCTGTCCGTGGAGCCGGGCTCCAAGGTCAAGCCGGGCGACGTGATTGCCCGTATCCCGACCGAGAGTGCCCGCACCAAGGACATCACCGGTGGTCTGCCGCGCGTTGCGGAACTGTTCGAGGCCCGTCGTCCGAAAGATCACGCCATCATCGCCGAGATCGATGGTACGATCCGCTTCGGCCGCGACTATAAGAACAAGCGCCGCATCGTCATCGAGCCGCATGACTCGACGCTGGAGCCCGCGGAATATCTCATTCCCAAGGGCAAGCCGTTCCATCTTCAGGACGGCGACCAGATCGAGAAGGGCGACTTCATTCTCGACGGCAACCCGGCGCCGCACGACATCCTGGCGATCAAGGGCGTGGAGGCTCTGGCTTCCTACCTGGTCAACGAAATCCAGGAAGTCTATCGCTTGCAGGGCGTGTTGATCAACGACAAGCACATCGAGGTGATCGTTCGCCAGATGCTGCAGAAGGTCGAGATCACCGCACAGGGCGACTCGACCTACATTCCGGGCGATCATGTCGACTCCGTCGAGTTCGACGAGATCAACGAGCGTCTGGTGGAAGAGGGCAAGAAGCCGGCCGAAGGCCAGCCGGTCCTCCTCGGCATCACCAAGGCTTCGCTGCAGACACCGTCCTTCATCTCCGCGGCCTCCTTCCAGGAGACCACACGCGTGCTGACCGAGGCGGCTGTCGCCGGCAAGATCGATACGCTGCAGGGCCTCAAGGAGAACGTCATTGTCGGCCGTCTCATCCCGGCCGGTACGGGTGGCGCCATGAGCCAGGTTCGCCGGATCGCGCGCTCGCGCGACGATCTGATCCTGGACGAGCGGCGCAAGAGCTCGGGCGCCGAGATGGCCGATCCGATGATCGCCGACATGACGACAAGCGCTGCCGAATAATCGGCAGATCGCTTCTCAGAAAAATGCAAGAGCCGGGCCCTGCGCCCGGCTTTTCTTTTGTCGATCCACCGTCATGGTCGCGTGCCTGTCATCCGACTGGATCATGAGGCTCTCCGGGGCGTGCATTCCCGCCCGGTTTACGGAGAAACTCTCATGTTCACTAAGTTGGTCTTCGCTGCGGCATTGTCCGTTTCGGTGCAGTCTCTCGCCCACGCAGACGCCATGATGAAGCCCGCCTATCTCGGCGAGATCGTTCTTCCCAGCGGCCTCATGATCTCCGGCGTCGAGTTCGGCGGCATATCGGGCCTGGACTATGATGCAGAGGCGGGGGTGTTTTATGCGATTTCGGACGACCGGTCGGAGAAAGCGCCGGCGCGGTTCTATCGGCTGAAGCTTGCGATTGAGGAAGACGGCGTTAAGGGCGTCGATATCATCTCCAGCCATGTGCTGCAGGGGGAGAATGGCGAGCCGTTCGCGCCCAAAACGATCGATCCCGAAGCCATCCGCTTCGACGCTTCGCGCCAGAGCGTGTTCTGGTCGAGTGAACGCGACGTCGCGGGCAATCCAACGCTCTACGAGGCTGGACCGGACGGCGCATTCAAGCGCAGCTTCGCGATCCCTGAAGCCTATCTGCCGGATACTGCCGGCGAACGGGGCATCCGCAACAATCTGGCGTTTGAAGGGCTGACACTTTCAGTCGATGGAGAGACCGTCTGGGTCGCGACCGAGAATGCGCTCGTTCAGGATGGCCCGAAGGCGACGCTCGAAGCAGGCAGCCCGTCGCGCATTCTTGGCTTCAATGTGGAAAGCGGGGAGCCGGTTGCCGAATATGTCTACGAAACCGGTCCGATCCACCGGAAATCCGAAACCGAGCCCTATTACAACGATAACGGTCTGACGGAAATCCTGGAGATCGAGGCCGGCAGGTTGCTTGCGGTCGAGCGTTCCTTTGCACTGGGGACTGGAAACGAGATCAATCTCTATCTCGTCGAAACGGCAGGTGCGAACGACATTCTCGGCGCGGAAAGCATTGCCGACCGTGATGTCACGCCGGTCAGGAAGGCGCGGGTTCTGAAGATCGGGGAAGGGGATTTCGGGCTCGACGTGGATAACATCGAAGCGGTCTCCTGGGGACCGGATGTCGGCGGCAAACGAACCCTCGTCATGGCCTCCGACAACAACTTCAATCCCAATGGCCAGTTCTCGCAGTTTGTCGTGTTCACGCTGGAACCGGCGTTGAACTAGATCGCCGTGCGTCGCCTGCGGAAGCAGCCCGGCTGGCAGCCGGGCTTCTTCAGAGACTGCACCATTCGACCATTTCAAGGAAACGCCGCCCGGGGCACTCTGCCGTTTTCCTAATGCGTGTGGATGTCCGGGCGGTCCCTTCTGACTGTGAACGCCGTGGGGGCAGGACCTAGATTGGTTCGTCAAACGTGACGATCGCGATTTCGCCTTCAAGCGCGCCCTGCCAGGCGGAGAGATGAGGCTCCTCGTCCGGCTCACCCTCCATGTCCCCGATTCGATCAAGCTCAGCCTCGGCATAGCCTTCGCGGGCAAGGGCCTCCAGAGCGAGCCGCACGGCGGTGTCGTCGTCGGGTGCGAGCAGCATGATGTGCACACCTTCGCTCTCCTCGCCCTTTTCGCGCCAGACGCGGCCGGTGATGATGGTGACCGCGCGTTCTTCAGATTCGTTCATCGTTTTCCCTGATTCTTGCCAGACGGCGGATGCCTGTATTGCGAGGCCTGTTTTTCGCATGTAGCTTTGGAGAATGACAGAGGAGCGACGCGGTTTCGCTTCGAAAACCCGCCTGATTGCGCAATATTGTGTCGTTGCGCCTCGCCACTGCCGTGTCACTGGTGTTTGCGCCAGATAATTGCGCGGGTGGGGTTGACGGTTAACCGACATGCGAGTAATACCCGCTTCGTCCGAGCCGATGTGAGGCTTTTTCTTTCGGGGCGACGCGCCCTGGATCAGGTCTCAAACAGGGTTCGTTTTTGCGAGCGACAGAATTTGCGGCGCATGAAGCGGAAACGCTTCCTCTGCTGTATGTCCGGGCAAGACCGTTAAAGCGGTTTGGCAGCCCGGATTTATGCATGAACGCAGACTGTTCTTGAAGCGGCCCTCGGGCTTGAGACACGGAATTGTAACAAGGGAAGGTTTGATGCCTACCGTTAACCAGTTGATCCGCAAGCCGCGCATTGCGCCGGTTAAGCGCAATAAGGTTCCGGCCATGCAGGCCAACCCGCAGAAGCGGGGCGTTTGTACGCGCGTTTACACAACGACGCCGAAGAAGCCGAACTCGGCTATGCGTAAGGTGGCAAAGATCCGCCTCGCCAACGGGTTTGAGGTCATCGGTTATATCCCGGGTGAGGGGCATAATCTTCAGGAGCACTCCGTGGTCATGATCCGCGGCGGCCGTGTGAAGGACCTTCCGGGTGTGCGCTACCACATTATTCGTGGTGTGCTCGACACGCAGGGTGTCAAGAACCGCAAACAGCGTCGTTCCAAATACGGCGCCAAGCGTCCGAAGTAGGTTTCCCGGCTTCGGCGCTTTGTTTTTGAGCCGGGCCTTCGAAGGTAAGAGACGAAAAACATGTCCCGACGCCATCGCGCAGAAAAGCGAGAGATCAACCCCGATCCGAAATTCGGTGACACGGTTGTAACGAAGTTCATGAACGCCATCATGCTTGATGGCAAAAAGTCCGCTGCGGAGCGTATCGTTTACGGTGCGTTCGAGCAGGTTGAGGACAAGCTGAAGCAGGAGCCTGTTGGTGTGTTCCATCAGGCGCTCGAGAACGTTGCTCCGCACGTTGAGGTTCGTTCCCGCCGTGTTGGTGGCGCGACCTACCAGGTGCCGGTTGATGTTCGTCCCGAGCGTCGTCAGGCGCTGGCCATCCGCTGGCTGATTTCTGCTGCGCGCAAGCGCAACGAGACGACCATGGTCGATCGCCTTTCCGGCGAGTTGCTCGATGCAGCCAACAATCGCGGCACGGCCGTCAAAAAGCGCGAAGACACGCACAAGATGGCTGAGGCCAACCGCGCGTTCTCGCACTACCGCTGGTAGCCTTACGGATCGAAGAGGTACACGACGATGTCCCGCGAATATAAGCTCGAAGACTACCGCAACTTCGGTATCATGGCGCATATCGACGCCGGCAAGACGACGACGACCGAGCGCATTCTTTTCTACACCGGAAAGTCCCACAAGATCGGCGAAGTGCATGATGGCGCTGCGACGATGGACTGGATGGAGCAGGAGCAGGAGCGCGGCATCACGATCACGTCTGCTGCCACGACCACCTTCTGGGAAGGCCGTGATGGCAAGAAGCGCCGCTTCAATATCATCGACACGCCCGGACACGTCGACTTCACGATTGAAGTGGAGCGTTCGCTGCGCGTTCTCGACGGTGCGGTTGCGCTGCTCGACGCCAATGCCGGTGTTGAGCCGCAGACGGAAACCGTCTGGCGCCAGGCGGACAAGTACAAAGTCCCGCGCATGATCTTCTGTAACAAGATGGACAAGATCGGCGCCGACTTCTACCGCTCGGCGGAGATGGTCAAGACCCGTCTTGGTGCGCAGGCTGTCGTCATGCAGCTCCCCATTGGTGCCGAGAACGATTTTGCCGGTGTTGTCGATCTGATCGAGATGAAGGCGCTGGTGTGGCAGTCCGAGAACCTGGGCGCTGCCTGGGACATCGTCGAGATCCCAGCCGATCTTCAGGCCAAAGCCGAGGAGTATCGCGAGGCGCTCATCGAGGCTGCCGTCGAGATGGACGAAGGCGCGATGGAGCGTTACCTCGAAGGCGAAATGCCCTCGAATGACGAGATCCGCAAGCTAATCCGCAAGGGCACGATCGAGGTCAAATTCTTCCCGATGTTCTGCGGCTCCGCCTTCAAGAACAAGGGTGTTCAGCCGCTGCTCGACGCCGTTGTGGACTTTCTGCCGTCTCCGATGGACGTTCCGTCGATCAAGGGCATCGATCCCAAGACCGAAGCAGAGATTGCGCGCAAGTCGTCTGACGAAGAGCCTGTCTCCATGCTCGCCTTCAAGATCATGAACGATCCTTTCGTTGGCTCGCTCACCTTCTGCCGCATCTATTCGGGTGTGCTGAACAAGGGGGCTTCGCTTGCCAACACGGTGAAGGACAAGCGCGAGCGCATCGGCCGTATGCTGCAGATGCACTCCAATTCGCGTTCCGATCTGGAAGTGGCTTACGCTGGCGACATCGTCGCCCTGGCTGGCCTCAAGGAGACCACCACGGGCGATACGCTTTGCGATCCGACGAAGCCGGTCATCCTCGAGCGCATGGAGTTCCCGGATCCGGTGATCCAGATCGCCATCGAACCGAAGACCAAGGGCGACCAGGAGAAGATGGGCCTCGCGCTCAATCGTCTGGCAGCCGAGGATCCTTCCTTCCGCGTCAAGTCGGACGAAGAGTCCGGTCAGACCATCATTGCCGGCATGGGCGAGCTTCACCTCGACATCATCGTTGATCGTCTGAAGCGTGAGTTCAAGGTCGAGGCCAATGTGGGCGCGCCGCAGGTTGCTTACCGTGAGACGATCACCCGCGAAGCCGAGATCGACTACACCCACAAGAAGCAGTCCGGTGGTTCGGGCCAGTTCGCCCGCGTCAAGATCGTGTTCGCGCCGAACACCGAGAGCGAGGAGTTCGAGTTCGAATCCAAGATCGTCGGCGGTTCGGTCCCGAAGGAATACATTCCCGGCGTCCAGAAGGGCATCGAGAGTGTTCTTTCTTCCGGTCCGGTTGCAGGCTTCCCCATGCTCGGCGTGAAGGCCACGCTCATCGACGGTGCCTATCACGACGTTGACTCTTCGGTTCTCGCCTTCGAAATCGCCGCTCGCGCGGCATTCCGTGAAGGCGCCCAGAAGGCCGGTGCCCAGCTCCTTGAGCCGATCATGAAGGTCGAGGTTGTGACGCCGGAAGAGTATGTGGGCAGCATCATCGGTGACCTGAACGGGCGTCGTGGCCAGATTCAGGGCCAGGAAGCACGCGGTATTGCCACGGTGATCAACGCCATGGTGCCGCTGGCCAACATGTTCAAATACGTCGATACGCTGCGTTCGATGTCACAGGGCCGCGCCCAGTACACGATGCAGTTCGATCACTATGAGCCGGTCCCCAGCGCTGTGGCGCAGGAGATCCAGAAGAAATACGCGTAATCCGCTCAGATACGTTTGCTACGGATTATCGAGAGTTGAAAGAGCCCGAACGGGCACAAGGAATGGAGAGCTCACATGGCCAAAGGTAAATTTGAGCGTACGAAGCCGCATGTGAACATCGG